>ENA-OQDD01000555-OQDD01000555.1-human-gut-metagenome-genome-assembly--contig:-NODE-555-length-14883-cov-2.974112_pt1 | contig 14883 bp, 22 predicted proteins | sample MGYA00242507_ERZ504598 | MGnify/ENA primary metagenome ERZ504598 (study PRJEB26092, sample SAMD00036318) | human gut metagenome | host: Homo sapiens | study: EMG produced TPA metagenomics assembly of... | reverse complement strand
CCGACGAGCACGTCATCGGAGTGGGATGGCAACCTGCACACCGAGGTGGAGAGGAGGACCAGGTTCCTCATGGCCCGCATCGTTCCGGACAAGACCGCCGGCGAGAGCGTCGGGGCGCAGCTGGACATGTTCTCGCCGCTGCCGGCCGGCGCGCGCGTCAGCGTCACGCACGACAACGGCACCGAGTTCGCCCACCACGAAAGGCTGCGCGACGGGCTGGGCATGGCCACGTACTTCGCCGACCCGTACTCCAGCTGGCAGCGGGGAAGCAACGAGAACCGCAACGGCATGATCCGCCGGTATCTGCCCAAACGCTGCGAGATCCGGATGGACATGGCAAAGGAGGTCAGGGAGATCGTCGACGAGATCAACAACCGTCCCATGCGCGTGCTCGGCTACCGCACGCCCGCCGAGGCGTTCGCCGACGAACTGTTAGAATTACAGGACCAACAAGGGTGTTGCACTTCTAAATAGACATCGGGGTTCGGCTGCCGCCTCACGCGATTTCAGCCGTCCGGACGCGACCGCGACCACCGCCTCGCGTTTCAGCTCCTCGGGGACCGGACCGTGCCTCAACTTGCGTTGGCCGGGCGCGAGCTCGTCGATCCACGCCATGAGCAGTTCCTTGCTTTTCGGATAGCCGAGCATCCGCATGGTGCGGCTGAGCCGTCTGCCGTATTCGAGGTAATGGTCCACCGCGGCCCGTTTCTGCCCGTCCGTGTACCGCCTGTAGCGTTCCCCGCGCCCGGAGGGAACGCCGGTGCGCTCCTCCTCGAGCCGGTCCGCGTACCACGACAGCAACACGCCCTTGCTGGGATAGCCGAGCTCGCGGATCACGTCGGCGGCGCAGCGTTCGTATTTGATGTACAGGTCCACGGCCCTGTCGCGCTGCTCCCTGCTGTACTTCGCCATGAGGGGGTTCTCCTCCCGGTCAGGGAGTCCAAGAAAACGTCACCACCCCCAACACGAAACACCGACTTGACGAAATACACCGGTGGAGGTGACGAAGAACGCGGGACGGTCGTCTCCGAAGCGTTCGCGGGACCGTTGGTCGCATTCCAGCAGTTCGGCGGCGACCTCGTCGCCCACGGGCAGCCTGCGGCTGCGACCGGCCTTGGAATCGACCACGTCGATGGAACGGGCCTTGTGGTCGACGTGCCCGACGGCGAGTCTCCTGACCTCTCGGGTGCGCAGCCGCAGCAGGCCATGAGCATGAAGAACGCGCGAGACTGCCACGCCCACGGCGACGGAGACTCCAACGTTCCCGCGGCCCGCAGGAACAGGGCGGCCTCGCGGTCCGTCAGCAGGTACGGCGTCGGACGCGGGGATCCGGCCTTCCACTGGTCGGAGAGCACGTACGCGTCGGGATCGTGGGCCAGTCGCATCCACCTGCCGAAGTCCCTGATGTACGAGAACCACGAGCGGCAACCCCCGGGATTCGCGTCGATCCTATGGGCGATCCATCGCTCCACGACGCCCCGCTCCAGACGCACGGCCCCGTGTTCGAGGCAATGCCGGTCGAACGAGCGCAGGACCCGGACGCGGGTGGCGCCATGCCTGCCCATGGACGCCTTGAAGCGGATGTACTCCTCCAATTCGCCGGCGAGCGGGCCGACGAATCCGTGTTCCGTGGGTCTCATGACGATCCGCCTTCCGGCACGGGCAGCACGCACGCGAGCATTCCCCCGCGGTGCGTGGCCATGTAGACGCGTGTGGAATCGGGGTCGGCGTGGCCAAGCACCGCGCTGATCGTCGGCAACGGCGTGGCCGCCTCCAGCATCCTCGTCGCCGCGTTGCGCCGCAACAGCCTGGAACCGCCCCGGCGTCCGAGCCCGGCGTGCCGCATGACACGGCTGATCGCCTCGTACACCGATGAATGACCCCGAAGCGCGACATGGGGCGCCTTGTACCGCACGAACACACGGTCGTCGTCGGTGGCGGGCCTTTCGTCCAACAGCCAGGACGCCAGCCTCGCGGCCAGCGGTCCCGTCATCGGCACGGTCAACGGATTGCCCGTCTTTCGCTGCACCAGACCTATGCTCATGGAATCCCAATCCACGTCGGCGATCCTCAGACCGATCACATCGCATGCCTCAGCCCGCACGTCAGCGACAGCAGGGTGATCGCCGCGTCCCTCGACGGCACCGACCGCGAGGCGCACGCCTCCAGCAAGCGGCGGTGCTCGTCGTCGGGCAACGTTCCCGCGATCGCGTGGGTCCTGCGTATGCCGGCCAGGCCGATCGCGTCCGCCAGGTCATCCCGCCCGAGCCATCTGAACAACGGGCGCAGGTCCGACGCGGCGTGCCGCATCGACGACTCCGACCAGCGTGAACGCAGCCCGGCCAGGAACCCCAGCACATGCGAGCCATCCGAACCATCCAACGACACGACCCCATGAGATTCCAGCCACGTGAGGAACAAGCCCGCCATCCGACGGTAATGCCCCACCGTCGCCGAAGCCAGTCCCGAACCGGCGAGATACGCCTCCCAACGCTCCATGACCACGGCCAAACCCGGAACCACCGGCTCCGCAAGCCTGCTCCTGCGCCACTTGCCCAGGTCCACCGAACCGGACCGCAGATACGAGTCGCACAAACGCGCCAGCCTGCCGTAATCGAACCACCGCTGCCTGCTGAAACCGCCCGTCCGCTCACTGAAGGTCGACGCGGCGAACCCCGCGCCCAACCCACGCGTGTACACCGCATCCGGGCCTCCGGCGTACCGTTCCAACGCCTGATGGACTTGCGGTACTGGCCTATGGTGGATTCCATATAACCGGCCCCGTAAAGCGCGCGGACCACCTCGCCCGCGACATGGCCAACCGTCGTCTCACCCATGGCAAACTCCTTCGTTCGAATCAAATGGGACAAGACGAACATAACCCGGAACGTAAGCCGGGAAACCACATGGGACACGGCCAGCCACCAAGACCCCGAACCGTTCCCCGGCTTAACAACAAAACCGGCTTAATCCGAGTTAAACCGATGTCGGTTTAATTCCGACATGGGCTGGCAGTACCGGCACCGGTGGTGGCGCGACCGGCTCGCGGGACTGAACATCCGCCAGTCCATGAGCAGAAAGGGCAACTGCATCGACAACGCCGCGACCGAGCAGGTGTTCGGCCACCTCAAGGACGAGTTCCACGCCGGACGCGAGTTCGCCTCATACGAACAGTTCAAGAACGAACTGGACGCGTACATCATCCACTGGAACACCAAACGCCGCCAGATACGACTGGAGGGACACACCCCGGAGGAATTCCGGAACATGTCCCTCACAGCCTAATCAGGTACCCTTAATAAACCACGTCCAACAATCGGGGCGCAGTTCAGGTATTCCAGTCAGGACCTTTTCGTGTTCTTGCTCCCCTCTCTGAGAGGGAGCCAGAGTAAGGTAACGGCCTACTTCATCTTGCGCAGTCGAGGTTCGGCGGATTCCTTGGCACCAGTGATGCGGTACACGTCGAACACGCCATCAATCTTGCGCACGGCTGCCAGCAACGAGTTGAGATGCTGCGGATCGGCCATTTCGAAGCTGAACTGGCTGGTGGCCACGCGATCGGAACCGGTGGCGATCGTACCGGAAATGATGTTCACGCCATGGTCGGAAAGCACACGTGTCACGTCCGAAAGCAGGTTTCGTCGATCCAGCGCCTCGACCTGAATCTTGACCATGAACAGGCCCTTGGTGCTGGTCCATTCGACTTCGACCACACGCTCAGGCTGCTTGTTTTTCAGATCGATCATGTTCTGGCAGTCGGTGCGGTGCACGGATACGCCTGATTACGGGTGATGAAGCCGATGATATTGTCCCCGGGCACCGGCATGCAACAACGGGCGAGTTTGATCCACACATCGCCCACGCCCTTGACTGATACCCCGGTGGAGCTGCTGGAGGTTTTGCGTTCCATGGGCTTCAGCGGCAGGACTTCCTGCTCGACTTCCTCATCGACCTCGTCGGCACCCGCATCCTTGACCAGATGCGAGATGACGTTCTGCGTGGAGACCTGTCCGTCGCCAATGGCGGCGAACACGCGTCCGCGTTCGGGAAGTTAAGGTCGTCGGCCACACCCACCAACGCTTCGGGCGTAAGCAATGTGTTGACCGGCAGATTGCGCTTGCGCATCGCGCGGGTCAGCTCGTCGCGGCCCTCCTCGATGGCTTCAGTACGACGCTCCTTGGAGAACACTGACGAATCTTGTTGCGGGCCTTCGGACTCTTGACGAAGCTCAGCCAATCGCGTGACGGGCCAGCCGTATCGGATTTGGACGTCAGAATTTCGACGGTATCGCCATTATCGAGCGTGGTGTCGAGCGGCACCAGACGTCCGTTGACACGTGCGCCCATCGTACGGTGGCCCACTTCGGTGTGCACGGCGTACGCGAAGTCGACCGGCGTGGCGTGAGCGGGCAGGGATACGATTTTGCCTTTCGGCGTGAACACGTAGACTTCGGACGAGCCAAGGTCTTCCTTGAGCGAGCCCAAGAATTCGTTGGAATCAGGGGTTTCGCTGGTCCAGTCGGCGAGCTGCTGAATCCATTTGAGATTGTCGGCTTCGGAAAGCTCCTGGTTCTTCTCGTCACGCCTGCGGTCGGACTTGTCCGGAGAGCTCAAGGCGCGCCCGGCCTGGCCGTTTTCCTTGTATTTCCAGTGCGCGGCGATGCCGAACTCGGCGCGACGGTGCATGTCCCAAGTGCGAATCTGGATTTCGACCGGCTTGCCACCGGGGCCCACCACCGTGGTGTGCAGCGACTGGTACATGTTGAGCTTCGGCATGGCGATGTAGTCCTTGAACCGGCCGGGAACCGGGTTCCACCGCGCATGCACGGCACCAAGCGCCGCATAGCAATCCTGAATCGTGTCGACGATGATGCGCACACCGACCAAATCGTAGATGTTCGCGAAATCATGGCCGCGCACGATCATCTTCTGGTAGATGGAGAAGTAGTCCTTCGGGCGTCCGGTGACGTATGCCTTGATGTTCTGCTCGTCGAGATCCTCGTTGATCTCCGCCAGAATCTGCTTCAGGTACACATCACGCTGGCCGGCTCGGCGAGCCACCAGCACCACGATCTCGTTGTAGATCTTCGGGTAGAGCACCTTGAAGCTCAGTTCCTCGAGCTCCGTCTTGATGGCGTTCATACCGAGTCGGTTGGCCAAAGGCGCGTACACGTCGAGGGTTTCACGCGCCTTCTTCTGGGCGGACGTGGTCTTCACATAGCGCCAGGTGCGGGCGTTGTGCACACGGTCGGCCAGCTTGACCACCAGGGTGCGCACGTCGCGGCTCATGGCCACCACGAGTTTGCGAATGGTTTCGGCTTGGGCGGAATCACCCACTTCAAGCTGGCTGAGCTTGGTGACGCCATCGACCAGACCGGCCACGGTGTCGCCGAACTCGGCACGGCATTGATCCAACGTGTAGTCGGTGTCCTCCACCGTGTCATGCAGCAGACCGGCCGCCACCACAATCGGCCCATGCCAGATCCGCGAGAATCTGGGAAACGGCCAACGGATGGATGATGTACGGTTCGCCAGACTTGCGGCGCTGGGCGGAGTGCTGGATGACGGCACGCCGGTAGGCACGGTCGAGAATGGACAAATCCTCATCGGGGTGATGGGACTTGCACACTTTCTTGATTGGTTCCAGCGGATTGAGCGGATCGGCGCTGATCTCGCAACCCAGTTTACGGGCGGCGTACTGCTCGCCATCAATCTCTGCCATGCCAGTCACCTCCCTCGTCATGAAGTTCATTGTAGCCGCGAACCAGTGCCATGCGCACGCACCCGCCCGCCATCATTGGTTCCGCAACCGTTGTTGCCGTCATCACCTTGGTCATTCAACCGGCCTAATCCGGTCAGGACGCCACTCCCGTCGAACCGAACCCGCGTTCGGCGCGATCGGATCCGGGCAGTGTCTCGGCCGGGATGAACCGAGCTCAACATACCGCTGAATCACCAATTGAGCGATGCGATCGCCCGGATGGAAGACGGCGGTGTGCTTCGGATCGAGGTTGATCAGCGGCACCTTGATCTCGCCACGGTAGCCTGCATCAACGGTGCCAGGCGCGTTGAGCACGGTGATGCCCTGCTTGGCGGCCAGCCGGAACGCGGATGCACCAACGCCACGTAGCCCGCAGGCAGGGCGATGGCCACGCCGGTGGGCACCAGTGCCCGCTCGAAGGGCTTGAGGTCACGTCGACGGTGGTGATGAGGTCGGCACCGGCATCGCCCGCGTGGGCATAGTGCAGCTGGGCCGGATGTTCGGGGTCGAGGCTCTTGACCAGGACCTCGGTGGATTCGGGCTCGTTGTAGGTCTCGTCGAACGCCATCAGGCGGCGCACTCCTCACACACCGGCTGGCCATCCTCGTCCGTGTAGGCGAGCTGGCTACGATGCTTGACCAGGAAGCACTGCGAGCAGATGAACTCGTCACCCTGCATGGGGATGACGGTCACCGAGGAATCCTCGTTGCTCAAATCGGCGCCCGGCAGTTCGTAGTCTTCGGCGATGGCGTTCTCATCGTCGTCGATGTCGCCCGAGGCGTTCTGCGAGGACTTCCCCAGCGCCTGCAGCGATTCCTCGTCCTCATCCTTGTTGCGGGGGGAATCATAATCCTGAGCCATCATGGTCCTTTCGTCGTCTTTGGTTCGTAAGTCGATATATATAGCACGGTCAGCGCCGTACTCGCCCATAGGATACACGATTTGAAATACTCGTAAAGTTCGACACGTGGGGCATACTTAAAAGAAGTAATGTCTTTGCGACGGAAAGTGGTGCGAATATGCCAGATGATCGGCTTGAAAAAGCCCGTTTCGTGCGCGTGAGCAAGACGGGGGACCTCGTATTCTCCATTGGCGGCGGGGAAATGGCCGTGAGCGTGGACGACACGCTCGAACGGGCGATTCTTGAGGCCAAGCAGGTCAGAAGCGAGACGCGACAGGCCCCCAGCCGTATCAGCAGTCCACTTTGCCGATTTCCCAGATACAGTCGCTGATTCGCGCCGGTGCCGATCCGGCCCGTGTCGCGGAGAAATATCATCTGAGCGAAACGCTGGTACGTCGTTTCTCCATGGCTGTGGAAACCGAGAAACAGTATGCCATCGAACAGTTCCTTGCCGTGGCGGCACCCAAAGACAGCAGGGTGCGCACCATCAGCGAACTGGTGGAACGCACGCTGGCCTCTGCGGGAATCGGCATGGAATCAGTGACCTGGAAATCCACCCGACGTGGACTTGAGCCTTGGCGCATCGTGGCGATATTCACTTCCGCGGGCCGTGAGATCCATGCCGAATGGACGTGGAATATGCACGACAATTCCGTGATGAGCCTGAACAATGCCGCTCGAAAACTGCTCGGCGAACAGAATCCGGAATCAGCCACGGATTCCAAACTCAAGCCGACGATTCCCGAACTGCCCGGCGACTCCGTACGCTCCGCGCGTATCGAGCGCGCCGTGTCTGCTTGGGCGGCTCCTACGCCTTCGATTCCGGCCGCACGGCCTGCCGCAATCCGGCCCTCTGTCACTTCCACAGGTTCCATGCCCCCAGTGGATCTATCCACGTCCATCTCACCGGCCACGACCCAGGCTCATGGCACTACGGCCCCCAGTCCGGTCTCTTCGCAGACCGCCGGATCTGTTTCGCCATCTGCCGCAGGATTACAGCAATCGCCTGCCACGGCACCAGAGCAGGCTCTGACAATGTTTCGGACAAGACCATACGGAGTGGCCCCAATGCACAGCTAGTAGCCACCGAGCAGGAGCGGGCGGCCGAATCCGCCGCCACCGAACATGAGGCACCAGCCAAACCGGCCAAGCGTAAATCAGGACGTTCGGCCGTACCAAGCTGGGACGAGATTCTGTTCGGAGACTGAATTTCCGAATCAGGCCATATCGATCAGGCAGGGAATATCCATTTCCAATGCTGTTTGGGAGCCATGCACGCTCGGCAGGTGGGTGGCCTTGTCTCCTTGCGTACGCGAATCGACGAGGGTCACGGCTCCCGCTGCCTGCACGACCACATCGCCGAGCATTGGCCGGACTCGCTCGCAGACCGGTCCAAACAATCCGTCCGCGATGGCTCATCCTTGGTCCGCACCAAGCTCGGTCTTGCAGACAATCGCGCCACCGGCAAGCTATATCCTCAGGTCGTTCATCCGGCTCGGCATACAGCATCAGCGAGCGCGGCTCCCCCCGACCAGTGACACGCCTCGGGTGAGCTGCGGTTCAACGGCGATGTCAATCCGCTGGTCCATGTCGGTTTGCACCATGCCGTGGTCGGCCACGATGACGATCAGCGTGCCTTTGGGTGCGCTGCGTTTCAGGAGCGCGAGCTGGGCGTCGATATGTTCGAATGCGGCCACCCAGTGTTCGGAATCCCACCCGTAATTGTGGCCGACTTTGTCGGCGTCACGGATGTACAGGTAGGGTCAGGCCGGGGGTGCGGGAGGCGCGTGCGGCGGCCAGCACACGATCGCGTGGGGTGACGTTGCTTGATAGTCGGTGCCTCGCAATGCGGCTTCGGTCAATGGCGATTTGGAGAACTTGGGCAACCCCGAGCTCGTGACGCGCACCTCTTGAGCCGCAAGTTTCTCGAACACCGTCTCCTCGCGCTGCAGGTCGAGCGGATCGACCATGGGCGGCACAGGAATGTGCGGATTGGCTGGTTTGGGTGCCAGCGCGTCTTTGAACTGGATGAGTTGGATGAGCTTATGGCTGGCGGGTTCGAGCTGCGTATAGCCCGCCATTGCGGTCAGTCCCGGGCAGGTTCCGGTACCGAATGCGGCCATGGCCGCCACAGTGGTGCTTGGAGCGCAGGTAGCGATGGGACGCTGATTGGCGCTTTCGTTCATCAGCGAACGCAGATAGGGCGCGTGGCCGAGGCGCATGGCGAGGTTCCAGTAGCCCAGGCCGTCCACGAGCACCACGATGGCCGATTCGGCATCGGGCAGCCCCAATGCGCGCTGGCAGGCCTTGGGATCGGCGTGGACCTTGGTGGGGGTCGGATGTCCGATGGCGGCGGACAAGGCGGGCAGCACGGCGGACAGGTGCAGTGCTCCCCCACGCCGATCGGCCGGGGCGTCATCCCCATAGCCCACTGTGGGCACCAGCCGCAGCAACTCGTCCATATCCGGCGTCTCAACACTCATAGTTGCCCATTCAAGTAGCACCCCTCCCCTTGGCTCAGTGCGCAGAGAACGGTTCTCAATAACAACTGTGCGCTCCAACGCACATAATCAAACAAACGCACATCGACTGAAACACTGGAATCACGCCGTTTTATCGGCAAACATGTGCGATTGGCGCACCGAAACCAGCGCACAGTTGTTATCGAGAACCGTTCTCTGCGCACTGTTTCGCGCCCTCCCGCTAATATGGGGGCGTTCGAAAGGGAGTTTCATGGCATCACACCGCAAACCGTCCGCGCAAACCTATGATCCGCGCACGGTCAAGGAGCATATCGTCGAGACGCCGCTGAACGAGGAGATGAGCAAGTCCTTCCTCGAGTATGCGTATTCGGTGATTTACGCACGCGCACTGCCCGATGCGCGCGATGGCTTGAAGCCGGTGCAGCGCCGCATCGTCTACCAGATGGGCGAGATGAATCTGACTCCCGACCGCCCGTATATGAAGTCCGCCCGCGTGGTGGGCGAGGTGATGGGCAAGCTCCACCCGCACGGTGATTCCGCGATCTACGAGGCCATGGTGCGTTTGGCACAGCCGTTCGCGATGCGTCTGCCGCTGGTAGACGGCCACGGCAACTTCGGCTCGCTGGATGACGGCCCTGCGGCCTCCCGTTACACCGAGGCCAGGCTTGGCCCAGCCGCTCTCGGCATGAACGCGGATATCGATGAGGACACCGTCGACTTCACGCCGAACTATGACAACAAGCTCAAGGAACCGACCGTGCTGCCGGCCGCCATCCCGAATCTGCTGGTCAACGGCGGCTCGGGCATCGCCGTGGGCATGGCCACGAACCTGGCCACCCACAATCTGGGCGAGGTGGTAAACGCCGCCAAGTTCCTCATGGCGCATTCGGACGCCACCCTGGAACAGCTGATGCGTTACGTGCCCGGCCCCGACTGGCCCACCGGCGGCACGATCATCGGCCGCGACGGCATCCGTGAGGCCTATGCCACTGGCCGTGGTACGCTCACCACGCGCGCCGCCACGCATATCGAGCATGTCACGGCCCGCAAGCAGGCCATCGTGGTCACCGAGCTGCCGTACATGGTGGGCCCGGAGAAGGTAATCGAACGTATTTCCGACGGTGTGAAGAACCGCAAGCTGGAGGGGATTTCCGGCGCGTTCGATCTGACCGATCGTCATAACGGCACGCGTATCGTCATCGAGATCAAGACTGGTTTCGACCCGCATGCGGTTCTGGTGCAGTTGTTCAAGCACACACCGTTGCAAGACAACTTCGCCATGAACAACGTGGCGTTGGTGGAGGGCCGCCCGCACACGATGGGTCTGAAGGAGATGCTTCAGGTGTGGGTGGACCACCGCCGTGTGGTGATTCGCCGCCGCAGTGAATATCGCAAGAAGAAGGCGCTGGAGCGCCTGCACCTGGTCGAGGGCCTGCTGCTGGCCATGTTGGACATCGACGAGGTGATTCAGGTAATCCGCACCTCGGATGATGCGGATGCCGCGAAGAGCCGTTTGATGGTCGTTTTCGATTTGGACGAGGTCCAGGCTCAGTACATCCTCGACCTGCGTCTGCGCCGACTGACAAGATGAACCGTATCGAGCTTGAGGCCGAACGCGATGACTGAAGAAGCGTATCGAGGAGCTGACCCGGATCCTGGCCTCCGCGAGGCGCTCGACCAGGTGGTCACCGACGAGATGGACGAAGCGGTCGCCAAGTGGGGCTCGCCGCGCCGTACCGTGCTGCTGGATGCCGACCCGGATGGCACGTTGACGCCGGTCGTGGCGCAGGGTGCCGGGGCTTCGGGCGTGTCCAAGTCCGCGCTCGAAGCGGTGAAGGCCGCCACTACGATCTCCTCCGCCGAAGCCGATGTGGCCGCAGCCGCAGCTGCGGCCAAGAAGACCGGCGAACAGTCCACGCTGACCGGAGCCTTGAAGATCGAGGACGAGCCGTGCGTGGTGATGATGAGCGCTACCGGTTTGATTGCCCGTACCACGCCAAGCGCGATGGACGTGTTCAATGCACGATCCACTTCCGATGAGCGTTTGAGAGACGATCAGATCACCACAATCTTCGAGACTTCCACGCGCGCTACGTATGGCTGGTCACGTCGGCCGGCCGCCTGGTGCTCGCGCATGTGGTTGATTTGCCTGCCTTGCCCGCTACCGCCACATTGTCGCTGAAGGGAGGAGTTCAGGCCGACGAACTGATCGGCATGACCGAATCCACCGATCCGATTCGCGGTGAGCGTGTGATTACGGCGATTGCCATGGAGCAGCCGACGTCCGGCAAGACCAGTGCCAAGGACGAGAGCGAGGATGGCGGGGCCGCCGAGGCCAAGCCGTTGCCGTCGCTGGCTATCGGTACCCGTAACGGTGTCATCAAGCGTTGGAATCGTGAGGCACCCACACCATGGATTCTTGGCCCGTCATTGATCTGAAAGATGGCGACGAAGTGGTATTCGCCGCCGTGGCCGAGGATGACGACCGTCTGGTGTTCATCTCCTCCGATTCCTCGCTACTGACCTTTGAGGCGAAGAACGTGCGCCCGCAGGTCGTACTGCGGGCGGTATGGCCGGCATCAAGCTGGCCAAGGGCGCCCGTGTGGCGGCCTTCAACGTGGTTCCCGCCGGCAAGGTGGCATGGACCTATGAAGAGGGCGAGAACGGCTTGACTTCCGGATCCGGTGCAGTGGTGCTCACCGTGGCCGGCGATTCCGATGCACTGCCCGGCACCGAAAACGGCGCGGCGAAGGTCACTCCGCTGGAAATGTACCCCACCAAGGTCGCGCTACCGGCGGCGTGCGTTCCCAGCGATTCCTGAAGGGCCAGAACACGCTGATTCTTGCCTGGGTGGGCCTCTACCGTTGCACGCCTCTACATCCGCAGGCTCTCCGGTCGAGCTTCCCAAGCCCGATATGCGCCGAGACGGTTCCGGAGTAGACCTCGCCTCCCCCATCGCCTTCATTGCGTAACCTCAATTAAGCTCCCTCTGATGGGCCGAGCCGTAAAGCAAACACCCCAGTGGGGTGTTTGTAGGCGAGGAGCGAACGATAGTGAGCCAAACAATAGAGAAGAGACCCTAAACCCGGCCTACACTAAGCATTAAGGAGGTGGCGATGAGACTACTGGTTGCCGTATCCAATGAACCGTTGGCCCACGCCATTCATGGTGCCCTGCTTGCCGGTCGTCATGAGGTGTCTTTGGCAAGCACCGGTAGTATCGCGCTCGCCGCTGTCGCCAAGGAGTCATTTGACGCAGTGATTCTTGATGAATCCCTGCTCGGCATTTCCACCGAGCAGCTCATCGAATCCCTACGCAATGCCCGTGTCTCCGTCAAGATTCTGCTGCTGACTTCGACGCCACTCAGCAAAACCATTGGTGAAGGCAGCCGCTGGCGAGCGCTGCCTGACGAGTACGCCCCTATCGAAGAGACGCCCTACAGCTCCTTCAGCGCGGATTCACGCGCAAACAACTCAGATGCCGAAGCCGAACAACGCTCGGACAATGCCGCCGCTAGCGCACAAGCTAACGCACGACACCCGGATGTCGCGCTGAGCAAACCATTCTCCGATGGCGAACTGCTCTCATACGTCGGCTCGCTTGCCACCGACTCCCCCGCCATGATCATTCGTGGCAATCTCACGTTGGACACCACGAATCACAAGGCCTACTACGCATCCACTCACAGCGCAATCTCACTGTCCCGTCTGGAATACAGTTTGCTTGAAGCGCTGGTCAAGGCTGATGGCCAGTTCGTCAACACCAGCGAGTTGGTCAAACTTATCGGCGGCCCATTCTTCGAGCAACAGGGCTTACTCAAGAACGCCCTCTACACACTGGATAAGAAGCTCACCCGCGCCGGCCTCATCATGACCCAACGAGGCTCCAACTACCGCATTCGATAGCTGGGCTCAATCAGTACAGCCGCATGCCTTGGGGAACGGGGGTGAAGCCGGACTGGTGGAGGATGCGGGCGAAGGGGTGACGGGCGTTGAGGGGTTCGCCATTGATGTCGCTGAATGTCACGGAGCCGGTGCCATTGCGTTTGAGGCGTAGGCCAGTTCTGTGGCGGCCTTGCGCATTTGTTCGTCGGAATCATTGACAGCGGCTTCATGGCCGACCGATTGATCGAACGCTGTCAGGTGCTTGGCTTTGGCGGCCGCGTATAGTAGCGCGCCTTGCGCATTGAGCACGACCGTGGCTCCGATACGGCGTGCCGGTTTACCCGCACCGGCAGGCGCGTCCGGCCACGCGATGGCGGAGCCACTGAGATTTGCGGGGTCGAGCACACTCAATGCCACCACGGACTGGCCGCGATGCTCTGACGGATGACGCAACGCATCCACGGTGTCGCGCTCGGCAAATGGGCCGCGCCGAAACCACGGACGAACATGCCTCGTACCAGTCGACCATGCTCCTCCATGCGATTCAATACCGGATACAACGCTGAGTAGCCACCCGGGATATTTTCCTTGTCAATCACCGGCTGCGCGATGACGCCATACCTGTCCAGCAACGTCTCGACCAGTGCGAGTGCCCGTTCGGTCTGGTCGGTGTCTTCGGCTTCAGCTTGCCCGATTACGGCGGACCACAAACCTCCTAACGTCATATCCGTAGTGGCTCGGCGAATCGGAGCGACACGCCCACGACGACGTGATGTAGTGGATTTACGCGGGCTTGCTGCGCCTGCGGTTAATGCACGCACCGGCGCGAAGCTGGAATTGGTGACCTTACCTTGCCAGACCAAGCTCCACAAGGCATCCTTGAACTGCTGTTCGCTCCACTCTTGCGGAATGATTTCGCCGGTGTTTGGATTGATGTCCGGCTCCGCGGTCTCATTCCACGCACGTTTGGCGGCATCCATCAGTTGACGGGCATGGAACGCTCCCCCTGAGTCCAGTGCGGTCAGAATCGCTTCCGGCATGGTGGCGTCTGAGGCGTTCGATGTCGTACCATGTTCCACACCGCTGAACAATATTGAATCCGCCGGATAGAAAGCAACCTCACCGGGGTCCATCGCACTGGTTCCCCCGGTTTTTGAGCCGACCCAGACCACATCGCCGCTGGTCAGCAACTCATCCAGCAATGCAGGTTGGTAGTCTCGTACTCGTGCGGGGAATACTGCCGACTCCCAGAGTGCAGTGGGCAGTGATATGCCCTCCAGCTGCTCGATAACGCGCATGAGCCCGTCAGCACCTTCATATCGTTCGCCGCCGACCGGCCCGATACCTTGTCGGTCGATAAGAAACATCTGGAACGCCTCTGATTCTACTGGCTTGACTGCTTTACGCGCCTTGGCCAATGAGCGAGACCGAATACGGCGGAATACGTCCTTATGGAGCCACTGTTGGCCTTGCTCGTCATCATCTACAAAGTGGCCTTGCAGCAACTCGCCTTTGGCAGCCAGCACATCCAGAGTGTGCACGGCATCCGTAGCATCGAGGTGTAGATCGGCTATGAGCTGATCGGCGGTGAAAGGACCATGGGTTTTGGCGTAACGGGTCACGCGACCAGTCACATCATCGTCGGCAAGCTCATTCCAGAAAGTGTGCTCCCCCAGTTCCTGTTCGACTTCGCGAATCACGTCCGGGTTGAGCACTTGTGCCATATCGGTGGTGCCGAGCAAGCGTTCGAGCACGTGCGGATCGAGAGACAGCAGTTGCGCGCTACGCTCGGCCTGAGGTTGGTCATACTGGTACATCACCACGCCGACGAAGCCAAAGAGAATAATGTTTCTCG
>ENA-OQDD01000554-OQDD01000554.1-human-gut-metagenome-genome-assembly--contig:-NODE-554-length-14906-cov-3.198796_pt1 | contig 14906 bp, 19 predicted proteins | sample MGYA00242507_ERZ504598 | MGnify/ENA primary metagenome ERZ504598 (study PRJEB26092, sample SAMD00036318) | human gut metagenome | host: Homo sapiens | study: EMG produced TPA metagenomics assembly of... | reverse complement strand
ATAAACCACAAAATTGGAAATGATAAAATTAAATACACAACAAAAAGAAAGGAAAAGAAAGACTATGAAAAATTTGTATGCAGCGTATGTGGATATGTTTATGAAGGAGCAGAAGCACCGGAAGTCTGTCCGATCTGTAAAGCACCGAAAGAGAAATTTATCGAGCAGGGCGAGGATCTGACCTGGGCAGCAGAGCATGTAGTTGGCGTAGCATCCGATGTTCCGGAAGATATCAAAAAAGACCTGAGAGCCAATTTCGAGGGCGAGTGCTCTGAGGTTGGTATGTACCTGGCAATGTCCAGAGTAGCATTCCGCGAGGGATATCCGGAAGTAGGTCTGTACTATGAAAAAGCAGCTTACGAAGAAGCAGAGCACGCAGCAAAATTCGCAGAGCTTCTCGGCGAAGTCGTAACCGACAGCACCAAGAAAAATCTGCAGATGCGTGTAGAGGCAGAGAACGGAGCAACCGCTGGCAAAACAGATCTTGCAAAACGTGCCAAAGCCCTGAATCTCGATGCAATCCATGACACCGTGCATGAGATGGCAAGAGACGAAGCTAGACACGGAAAGCATTCGCTGGTCTGCTGGCTAGATATTTCGGTAAATAATCAGGAAACCTTTTTGGGGGGCGGAATAAAATCTGCCCTCCTTTTTCCGTTGTTTACAATTTTTACTTGGGATTGCGAACTTGTTTCGAATTACCTGTTGTTTACAAATGAACATAGAAAGAAAAAGCGAGGTTTTCACCATGGAAAAACAGACAGGCTGTGTCCACATCTACTGTGGGGATGGAAAAGGAAAGACGACTTGTGGTATGGGACTCTGCACGCGTGCGGCAGGGTATGGATACCGTGTTTTGATTTATCAGTTTATGAAAGATAACAGCACGAGCGAGCGGAAGGTGCTCTTACTGTCGCCGAATGTGACGTTTGTGCCGGGGCAGGACAAGATAAAGTTTTCGTTTCTGATGACACCGGAGGAGAAGGCAGAGCAGAAACGGTATTATGAAGAGCAGTTTCAGAAAGTGACAGAAAAAGCAGTTCAGGAAGAATACGATGTACTGTTTCTGGACGAGCTGGTTTATACGATTGGAAGCAAACTGTTTGATGAGCAGCTCCTTCTGGATTTTCTGGATCACAAGCCGGAGAAGCTGGAAGTGATTCTGACAGGGCAGGGACCATCGGAGGCGCTGATTGAGCGGGCGGACTATGTTTCGGAGCTGAAAAAAATCAAGCATCCGTTTGACAAGGGTCTTGCGGCAAGAGATGGAATCGAGCGGTAACGCTGAAAAAACAAGAAAAAAGATACTGTTTTGCGGGGAAGATGATTCCATGCAGAACAGTATCTTTTTCTTGATTTTGCGGGCAATGAACCAAAATCTGTGATGGAACAAGTTTCTGGTGATTGCCGCGATAACCTGAGAAGTATCTGGAAGCCGCTGTAAGACAGAAAATAACGTTATTATTTCGCACCGCGATCCGCAATCATTTTCGTGGATTTCTTCACGCAGTACAGACATGTCGGTGCGATATAGCAGCAGGCGGCGAGCCACGCAGCCTGATCCGCAAAGCAGATTGCGGTGAAACCAAACGCACCGACAAATCCCAGGCAGACAATCGTTCGTGCCAGCATCTCCATTACGCCGGAGAAAACGGCTCTTCCCGAGTAGCCAAGTCCCTGCGTTACCATACGGCAGACATTCAAAATACCAAGCATCCAGTAGAAAAATCCGAGGCAGCGCAGATATTTTGCCGAAGCGTTGATTGCTTCGAAAGCAGAGCTGACAATAAAGAGCTTTGTCAGCGGCCGTCCGAACAGAATCATGATGACACCTGCAAACGCACCATAGCCGACACCGACAAGCACACCCTGGCGGAGTCCCTGACGGATTCGCTTTGACTGGCCGGCTCCGAGATTCTGACTGCAGAAGACGGAAGCCGCGGTACTGATCGCATCAAACGGACACATCATAAACTGTTTGATTTTCATAGCAGCTGTGAACGCCGAAACATAAACACTGCCAAGCCCATTATTCGCTGACTGCATTACCATACTGCCGATCGCCGTGATCGAAAACTGCAGTCCCGTCGGAATGCCCATTGCGAGGAGTTCCTGCGCGGCATCCTTTCGCAGAGTGCGGTTTTCCTTTGTCGGAAGCAGGAGCTTTACCTTACGGGAAATAAAAAACAGACATAAGAGTCCGCTGATCGCCTGGGCGGAAATCGTCGCAATCGCCGCGCCTGCGCACCCCAGATGCAGAATGATAATATAGAACAGGTCGAGGAAAATATTCAGGATTGCCGAAAATGCCAGAAACAGAAACGGCGTGCGGCTGTCCCCGACGGCACGCAGGATGCTGGAAAGATAATTGTACAGAATCGAAAACGGAATCCCGAGGAAAATCACAAGCTGATATGCGTAGGCATCCGCGAAGATATCGGACGGAACCGACAGCAGGTGCAGAATCGGTGCACAGAGTAAACTGCAGAGTGTGGTCAGAATGGCCGCAATCAGGACAGCAAGTGCAGCACCATTAAAAATATAATCGCGCATTTTATCAAGCTTTCCGGCGCCGAAATACTTGGCAACCGGAACACTGAATCCCGTGCAGCTTCCCATACAGAAGCCGAGCACCAGAAACTGTACACTGCTGCTTGCACCGACGCTGGCGAGCGCCTCCGGGCCAAGTGCCTGGCCGACAATCGCCGCATCGATGATGTTATACGTCTGCTGCAGCAGATTTCCGATGAGAAGCGGAAAGGCAAACGAGAGCATCAGCTTTACCGGATTTCCCTTTACCATAGATGTTGCCATAAAAAACGCCTCCCCTGCTTAATATGCACGTGAATTATAAACGAGTGCCGTCTTATTCAGGTTCTGGATCATGAAATAGTCGGCAACGAGCTGGCCGATGCCGCCGGTCAGGTAGCCGAGCAGCGTCCACAGAAGAATGGCAGAACCATTTTCCTCAATCATCACACCGTAGCGGTCGTAGGATTCGCGGTACATGCGGTTCGCCTGTTTGTAACGCCAGTAAACGCCGTAAATTCCACAGGTAACCCAGGACAGAAGCAGCACAATAATGTAGTTCGGGCTGTCTTCGCCGTCACCGTAAAAGATGGTGTTCAGGTCTTCCACATAAACATACCAGAAGTAGATCGAGTAGAGTCCGCACGTCAGAAATGTGAGCAGAAGATAGAACCAGAAACTGCGGTTGTCTTTTACATTCATTTGTAAATACCCCCTTTAATTAAGATAGAACCATTGTAGCACGCGCCCGAGAGAAGGGTCAATAGAAAGGAGCGGGTCGTGGTAATAAATGCGCCAGGCATAAACGGCGAGAAGCAGCACGACAAGCACCGTAATGATCCCCTTTTTAAAACGCCGAAGTCCCGCCGTCTGTTCCGGCCCGAAGAAGAGCCAGACACCTGCGGGTAGCACGGCATAGACAAGCGGATGCATCCGAAACGCCGCCTGAAAATGACCGGAGAGCATTAACAGTACCGCGCGGCTCATTCCGCAGCCCGGGCAGGAAATGCCTATGAAAAAACGGATCGGACAGCCGATGCCTGTGAGGGTGATGAAGGCGACGTAAACGCCGAGGAGCAGGCAGAAGAAAAAGAAATCGCGGCAGCGTTTCTTCAGAAAAGAAAGATACGCGCTGCCGCGGCCGGGATCACGTTTCATGGAGTTTGGTGACGGCGTATTCATATAAAGCTCCTTGCGCTCGCTGTCGGTCGTGAGAAAATGCGAGTACAGAACGTCGATCATAACGAGAATCGGGAACTGCGGAGAGATTGCGCCGCCGTTTTTCAGATGCTCTTTGACCGCAAGCAGCAGGACTTCATCGCAGAAGGCATCGTAATCGCTGGAGCTGCGGGAAGTAAAGAGAATGGTAGAGGCTCCCTTTTCCTTTGCGGCTCCGAGCGCACGCAGCACCTCCGGTGTCTGTCCACTGACGGTAATGCCGATTGCAGCGCAGCTCTCATTGAGCAGAACGGCATTCATTTTCATGATGTGAATGTCGGTAATTGCTTCAATATCCACGCCTGCAAGCATAAAACGCAGCTTCATTTCCTGGGCGGAAAGTCCGGAGCTTCCAAGACCGTAGACATACACCCGACGCTTCGAAGTGAGAATATGGCAGATGCGGTCAATCTGCGCGCGGTCGGCGAGCGAGTAGCTTTTATTCAGCAGCTCCTGATACGTATTCAGCACCTGTTTGATGTGATCGTCCGTACCGGGCAGTGTAGCGTTCAGACCTTCCTGGTAACGGTAGACAAATTCGCGGTAGCCGTGTAGCCGCATTTTTTCGCAAAGCGGGAGAGCGAAGCCTCCGAAACATAGAGCAGTTCCGAAACGTGGCGCGCGGACAGATCCGACTCGTCGGTATTATGAATAAAAAAATCTGCTACCGTCCGTTCCAGGGGAGTGAACGAGGGATAGACAGACTCAATGACAGGAATAATTGATTTTTCAAAGTGTTCCATGGAACGTAAGTCCTCCTGGTATCTGTAAATATCTGAAAAAATTCAGATCAGTTCTTGCTTTATTGTATCACAGGCAGAGTGGTGAATCAACTTTCAATTGTGTGTGAATTGTACGGGAAAGCGGGCGGAAAAATGGAAAGAACTTTAATGACGTGAAAGTAATTTCTAAAATATAAAAATAGTTGAAAATAAAATCAACATAAATTATAATCAGAACAGATCAAAGAAAGAAGGCAAGACAATGATTATCAAAAACGGACGCGTATTTCAGGAAGACGGAACGTTTGCGGAAAAAGATCTTTATATAGAAGGAAAACGTTTCGTTTCCACAAAAGAAGAAGTGATCGATCAGGAAGTGATCGATGCGAAAGGCATGATGGTTCTGCCGGGACTGGTTGACGTACACAGCCACGGCGCTGCCGGACATGATTTTTCAGACGGAGACGTGGAAGGTTTAAAAGAGATCCTGCGCTACGAGAAAGCGCACGGCATCACCTCTTACTGCCCGACATCCATGACACTGCCAAAAGACGATCTGCTGAAAATCTTCGGAACCATCGAAGCAATCAAAGATGAGCCGGAAGCAGAAGTGATCGCCGGCGTCAACATGGAAGGACCGTTCATCGATCCGATCAAAAAAGGCGCACAGGCAGAGGAGAACATCGTGGCTCCGAACGCTGAGTTCTTTCGCGCATGCAATGCGGCGAGCGGCGGAAAAATCCGTCTCGTAACCCTGGCCCCGAATATGCCTGGCTCACTGGAATTTATCAAAGAGGTTTCCGATGAAGTCATGGTTTCCATCGGCCATACAACAGCAGATTATGACACCGCGCTGGCTGCCATGAAAGCAGGAGCACACCATGTCACCCATCTGTACAACGCCATGCCGCCGTTCGCACACCGTAACCCTGGTGTCATCGGCGCCGCATTCGACGATCCGGAGTGCCGCATGGAGCTGATCTGTGACGGCTATCACATTCACGGTGCGGTTGTCCGCGCGACCTTCTCCATGATGGGAAGTGAGCGCATGGTTCTCATCAGCGATTCCATGATGGCAACGGGAATGCCGAACGGAACGTATTCCCTCGGGGGACAGGCTGTCTGGATGAAAGACGGAAAAGCAACCCTGACCGACGGTGAGACCATCGCGGGTTCCGCTACGAACCTGTACGACTGCATGAGAAAAGCAGTTTCGTTTGATATTCCGCTGGCAGATGCCATTTTTGCGGCAACAAGAAATCCGGCACAGAGCATCGGTATCTACGATGAAGTAGGATCCATTGCACCGGGCAAAAAAGCGCATGTACTTCTGGTGGACGACGAACTGAACCTGAAACAGGTTATTATGTAATTTATTATATAGAAGAAATTTGGAGGAAAAACAAATGTTATTAATTGAAGCAAAAGATTACAATGATATGAGCAGAAAAGCAGCAAACATCATCTCCGCGCAGGTGATCATGAAACCGCACGCAGTGCTCGGCCTTGCAACCGGATCTACCCCGGTCGGTGCTTACAAACAGCTCGTTGAGTGGTACAACAAAGGTGACCTTGATTTCGCAAATGTCACCAGCGTAAACCTGGACGAGTACAAAGGACTCTCCCCGGAGAATGATCAGAGCTATCGTTACTTCATGAACACCAACCTGTTCAATCATGTCAACATCAACAAAGAGCGCACCTTCGTTCCGAACGGGCTGGAGCCGGACAGCGAAAAAGCATGCGCAGCTTACAACGAAATCATCCGCAGCGTCGGCGGCATTGACCTGCAGCTTCTTGGACTTGGAAACAACGGCCACATCGGATTCAACGAGCCGGGCGCAGCATTCGAGAAAGAGACACACTGCGTTGACCTGACCGAGAGCACCATTCAGGCAAATAAACGTTTCTTTGAAAAAGTAGAGGATGTTCCGACCCAGGCATACACCATGGGAATCAAGAACATCATGCAGGCAAGAAAAGTTCTGCTGATCGTCAGCGGCGAAGGAAAAGCAGAGATCCTCGACAAAGTTCTGTACGGACCGGTTACTCCGCAGGTTCCGGCTTCCATCCTGCAGCTTCACAACGATCTGACAGTTGTAGCAGATGAAGCAGCAATGTCTGTGATCAAAGCAAACCACAGATAATTGTTACGATGAATGAAAAGTCCGCCGAATGGGGAGAATATGAAAAATCCCCGTACGGCGGGCTTTTTTGCGGTTTACAAATCCATGTAAATGTGTTAGCATAAAACTAGCGCACAAAAGCAGTGCATAAAATGAAAACACAGTGACGAAGAGAGTACATCTGCATTCGCAAATTTACAGAGAACACCCCCGGAAACCATTCCGGTTTTGCAGGCTGAGAGGGGAGGAGGAGCGGCAGATCGAACATGGCTTCCGAGAGGCGCACCGAACCGTGAGAACAACAATCTGAAACGGTAAGGCTGCGACAGGTTCCGCCTGTTACAGCGGAGAGGTATAGCAAATGTACCTGCAGAGGTTTCTGCCGTGAGGCAGGGACGAAAAGAAGTGGTATCACGGGTAAACAAACCTGTCTTCTTCCGACTACAAGAGAGCGGAATAAGGCAGTTTTTTTATTTGAAAGGAGAAATGAAAGCAATGGAAAAAATCAGACCGAAATATTATATCACCACGGCGATTGCCTACACATCCGGCAAACCGCACATTGGAAATACCTACGAGATCGTACTCGCGGACAGCATCGCCCGCTTCAAACGTCAGCAGGGCTACGATGTATTCTTCCAGACCGGAACCGATGAGCATGGCCAGAAGATCGAGCTGAAAGCAGAAGAGGCAGGTATCACGCCAAAAGAATTCGTAGACAACGTATCCACCGAGATCAAGAGAATCTGGGATCTGATGAATACGTCCTACGACAAATTCATCCGTACCACCGACGCCGATCACGAGGCACAGGTACAGAAAATCTTCAAAAAACTGTACGATCAGGGAGATATCTACAAAGGATATTATGAAGGCCTTTACTGTACACCGTGTGAATCCTTCTTCACCGAGTCCCAGCTTGTAGACGGAAAATGCCCGGACTGCGGACGCCCGGTTACCCCGGCAAAAGAGAGGCATATTTCTTCAAAATGAGCAAATATGCACCGAGACTGATCGATTATATCAACACCCATCCGGAGTTCATCCAGCCGGTTTCCAGAAAGAACGAGATGATGAACAACTTCCTTCTTCCGGGACTGCAGGATCTCTGTGTATCCAGAACCTCCTTTACCTGGGGAATCCCGGTATCCTTCGATCCGAAGCACGTTACCTACGTATGGCTGGACGCACTGACCAACTACATCACCGGAATCGGTTATGACTGTGACGGAAACAGCTCCGAGCAGTTCAACAAGCTGTGGCCGGCAGACCTGCATCTGATCGGAAAAGACATCATCCGTTTCCATACCATTTACTGGCCGATCTTCCTGATGGCACTCGATCTGCCGCTTCCGAAACAGGTATTTGGTCATCCGTGGCTGCTGCAGGGCGACGGCAAGATGAGTAAATCCAAAGGAAACGTGATCTACGCAGACGATCTGGTAGACCTGTTCGGCGTAGACGCTGTCCGCTACTTCGTTCTGCACGAGATGCCGTTTGAGAACGACGGTGTCATTACCTGGGAGCTGCTGGTTGAGCGTATGAATTCCGACCTTGCCAATACTCTTGGAAACCTGGTAAACCGTACCATCTCCATGAGCAACAAATACTTCGGCGGCGTTGTGACAAAGACCGGCGCAGCAGAAGAGGTGGATGATGATCTGAAAGCAGTCGTTACCGCAACAAAAGCAAAAGTTGCTGCAAAGATGGAAGAGCTGCGTGTGGCAGATGCGATGACCGAAATCTTTGGTCTGTTCAAACGCTGCAACAAATACATTGACGAGACGATGCCGTGGGCACTGGCAAAAGACGAGGCAAAGAAAGACCGTCTGGAAGAGGTTCTGTACAACCTGGTAGAGAGCATCACCATCGGCGCATGCCTGCTCGAGTCTTTCATGCCGGAGACCACCGAGAAGATCCTGGCTCAGTTGAACGCAGAGAAACGCAGCTACGAAGAGCTGGATCAGTTCGGACTGTATACATCGGGCAATCAGGTAACCGATCAGCCGCAGATCCTGTTCCAGAGACTCGACGTCAAAGAGGTTATGGAAAAAGTAGAAGTGATCCAGGCAAAACAGAAAGCTGCCATGCTGCCGCATCCGGAGAAGAAGAAAAAGAAGAGGAGGCAGTGATCGACCTTGAGCCGAAGGAGGAAATTACCTTCGAAGATTTCGGAAAAATGCAGTTCCAGGTAGGTGAAATCATCTCCTGCGAGCCAGTCAAGAAATCCAAAAAACTCCTCTGCTTCCAGGTCAAAGTAGGAAGCCAGGTAAGACAGATCGTCTCCGGAATCAAAGCATATTACAAACCGGAAGACACCATCGGAATGAAGGTTATGGTCCTCACCAACCTCAAACCGGCCAAACTGGCAGGAATGATGTCCGAAGGAATGCTGCTCTGCGCAGAAGACGCCGAAGGCAACGTATGCCTCATGACCCCGGAAAAAGCAATGCCGGCGGGTGCAGAGATCTGCTAGAGCGGAAAATAGAATAGAATGAAAGTTGAAATCCCTTTCCATGCGTGACGTGTGGGGAGGGATTTTTGGTGTTTAAAAAAGTTAAGGAAAACGTCATGCAAAGATTCTGACTTTTGCTATATAATGAAGAAAAGTTGCAATGAATTTAAATTAAAAGTTGAAATATCTGCCGATTTGCAAAAAGGAGGATGCTTATCCAATGAGTCTTATATCCCCATAGCTAAAGCAAGGTTTTACGACGCATTGGATAAAATTTTTCTATTTATTGTTTTTGTACGCCTTTAGGAGTATAATTTGAAGCAGAGGTGGTAAAATGAAAAAAACAGTTTATCATGGTTCGGATCATATTATTGAACGGCCGAAATATGGTTATGGAAAAATTTATAATGATTATGGTGTTGGATTTTACTGTACAGAAAACCAAAATATGGCCAAAGAATGGGGTGTCAGTGCGGATAAAAATGGTTACGCAAATAGATATGAGATTGAATGTGATGGATTGAAAGTTCTCAATTTGAATATGCGCGACTATACAATGCTCCATTGGCTTACGATTTTGTTGGAAAATCGAGAATTTGATGCATCCACACCGTTGGCGGCAGAAGCAAAAGAATATTTGCTACAAAATTTTCATCTTGATTATGAAAAGGCAGATATTATCATTGGATATCGTGCTGACGACAGCTATTTTTCTTTTGCAGCGGATTTTATTAATGGTGCAATTTCTTACCGTCAGTTGAGTAATGCAATGCGTCTGGGAAAACTGGGACAGCAGTTTGTTTTAAAAAGCAGAAGAGCATTTGAACGTTTGGAATTTACAGGGTATGAGATTGCAAGTGTGCAGGAATGGTATAAGAGGAAAGCATCCCGTGATCATATGGCGCGTCGGCAATATTTTGATCTGGAACGAAACCGCCGTCAGCGGGGTGATTTATATATCACCACAATTTTAGATGAGGAGATGAAACCAGATGATCCACGCTTACGATAAATTATATCTTTCTGTTGCACAAAAAAATCTTGCCTGCATGCTGGATTATATGGTCAATGATTTAAAACGGCCGTTGGAAACTGTATGGCAGTGGTTTTGTATGAGTAATACAGCGTCACGGTTTGAACGAGGTGACTGTTCTGTGGTAGCGGGAATGTCGGGAGTTGAAATTGCATATGAAGTATTACAGGAAGCAGGGGAACCAAAGCCGGAACAAGCCCCCTCTTATTCTTACGATCGCAGCCCTGAATATTGGACAGGCTGGGCGTTGGCCTATTATCAGTGGAGTACCAGTTTGTCTTTTGCGGAAATAAACCAGGCTATTCCTGTAACTGAAGTGCGAATGCTCTACACGCCGTACCATGAAATGGATATACGCCAGTTTGTGGACAAAATGAATGAATTATATCGTGAAGCAAAACCGGAGACAAACTTGAAAGAATTGCGTACTTTTGCAAATCTAAGTCAGAGTGAACTGGCACAGCAGGCAGGTGTTTCGGTTCGGACCATTCAGCAGTATGAACAGCGAAGAAAGGATATTAACAAGGCGCAGACAGAGACCTTGTTGAAGATTGCGCGGGCATTAGTATGTACGGTAGAAGATCTGGTGGAGAAAGTTCCAACTTGATAAAATGAATAAAAAGTTTTTTGTTCAAAGTTTCAGAAAACGTCATAAACTATTTCAGGCGTTTACGCTATCATGAAAATATAAAAATGGTATCATGAAACATTCATACGAGACGGGGGTGAACAAAAAAATGGTCTTTTTTCGAATGCTGCATTCCGATTTCAGTAGAATGATAAAATCGTGGAAATTTTATCTCACAATTGCCTTTATTGCCGTACTTACCTTCCTGAGCATTTACCCTGAAGCAGCAGGATCAGGAGGAAACTGCTCGGTTTATTATCTGGTGAATGCGCGCGGCGGTGTAAGTGCGTTTCTGGTGACGAATACAATTCTTGTCGTATTGCCGTTCGCGCTCAGTTACTGGGAGGATGTGCAGAAAAATTATATCAACTGTATTTTACCGCGGGTACATAGCAGCGTTTATAGTTTTTCCCATGTGTTAATGACGGCTTTCGGCGGTTTTCTGGCTGTGTTTTTGGGATATTCGCTCTGCTTTGGGCTGATGGCGCTGCGGCTTCCGCTCATAACATCCGATGAGTCAAAGCATTGACAGAAACGATGTCGTTGATGGGATATGACAGCCTGCTGCTGCATGCACCGATGCTTTACTTTGCTATGGGTAAAGAATGGGAGGGTTCCATACTAAAGATAAATTATAATGCATGGAATTGCCTTGATTTAGGGCAATTCCATATTTTATTTTAAAAGAAAAATATGAAAATAAATTCAAAGCATATTATACGTATGAAAAAGGGAAAAATTACACTTTTTTACCTATAAAAATAGAAAACGTGGATTTGTATAAAAATCAAATTAAAATATGGTGATAATTTCTCTTGGTGTAAATACAATTTTAAAATTATAATAAAAGTCACAAAAAATAACATAGAAAAAGGAATCAGTAAAGGGAAACAGATGCAAGGAATTGGTCAATTACTATGGAAATTACGAGAGAAAGAAGGAATACGACAAAAACAATTATGCCTGGGTATTTCTTCTGTGTCAAAATATGCAAGAATTGAAGCAGATCAGCAGGAAATTGATTTTTTTCTGATTGATCGAATTATGGGACGGTTGGGAAAATCGGTGGAGAGGCTCACTTATATATTGCCAAGGGACATTTACGATATCTATGAATTGCGTCAGGAGATACAACAGAAAATTTGTCAAAAAAAATGGGAAGAAGCAAAACAATGTCTGCTTGAATATGAGAAGAATAAAAGAGCAAAGGAGCCGCTGCATCAGCAGTTCATTGAGCAGGAATATGCGCAGATTGCATGGCTTCGTGGTAAATCAGTAGAGACAGTATGCGAACATTTGGAAAAGGCAATTGTACAGACAATGCCAGAAGCGGAAATACAGAGAAAGACAGGGATTTTAAGTGCAGAGGAATACAAACTTCTGCTATTTCGATGGGAAGTCTGTTTTGGTACAGATCGTGAACGAGGAGAGAAAGAACTTCAGGAGTTAGTAGAGGAGATCTTTCAGAAAAACTTTGAGAGGACAGAACGAGTAAAAGTAATTCCATATGCTGCATTGTTAATAGAAAAAACAGCCCGAGATGGAAAAGCGGATACTTATTTAAAATTGATAACAGAAACGGCGTTAGAAAACTTGAGAGAAGAAGGGAAACTGCTTTATATGCCGGAAATTCTGGAGCAGTATGCGCAGATTCTGGAAAAAGAAAATAGTAACGCAGAATTTATTGGGTTGCTGCGACAGGAACGTGCAAGCCTTCTGGAATTGGAAAGTGATTATAAAGTTTCTTTTAAAAATTACCGTCTGTTTGACCATGTGGTTCGGAATTTCGAGATTGATGCAGATTGATACGTCGAACAAGAAATGCGGCAAAACTTACACAGGAAGGACTGAGTGAAGACATTTGTGCGCAGGAAACATTGGCAAGAATCGAAAACGGAAATCAGAAACCACGAAGCGGAAATCTACGTCAGATGATGGAGAAGATGGGAAGGAGTGGGGATAGAATTGAGACGGGGATTCAAGTGGAAGAGTATGAGACGCTGGAGTTGAAGATTGAATTTTCGAAGTTTATTCATCGAAAAGAGTATGGAAATGCAGAAAAGGTACTTTCAAAAATTGAAGAAAAATTAGACTGTAATTTGATGAAAAATTACCAATATATTGAAACAGAAAGGGTAAAAGTAAAATATAAGGAAAATGCAGAATATACGGAACAATTTATAAAACAATTAAAAGAATTACTTGCTATGTCACTTAAAGTTGAAGAAGGACAAAAAATGGAATATGTTTTAAATACAGAGGAAGTTAGTATTTTGACAGAAATGGCATTGATTTATTGGGGTGAACAGAATTATAAAGTAGCATTGGAAATATATCAATTTTTAGTGGGACAATATGAAAAAAGTTTTATTAAACCTGTATTTCACATCTTAGATTGGGGTATGAGTATGGGAAATTATGGGATGGCGTTGGAAGAATTGGGATATTTTGAAAAAGCAATAGGTGTCTGTCGAAAAAGAATTCAACAGACATTATTTGCCGGAAAAGGAGGATCATTGCACACTTCATTAATGGTTGAGGCTTGTATTTTAGAAGCACAAAAAGATGTAAAGTGCAAGAAATATTTTAAACAGGATTTAGATCTTTTAAGATTATATAAGATGCAAACAAATTATAAATTAATGGAAAGTTATGTCAAGACAAATAAAATATTTGATTAACTTTGACCACCATCAGGATTTGTAGGAAGAGATGTTGTTGTAAATGGTGGGGTAGGTGAAGAAGGATTTGGAAGCGAAATTGTAATCCAAAGTAAAAGCAGAAACAAATGCAGAATTAAAAAACAGAGTGTATGAAGAGGTTTTAAACAATCACATCACGAATGAAAGTGACGTAATTAAGGTTGCAATTGAACAATATCAGGAAAAACAGATGAAGACCCGCGCCATTGATGCAAAGCCGGATGATTATTTGTCAATCACACAGGTAGTGGATGAAAATGGCAGCGAGCAGGATATTATTTCAACGGGTTTGTTGATTGTAGACGAGCATCAGCAAAGAGTAGCAATCACTGATATTGTAAGCAATACGGGGCAGCTTAGCCAGTACAGCATTTATGCAACCATGAAAGTATCCGTGACAAATGACCGTCAGGCATTAAAGGTACGAATTAATTGGTTTGAAACAACACTGAACTACGGAACCTCTATGAAAGCAAGTAGTTTAATGCAGACATCCAAATATTCACCAGAGGTGGGATTCCAGTATGATGATATTACAAAAACAATTTCAAATCCTGCTGGAGGAACCCCATATCACTATACTCCAAATAATACGCAGATGATTACATATTCGACTTTAGAGTGTGGACGGTCCTGTCGTTCGTATATTAAAGCTGGAACCTCAAGTTTGAATATTGCTTATTGTGTTATATCTTCAGCCCGGGAGGCCGCTGGGAGAGAGCTTAAGCAAAACTCGATTATCAGAACAAGCGAACTAATTGAAAATAGACGCTCCCCTTGCGTTATAGATACTAGGGGAGCGTTTTTGAAAACTGCGCGTCGCATTCTCGTTACTTCAGTGATGAGTTAGACGCGCAAAATTCGCACCAAAAAAAGAACAAATGTTTGATATATTCCTATGCATATGGTATACTATTTTTATGAAGAAAGATATGTTTACAATTAATAAAAATGGTCTTTCCTATGGTAGAGGATATGTGTACTCTCTGCAGTATCATCTGGTCTGGTGTACAAAGTACAGAAAAAAGGTTTTAAAAGACGGAATTGATGTGGAATGCAAAGAAATGCTGGAAAGTCTTGCACAGGAATATAAATTTCAAATCCTGCTATGGAGGTTATGCCGGATCATATTCATCTGCTTGTAGATTGCAGACCACAGTTTTATATTTCAGACATGATCAAAATCATGAAGGGGAATCTTGCGCGCCAGATGTTCCTTTTGCATCCAGAGCTAAAGAAAGAGTTGTGGGGAGGACATTTGTGGAATCCGTCTTATTGTGCTGTAACGGTCAGTGACCGGAGCCGTGAACAGGTACTTGCTTACATAGAAGGGCAGAAGGAAAAATCCCGTTAAAACCCGGAGGAAAAAGCGAATGAAAATCATATCCAGTTATGGTGTTGAATTACGAAAACAGAATATTCCGATCCGCCAGACACTGGAGATTTACCGTTCTGCTGTCCGCTATCTGGTCGAAGTGTATGAATCTGTGTGG
>ENA-OQDD01000553-OQDD01000553.1-human-gut-metagenome-genome-assembly--contig:-NODE-553-length-14920-cov-4.165822_pt1 | contig 14920 bp, 16 predicted proteins | sample MGYA00242507_ERZ504598 | MGnify/ENA primary metagenome ERZ504598 (study PRJEB26092, sample SAMD00036318) | human gut metagenome | host: Homo sapiens | study: EMG produced TPA metagenomics assembly of... | reverse complement strand
GTCGTGAGACAGTTCGGTCCCTATCTGTCGTGGGCGCAGGATATTTGATGGGAGCTGTTCCTAGTACGAGAGGACCGGAGCGGACGTACCTCTGGCGCACCAGTTGTTCTGCCAAGAGCATAGCTGGCAACTATGTACGGATCGGATAAACGCTGAAAGCATCTAAGCGTGAAGCCGACCCAAAGATAAGATATCCCATTGTTTCAAACAAGTAAGACCCCTTGAAGACTACAAGTTGATAGGCACGATGTGTAAGTGGAGTGATCCATTCAGCAAGTGTGTACTAATAGGTCGAGGGCTTGACCACAATTCGCTTGAGACTCTGAGAGTCAACGAAAAAATGTAAGCAGTGATTATTCAGTTTTGAAGGCACGTCCTTCTAAGAAACACTGGACAAAGTACAACAAACATGTTATACTGGTTCAGTCAGATCGGTCGGTGTCGATGACGGTGAGGTTCCACCTGTTCCCATTCCGAACACAGAAGTTAAGCTCACTTGTGCCGAAGATAGTTCACTGGAAACGGCGCGTGAAAATAGGTAGTCGCCGACTTTTATATGCCCGTTGGTCAAGCGGTTAAGACAGAGGCCTCTCACGCCTTTAACATCGGTTCGATTCCGGTACGGGTCATATTTGCACCTCTAGCTCAGTTGGTAGAGCAACTGACTCTTAATCAGTGGGCCCAGGGTTCGAGTCCCTGGAGGTGCATCAGATATTGAACGTCAAATCGTAAGATTTGGCGTTCTTTCTTTATGTAAGAAAGCGGCTGCACACTTTCTGCACACCGTTTGCACATTTGCCCGAATCGGGGGCTTTTCTGCGCAAGGTTTGCACAGCCTGCTTTCCTTTGCATAAAAAGAAGAAATTTTAGGCGAACAAGGCTCTCGTCAATTCTCTGCGTTCGTCTGCGTCCATCAGCCGGATGCTTCAAGGATCTCCCTACCGGAGATTTTTGTTGCCGCCGGCTTTTCGTTTTGCCGGGGCTGGGATGTTGCCGGGGTTAGGTCTTGGGAATAGAAGTTCGCTTCGATCTTCTCGGTCAGCTCCAGCCGGGGCTTGTCCTGCGTGTGGGCGTAGGTGTCCATCAGGACAGATGCCGTCGCATGACCTGTGTTGCCCTGCACCGACTTGAAGTCGCCGTCCGACTGCAAGAGCTGGTAGGTGGCACTGGAGTGCCGCAGGCCGTGGAACACGATCTGCTCAAACTCCGGGTGCTCGGATCTCCACAGGCGGTACCACTTTGTCAGCAGCTCCGGCGCGATGGGCAAGCCGTCCGGGAGTCGGAACAACTGCCCACAGTTGCTATATTTCTCCGGGGCGTTCTGCTCGTCCTGTTTGAGCTTTTCAAGCCATGCCAGCAGTTCTTCCTTCAAGGGCTTGGTCATATACAGAACACGGTTGGACTTCTTGGTTTTGGGCTTTTTTAGGATGAGAGAGGACTTGCTGCCCTCGCGCCTATCTGGGAAGGTGTAGTAGACCTGCTTGGGGTCAAGCTTTTCCAGAGCATCCTTGTTGGCTCGCTGCATGGTCTTGCTGACTGAGATGGTGCCGCGCCCATCGGCGGCATCGAAATCCAGATCACTCGGCTGTAAGCGAGAATTTCGCCCTCACGGAGCGAAAGGACCATGCTCATGTGCACCGCCAGATGGAGTGCTGGGTTCTCGATGGTCTGCAATGCCGCCAGCATGGTCTTTTTGTCCCAGATGGTACGTTCCTCACTGTTTGCCTTGGGCGCATCACGGGTAGGGGAATCTTGTGAATCAAATCCCACTCCACCGCATAGGAGAAAGCAGTCTTGAGCAGCGTGTGGACTTCGTGGATAGAAGTGCTGGACAGCAACCGCTTCTTCTGCTTTTCGGTCAGGGGCTGCTTTACGCCGTGGACGTACTGCCCGCAGGGGGTCTTGGCAAGGGTAGCATAGGACTTCTCAATGTCGTAGGTGCGCAGTTCCTGTACCTTCCGCTTCCCGATATACGGCACGATAAGGTTCTGCACCATCGCCACAGACTGGGTGTAGGTCTTGGGGGACCATTTGTGCTTGGTGGACTGAATCGGAATCCACTTGTACAGCATTTCCTCCACCGTCATGGTGTCGGGGACAAGGAATGTGCCATCCAGCAGTTCTTTCTCGACCGTGATCTTTCGCTCCTGCGCCTCCTTTTTGGTCTTGAAACTTTCCCATCCCTCGCAGGGCTTGCCGGAATGGTCTTTGTACTTGTAACGGACGGAGTAGGAATCTCCGCGCTTTAGAATAGATGCCATAGATTACCTCCCTCAGACCGCCGCAAACCAGTTGTCGAAGCTCTGTTTGGTTACCCGGATACTGGTGCCGATGCGCAGCACCCGAAAATCCTTCGTGGTGTTGCACAGGTTGTACGCAGCGCGAGGAGAAATCGCCAAAAGCTGGGCGATTTCCTCCACCCGGTAAACAAGCGGTTTGAGCTTGGCTGCTTTGGTCTGGTCAGAAGATTCAATGGCAGGGGATTTAGACATCTCCATTGTAGCGAGGTTCGAGTCCATTTGCAAGGATTTATTCGTATAATTTTCATATTTCACGGTTTCGGTCATGTCAGGCCGATTCATATTCATAGGCAGACCTCCACTTCCTTGTAACCGGGTGCCGGGGCAGAAAGTGCCAACTTTCTGCCCCAAACGTTCCCGATGAGTTCAGATTTCCGAGTACCCCTCCTGTGTGCGGGGTTGTGCCGATGGTTTGTTTTGCGCCTGTTCTGCCTGCAAACGGCTCAACAGTTGCAGAACGGAATCCCGTGCTTTCTCCTTGACCTGTTCCTTGCCTTTCTGCCGGGCTCCGGCTTCAGGAGCTTCTCCTGCAAGCGGGCAGCGGTGGTCTGCATGGTCTTGAGAAACTTGTCCAACACGGTATCCAACCGATGGGCTGCATATTCTCTCGTGGACTGCGGAGCCTTGCGTTCAGGGGACAGCACCCACTTCTTCGTGTCCTCGATCATCCGCATCACCGCAAAAGACAAACAGAAAAAGTGGCTGTTCGGCACGGTGGGCATGGCAGTCATAGCGGCGGTACTTGCGAGAATTATGATGTTTCTTATGGAAAGCTGAGGCGATATCAATGATGTTTCAAACTTATGGCAACAGGAATCATCCTGCGGTGCTGTTCTTTCATGCTATGGGTGTGACGGGGGAGAGCAGCGAACCGGTTGCAAACTATTTACAGGATCGGTATTTCTGCATTTTACCTACCTCCACCGTGTACTGCAAAGGGCAGAAATGTAACCGTTGTAATACTGCAAGACCTGTTCCACGGCCCCGGCGTCACCGGCGCGGGCCGCCTCGATCACTGCAAGGGGCAAAGGCTCCTTATATCTGGCCTGCTTCATTCTGCAATACCTCCCGTCAGTCTTGTTCTCATGGTTTCCAGCGTCTTAGTCCTGTGCCGCTGGACGGCGCTGCGGGACATTCCCACCACCGCGCCGATCTCGCTGTCCGTCAGTTCCAGGACACAATGCAGTATCAAGATGCTTTGTCCCGGCTGGGGCAAGCTGGCAAAGGCAGCGGCCACCAGCCCGTCGCTGATCTGAAGCTCACAGCCATAGGCCGGAAATATAAAACTGTCGCTGGGGTACTGATCTATCGTGCATAGCGTGTCCAGTTCCGAAAGCGGCAGCGTTTCAAAGGATGTTTCCCAGCCACGCTGACGCTTCCTTTCCCGGAAGTAGTCAACGGCTTCATGGTACAGTACCAGCTTGCAAAAATGGTCAAACTGGCAGCGCCTCCCGTAATCATCAGGGGTAACTTTCATCTTCTCACCTCCTTTCCGTGGGGAGTGAGCAGGATGATCCTGTCCGTTGTCAGGGGCCTATGCTGGCCCTGGTCTGCTGACCGCCTCCTTTTCCATCTGATTTTTTGCCGGAAATGAGAATCCGCGAAAATCGACAAAAATCGCCCGGCAGGTCGTAAACCTACCGGGCGACGATTTGAAGCGTTTTGTTGTTTTCTTACATGGTATAGTTCATACTCATAGCCGGAATATTCCCGTGGCGGGGCAAGGCTTTTTTTAAGCGGTAGAAGTGGATTAGATTATAATGATAGTAAAACAGCATGGCGGCGTCCTCCCGTGGGCCGCCATGCCTTTAACTGCTGGGAATGACAGAAAGAAAGCAGCGGCCTTGATTTCTCAAAACCGCCACCAGTGAATATAAATTAAGCGTGAAAATGGGTCTGCCCAGCAGCGTTTTTTTTCTTTTCTGCCGCTGGGCAGATGTTTTTTCTTTAGATACATGATAAGAGGAATTTTTGAAGATTCCATAAAGATTTGAAAAATGGACGGACATAAAAGACGTCCATTACACTATCGGAAAATCAGCAAGGAAGTTTCATAGTAACCTTTGCGCCGCCGGTTTCTTTTGAATTTTCTAAAATAAGCTGACCATTATGTTGTTCCATAATCGAATTTGTAATATATAGACCCATACCAAAGTGTAACTTTGAATTGCGGCTTTGATCGCCCATATAGAACCGTTCCTGTGCGTGGCATAATGCTCTTTAGAAAACCCCGTTCCCTCGTCTGTGACTGAAATTTCCACGAAACCGTTGTTACTCTGAACATCCACATAAAGCGTTCCGCCTTGCGGGGAGTAGTCCAGCCCATTACTGATAACATTCATAATAGCACGTTCTATCAGCACCCTATCAAATTTCAGCATTTGAGGGAGTGAAACAGTATTCATTTGCAGCCGGATTTCTTTTGTCCGGCATAGTGATTCCATATAACCGAACAAGTGCTGCATGAACGCTGGCAAGTCTATACTTTCAATATGGAGCTGATAACCAACCGCCGCCCGTGATATATCAATCAGGGTTTGAATATATGACTGCATCTGGCCGGAGCTTTCCACGACGTAACCAGCGTATAATCGTTGCTCATCATCAAGATTTGTTTCTGTGAGTAAATCAGCATTTCCTTGAATAACCGTCAGAGGCGTTTTCAAATCATGGGCAAGCGCGGCGATTTGCTCTTTCTGTGTCTGTTCGGTTTTCCATTGCCGTTCTAACGAAATTTTCAGATTATCTTTCATATCTGAAAAAGATGCAAGGACATCTTCAAACTCTTTGATTTTGGCGTGTCCTACTTCAAAATCAAGGTTTTGCTTTGAAACCTCCGCAGTTGCTTCAAAAAGCGGGGTCAGTTGTGTACGCAGGTTCTTAGCAAATCTGGCGGTCAGTATGATAATGACCAGCAGCGAATTTACAGCCATCAGGATAAACGCAAGCGTATCAGGAGATGGAAAATATTCCGGTAGCCATGACACTGTAAATTGAGAACCAATATAATACCTTAAAACGCAAAATTCGTTTTCCCGGACAACAAGTGCAAACTGCCTCCCCGTAGCATATTCAATATATTCTCCCTTTGCGTACAGCAGGGCAATTTCTTTTTCATCATCGTCCATATTGCTGTAAAGCTCATTAAAGTTCTTGTCCAGAATTAAGTAGCCGCATCCCTGTGGAATCACAACCTTTGTAATATCCGGGGCAATCGTCAGCGTTGGAATGATCTCTTTTACCTGCAATTCACTTAGATTTGCTCTTGTAGCTAATCCAGCATTTATAGCAAGTCCCTCCAAACCAAAAGGGACAATAATTGCCGCTACCAGCATGACAATGAGGGAGATAGCAAACTGGCGAAACAATATTTTCAATGTAGGTTTCTTTTTCACTCCCATTTATATCCTATCCTCCATACGGTGCTGATCGGACTTATTTTGAAATGCTCCAATTTCGCACGAATATTTTTTATATGCGTTGAGATCGTAGAGTTATCGCCTATTCCATCAAACCCGAAAACGGCTTCATAGATTTGTTCTTTTGCAAAAACCTGTCCCCGGTTTTTTGCAAGGTATTCACAGATTGAATACTCGCTTTTGGTAAGGGGAACCGGCTGTTCTGAAACATACAGTACCATTGCGGAAAGGTCAAATTTTATATCAGGCTCAAATGAAAGTGTGCTGTGATGCTCCCTTTTTTCTCTGCGTAAATGTGCCGCGACACGGGCGCGAAGCTCCTGAATACGAAAAGGTTTCGTAATATAATCATCCGCACCGATGCCCAATCCAAACAATATATCTTCCTCTAATGTCTTTGCGGTCAGAAAGAGAATCGGGCAGTCTACCATATTCCTGATCTGTTTGCAAAACTCAAACCCGTCTGTGCCAGGCATCATCACATCCAAAAGAATGAGTCATAGAAATGCAGCTTTTTGATGTCTACATCATCCGCATTTTGACAGACTGTTATCAAATATCCATCTTTCCCCAAACTGTTCTTAATCAATTCCAAGATAGAAACTTCATCGTCAACTACAAGTAAGTGGGTCAAAAAATCACCTCCCGCCCCATTATACCACATTGTCGAGGTTACTCATCATTATTTTTAATGTCAGCTTTCCGATATTCATTGTTGATATTTACAGCTACGGCATTGCTTATATCCACATCCACAATACTGTAAACGTAGCCGAAACTGAAATCTTTCCCCGCCACATTTTTGAAGCGTTTCGATACCTGCCCGATTTCTTCTTGCAGTTCTGACATTTCAAGACATTCATCCGTTATGGTATATGTCAGGCCGTTATATGAAATTTCATCATAGTTTGCGGCGTTCAGCTCATAATACGGCAGAGATTCATTTAACGCCTTATTTTTATCGGCGGTATCGCGGAGCGCACCGCAGGCCGATAAGCATATAAGACTTACAAGCACAATTACCACGGCAAACAGGCACTTTTTATTCACTGTTTTTACCTCCCTCCCAACCATGAAACCAAACCAAACTGGCAATCAGCAGACAAACAGTGCAGCATACAGAAATAATCATACCGCTGAAAAAATCGGTTTTTACCTGTGCATACAGTTGGGGGCTATCCCATGCAAGCACAGTGTAATCCATAGCACGAACGCCCCAGGCCCAGGGAATATATTTCCATGTAGCGTCACCAAGCCCTGTTATCATAAGGGCAGCTATTAAACTCCCTGCAATTCCCAATCCCATAGATGCACCTTTTCCGAAGCTCATTCCCACAAACAAATGAATCAGGTAAATGGGAAGCATGGTAATCAACAATAGAATCCCTGCTTTCAGGTAAAGGCTTGCCGGAGCATCCCTATATAGTGCAGCGAATGTTCCTAACGCTAAAAATGTTGCGCCAAAAGCACAGATCATCAGAAAACCAAGTTTACCAATATACGTTGCCATGCGAGATGGGATTGTTCCCAACAAAAGCTGATAATGCCCGGCCTGATTTTCGATCTGAACAACCAGGCCCACAATAATGCCGATCAGAAACGGGAACGCAACGGCCAGCACTTCCAGATAGGCACTGATTTTGGTTGCCAGTTCCCATCTGGATATATGATAGTAACCCGCAAAAATCGCCGCACATATAATCGGAATCATGCTGTGCATATAGAGCAAAATGCTATGTTTACACTTCTGATATTCTGCTTTCCAGCAGCGAACCACAGATACCATAGTTACCCCACCTCCTTTTTCTCAAACCATCTTGCAGTTAAAAATGACAGCGCCGCAAACCAGGCCAGCGAAATGACCAATACAAGTATAATCATCCAAAATGCCATTGCCGTACTCTGATCTGCAACCGGCTCACCATTAGGCAAAATACCTAACACGGAAATCATAAGATGCGGCACCCAGCTATACGGGCAGATCATCCACAAAGAGGTTGTGGCTGTGAAAATCCCTAAAACGCTTCCAAGTCCGGCATTAAGAATAACCGTGACAAAGATACCAACTTTTTTTGATAACCATAAGCACAGCGGAACTTCCCATAGGCTTGCAATGACAATACAAGCTGTTCCGGCCGCAGCCTGCCAAATTCCGATTGTCAGGGGAATTTCGTTGATAACTAATATTGCAAAACCGCCCAACAGATTTAGCGCCAGGAAAATGAAATTCCCCACACAGGAGTAAATACCGGCCACTCCAATTTTTGCTTTCCAGACTTTGTTCTGCGAAACAGGCAATGAAGCAACGGCACGATATTTTAGTTTGCCATTATCCCGCTGTTCAATCAAGGCACAGGTGAGCGTAAGGAATCCAGGATAAAGCAGGATATACCACCAATTATAAGAATTGAGCTGGAACCAAAGAGGGGCAAAAAAGTTCATAAGCGCAGTTACAAACGGGGCCAGAACGATCAGCGTTTTTGTGAAAGTTCTCTTATGCTTTAGGTTCTCTGCCTGAATATATGCCATCTCCATTTAATATCCCTCCTTACCATTTCTGCGAATAACATCCATAAAGAGTTGTTCCAAATCTTCACCGGCGCGAAGCTCTCCCTCATATCCAAGGACGCCGCCAGCAATGATACCCACATGATCTGCAATCTGCTGGACTTCTGACAGAATATGGCTGGACAAAATAACTGTAATCCCTTTGCAGGGAAAAGAGCGAATTAACTCTCGAAGTTCCTCAATCCCTAAAGGGTCAAGGCCGTTAGTCGGTTCATCCAGAATCAAAAGCTGGGGACTGTTCAGCAATGCAATAGCAATACCAAGCCGCTGCTTCATACCAAGAGAAAACTGCCCGGCCCGTTTCTTGCCGGTATTCGTGAGCTGGACAATTTGCAATACCTCGTTAATTCGTGCATCGTCCAGGCCGAGCAATGTAGTTCTGACTTTGAGATTTTCGTATGCAGTCAGATTTTCGTAAAGCGGGGGCATCTCAATCAAAGCACCGATATGCTCCAGATCATTCCGCTTCCACGGGTGGCCGTCAAACTCGATGCTTCCCGATGTGGGGCGCAAAATGCCGGTGAGCATTTTTAAGATCGTGGATTTGCCAGCCCCATTCGGCCCCAGCAGACCATAAACCGAGTTGCGCCGGATGTTCAGTGACACATTGTTTACCGCCATTTGCCCCTTGAAATTTTTGCAGAGGTCAGTCGTTTTCAAAATCATATCCATATAATCAAGTCCTTTCTTTGATTTTACGGATAGCATACCGGGCAATTTTGAAGATTTCATAAAGATTCCCGAAAACAGAATATGAACAATACACCGTAACCGTGGAGCATATCGCAACAAAGCACCAACCTACTAGAAGAATCCTGTACGGCTGCAGTAAAACTGTTTCTGTACAGGATTTCTTTGTCTTATTCTAACGCAATTATTCTAACGCAATTATACGTGACAAACATGGTGGCAATCACGTATACTCAAATCACATCAGAAAGTTATGGATGAAAGGGTGAAATCTATGATATTACGGAAAAGTATTTTGTCGGTCGTGCTTACCATTGCAATGCTTATGCCGCTTGCACAGGCTGTTACGGGTGAAGGCGGCAGATGATACAAACAGATAGATGTCTTGTTTACTCATGACACGCATTCCCACCTGGACAGCTTTTCCACGATCGTAAATGGAGAACAAAAAGAAGTCGGCGGATTTGCAAAAATAAAGACACTGATCAATGAAAAAAGAAAGAAGAATCCAGATACACTCATACTGGATGGCGGTGATTTTTCAATGGGAACGCTGATCCAGACGGTATATGATACTGAGGCAGCGGAGCTTAGAATGCTTGGATATCTTGGATATGATGTGACTACATTTGGCAATCATGAATTCGACTATCGATCCCAGGGGCTTGCCAACATGCTTAAGGCAGCCAAAAGCTCCGGAGAGACACTGCCTGAGATCGTAGTGTGCAATGTGGATTGGGACAGCATGGAAAAGGCTGGGCTAAACGACGGTCAGAAACAGATTCAGTCAGCGTTTGAAACATACGGTGTGAAGGACTATGTAATGGTACAGAAAGGTGACGTAAAGATTGCCGTTGTCGGTGTCTTCGGAAAAGATGCCCTGGAATGCGCACCAACCTGTGAATTATCTTTCAAAGATCCTGTTGAGGCTGTTAAGAAAACAGTAGAAGAAATCAAGAAAAACGAAGAAGCAGACATGATCGCCTGTGTTTCTCATGGTGGAACCTGGGAAGATGAAAGCAAGTCGGAGGACGAACTCCTTGCCAAGGCGGTTCCAGATCTTGATCTGATCATCAGTGGACATACACATTCAGAGCTGCAGGAGGCAATCCAGCACGGAAATACCTATATTGTATCCTGTGGTGAATACGGAAGAAATCTTGGCTCTCTTTCGATGACGCAGAATTCTGACGGACGCTGGGATCTGAGCTCTTATGAGCTGATTCCTGTGTCCGAGGATGTAAAAGCCGACAAGGCAACGCAGGAGCGTATCGAACGCATTGATGGACACGGTGGATACGAATTACCTTGCAGACTTTGGTTATACAAGAAAAGAAGTTCTTGCGCAGAACGATGTGGAATTTAACAGCCTGGAGGAAATGGGCACAGAGCATAAAGAACTGAATCTTGGGGATATCATGGCAGATGCCTACGTATATGCTGTGGAAAATTCAGAGTATTATGATGGAGACCCGGTAGATGTAGCGGTTGTACCGAGTGGGACTGTACGTGACACGTATACAAAGGGTGATATTACCGTAGAAGATGTATACAATTCATTTTCACTTGGAATTGGCAAAGACGGAGTAGCCGGATATCCTCTGATCAACGCATACCTGACAGGAAAAGAACTGAAGCTGGTGGCTGAAGTGGATGCCTCCATTTCTGATTTTATGACAACTGCAAGACTATACTGCAGTGGCCTGAATTTTACATACAACCCGCATCGAATGATCCTGAATAAAGTGACAGACTGCTATCTTACCAGAGCAGATGGAGAAAGGACAGAGATTGAGGATGATAAGCTGTATCATGTTGTAACAGATCTGTACACCGGACAGATGTTAGGTTCTGTAATGAAAATGTCTTACGGACTTCTGTCTCTTGAGCCAAAGGATAAAGACGGAAATCCAATTGAAAATCTGGAAGATCATGCAGTCATGGAAGGCAATAAGGAGCTGAAAGCATGGGATGCGATCGCAAGATATATGCAGTCTTTTGATGATGCAGATGGAGACGGCATTGCAAATGTATCTGAATACTATGCGACAACCCATGATCGTAAGGTTGTGGATGACAGCAAAAATATACTTGATCTGGTGAAAAAACCGAATAAATTTACCGCAATCATAGTATGTATCGGCCTGATCATTATTATAATAATTGTTCTTATAATAAACCTGATCCGAAGAATTGTCCGCAAGTCCAGAAAGAAGAAAAATATACATAACACAAAGAGGTAAAATGTATACTTTGTATAAAAAGTATATTTTTATGAAAATTACTTGCAATAATTTGTGCAATATGTTATAGTAAACACACGTTAAACAAGTAATTGGAAAGTGAAGCTGTGAGAGGAGAGCGAATTCATATCAGTCGAAAGGCTGTTATAGAATGCGCTCTTTTTTATTTTTGAAATTGCAAGGAGTGAGAGGGTGAGCAGTTTTTTTATGAAGCAGTTGAGGATAATCCGATTATTGCGGCAGCATTGACATGGTATCGGTAAAGACAAAAGAAGACATTCCGAAAGGAAAAATCTTTGACTGTGTGAAAGCACTGAAAGGAATTGAGGTTCCGGCACCGGTTCATATTGGAGATGTGATTCTCAAAATGTGGCAGACACAGGCGTAGATATTGTTGCGACAAAGAATGTAGAATAATAGAGAAGCAATAAAAGCGACAGAATATAGATTGTAAGACTGAATATAATAAAAAATTGACCAAAGTTCATATTTTATTGAATTGATACGATATGCCAAATTACTTATAATTCTATCATATGTGTTTATGAGTAATTGTAATATTAACGTGGGCAGTTTAAAAGCTCCCGGAGTTAGAGTATGAAAAATAACAAAAAGAACAAAAAGAGAAAGAATGACCTTAGGCATTTAAGCAGAAAAGAACTGATCGATCTGATCTGTGATATGAGAAGACCAAATCCTTCAAAAGAAGCTCCGACGATAGAAGAAGCTGAGAAAGAACAAAAAAGATTAAATCGTCGCGCGGCTTATCGCCAGACTTCCGCGGTACAGCTGCAGTCTGATCGTTGTGGCAGCAATCTCCGTGCTTGTGGCGACCTTGTGGATGCGGTCCTGCAGATCTATGGTTCTTCCATGTCACCGACTCTGGAGCGGGGCAGATCGTAATCTCAGTAAAGAACAAACATCTGAAAACCGGAGATATTGTTGCATTCTGGCAGGGCAACAAGCTTCTGGTCAAACGTGTGATCGCAGGCCCTGGGCAGTGGTTGATATTGACGCAGGCGGAGTGGTGACGGTTGATGGCCAGACGCTTGACGAACCATATCTTAAAGAAGTGTCCCTTGGGAACTGTGATATTGAGCTTCCGCATCAGGTGGCAGAATCACACTGGTTTTTATGGGGACAACAGAGCTACGTCGGTCGATTCAAGAACTGCGTCCATAGGAGATGTCTCAGAGGATCAGATTGAAGGGCAGATCGTATTTCGGATCTGGCCATTGAATGCGGCAGGAAGTATGAGACAGAATTAACAGATCATAAAATCTGGACAAGGAATGTCCGTATTATATAAAAAAGTATCGTAGGAAAAGACGGAAAAGAAAGGCATCAGATACACCAGAAAAAGAGTAGGTGGAACTGTGCAAAATAAGGGAACAGATTATATCAGAAGAATCTTAAGGGACAAGGCACGGCAGAAACGTTGGAGACAAATAATGCTGTGCCTTTCTTGTATAGTTGTTTTCTGTACAATATATGTACTGATTCTTCCGGCGATTACGCTGGAAAAGAAGACGACGTGTGAAGAGGAAGAACAGATCGCAATACAGGAAGAACAACCCCTGGTACAGGAAGAGGACGAAAGCATCGTCCAAAGTGATGATTCAGATGAAGTGGAATTTGTATCGTGTGAGCCGATCGAAGAGGAAACCGATGACATCGAAGATGTCGAGATCACCGAAGACCCGGAAGAAGAGATGGATGTCGATTTTGCTTCGGGAGAAGAGGATGGAATTGTAGCGGCAGACGAAACTGTGATGCCTGAGGGAGGTATAGCAGGCGGATTTGATCTGAGTGAGGAGGGGAACAAAGAAAAACTTAAGGATGTTACGTTGTTCTATAAACTGCCTGGTAATGAGAACTGGCAGAAATGTAAGCCCGGCAATGATACCGTGATACCGGCAAACGCAAAGATCAAGCTGCAGGTGGAGTATGAGAATATACAGATCCAGAATCTGATGAAGTCCTATAATTGTAAACTGACCTATGATCTTCCGGAATTAATGCGCAATATAACGACGGAAGGTGGGATTTTTGATGGAGGTAATAAGGTTGGAACAGTAACATGTGAAAACGGAAAAATAATAGTTACCTTCGATAAAGAGTATCTTAATAATCGTAATAATAACGGTCAAACCACAATTAAAGGAAATTTTTATGCACAGGCGATGTGAACCTGAGGGTAGTGCCAGATACGGATGGTAAGACAACTGTGACAACAGGAAATAAGACCTATCAGTAAATTTCGGTCCAGATGCCATTGCACAGTATGGGCAGATAAGTGTAGAGAAAACATGTATCAGTCCTCAGGCAATATCCACAGAGAATGGAAATTACCTTGCATATACAATTACTGTGACGGCAGGGGAAGATGGATGCCCGGATGTCTCAGTGGTTGACACGATCGTGAACAGTTCGGATTGTGTGGCTTCTTATGTGGGAATCAATACGACAGAAAAATCACTTGAAAATGGTGAGAATGCCCAGAATCCATATGAGACGCTTGCAGAAGGCAAGACTCCTGGAAAAGTCTATCTGGGAAATATGACGACTGATTCAACCAATCCTGTTCCAACACCAGGAGCGGCAAACATTACTGCCCCGGGAAGTATGGTTTGGAAAATTGGCAATATGGCAGCTGGTGAGAGTCGCACGCTTACATATTATGTCAAGCTGAAAGATGATGTTGGTTTAAACGGCAATGAGATAAAAAATAAAGCAAACGTGTATTCCAAAGCCTATGAGAGGGCTTATCATGAGGCATCCTTTACACCGAAAATTGACTATACAATGCCGAAGAGTCATGATAAAGATATTGATCGGAACAGTGATGGAACTTATACGATCACATATAAAATAGAGTTTAATCTGGATGGGAATAACAGTAATTATGCTTTAAAGAATCTTGAATTCAGAGATTATCTGGATGATCAATCTGATAATATTCATACAGATCAAATGCACTTCCATATATCAGCTACAATCGTGATTCGGTAAAACTGTATAAGGGTGGAGTAGAATTGCCTTCGAAAGATTACACTGTAAGCTGGGCAAATGGTAATGATACCTATGAGACACCCTGGGCAGATTCGAATGGTAATCCAACTCGATTCAAGATTACAGGGGCAAATGGTAAACCAATAACTGTAAATCCGGGTGATTCCTACTATGCGACTTACACAGTCACAGTGAAGCCGGAACACTGGCAGCAATGCAGGCAAACAATATAGATGTGAAAAACCGATATTATGTACATGTATCGAATGCGAATACTAATTTTGGAAACGCTCTTAACAGATACTGGGATAGCGCAAATGTCGGAAAACTATAAATGGGATGAGAAAATAGTCGGAACCGGAACTGCGGCAAACCAGACGATTGAAATGGGAACAGGTGATAGATATGAATATAATCCGACATCTGGAACTGTTAAGTCAGATACTTCGACAGATGTCTCTTTCACCGTTCCTGCCGGAAGCTACCCATATACCGTAGATGTCAACCAGACACTGGGTGAGTGGAATGCGACAGATGTATCGATGACGGATACACTGAGTTCGGATAAGATGAACTATATCGGATATGCAAAAATAGAAGCCTGTGAGTACGATGCAAATACGAACACATATGACGTAAAAGGCACAAAATGGGTGAAGATTGACGGCTTAAGATCGTTTACCCTGAA
>ENA-OQDD01000552-OQDD01000552.1-human-gut-metagenome-genome-assembly--contig:-NODE-552-length-14923-cov-1.683563_pt1 | contig 14923 bp, 18 predicted proteins | sample MGYA00242507_ERZ504598 | MGnify/ENA primary metagenome ERZ504598 (study PRJEB26092, sample SAMD00036318) | human gut metagenome | host: Homo sapiens | study: EMG produced TPA metagenomics assembly of... | reverse complement strand
CCTTGGAAAATTGAATTGCTTTTTAGAAAATTTACCGGGTTTTCAATTTCGGTCTTCCGAAAAAAAGTCCCTAAAACTGCCACCAGTCTTCACTGTAGGAAGCAAAGGTGCGAAAATTTACTATGGTCAGCGCGCTCCAATATTTCCGATTCTGTTCAGGTGGTTGTCTATACAGCAGCTATTCACCCGGATAACCCGGAATTTGCATGTGCAAAAGAAAAAGGCATTCCGATGCTGACCAGAGCGCAACTTCTTGGTCAGATCATGCGCAACTATGATACTTCCATCGCAGTTGCCGGAACACATGGCAAAACCACGACCACATCCATGCTTTCTCACATTCTTCTCAAAGGTGAATGTGACCCGACCATCAGTGTAGGCGGTATCCTGCCTGCAATCGGCGGTAATATCCGTGTTGGACAGTCTGAAACCTTCCTGACAGAAGCATGCGAATATACCAACAGCTTCCTGAGCTTTTCCCAACCATCGGATCATTCTGAATATTGATGCGGATCATCTTGATTTCTTCAAAGATATTGATGATATCCGTCATTCCTTCCGCAAATTTGCAGAACTTCTCCCGGCAGAAGGTGCTCTCATCATTAATGCAGATACACCAAAATACGAAATGATCACAGAAAATCTTCCATGTAAAGTGATCACCTACGGTCTGGAACACGATGCTGAATACACAGCCACAGACATTACTTATGACGAACTTGGCCATGCAACCTTCCATGTTCTTCACAACGGAGAAGACCTGGGCACATGTTCTCTGAAAGTGCCTGGCATTCACAATGTATCCAATGCTCTGGCATCTATCGCTGCAGGACAGCTTCTTGACCTGTCTACAGAAGTGATCTTTGATGGTCTGAAAGATTTCGGCGGTACAGACCGCAGATTCCAGTATAAAGGCAAAATTGGCGATGTAACGATCATTGATGATTATGCGCATCATCCGACAGAGATTGAAGCCACCCTTCACGCAGCCAAAAATTATCCACATAAGAAGATCTGGTGTGTATTCCAGCCTCATACTTATACACGTACCAAAGCCCTTCTTCCGGAATTTGCCAAAGCTCTTACCCTTGCAGATCACGTCGTACTGGCTGATATCTATGCTGCACGTGAAACGGATAATCTTGGCATTTCTTCCAGAAATCTGCAGGAAAAAATCGTCGAACTCGGTACTCCATGTGAATACTTCCCGACCTTCGACGAGATTGAAAACTTTTTATTAGAAAATTGTACACAGGGCGACCTGTTGATAACTATGGGCGCCGGAGACGTTGTAAATATTGGTGAACAGCTCCTTGGCAAATAAGTTATCCACATTATCCACATGTTTATACACATTTTTATATGCGTATGGCATGTGGATTTTTTATGCAAAACTGGTTCACATAATATTTTGTCGATTTTTCATATTTTTTGCGATAATATACGAAATTTCGCCATTTTTCGCGGTTGCACATAATTTTATCCTCCATGTACTTTCCACATTATCCACATTATCCACATTCATTTGTGGAAATCCTCTGTAAAAAAATCGCCTATTCTCATTTGAAAAATGTTGTGCTATAATCCAAGTGTTCCAAAACAGCCGCATTATTGCGGAAAAGTCATAACTGTTCACAGGTAATATCCTGATGAAATGAACAGCATCGGAAAGTGAGCGATATTTCATGGCAATGATCACATTACATAATGCCTCCCTCCCGGAGGTTACGATCTTATCGAACACATTTATTGATAATTATATGCCGGAAGCTAATGGAGAGTTTGTAAAAGTATATATCTACCTTTTACGTGCACTTTCCAGTGCTCCGGTTTCTTTCAGTCTGGAGCAGATGGCAGACCGTCTTCTCTGCACCGAGAGAGATATTCTCCGTGCACTGAAATACTGGGCCAAACAGCAGCTTCTTACTCTTGATTTCACAGACAATAATAAGCTTTGCGGAATTTCTCTTCTCACTCCTGTAGCTCCTTCCTGTCCGACGGATGCCGTGCAGGATGAGATTTCCGTTACTTCCGAACAGCCGAAGGACCAGCCTGTTGTCCGTACAGAAGCACTTACTCCGGACCGTGTAAATGAACTGAAACAAAACGAAGATATCATCCAGCTTCTTTATGTAGCCGAACAATATCTTGGCAAAACACTTTCACCTACAGAAATTCAAAAGATGCTTTTCTTCTATGATGGCCTTGGCATGTCTGCTGACTGATCGAATATCTGATTGAATATTGCGTGGGCCACAATCACAAGAGCATCCGCTACATCGAGAAGGTGGCTCTTGCCTGGGCTGAGGAGGGGATTACCTCTGTGGAAGAAGCCAAGCAGTCCGGCTCCCGATATAATAAAGACTAATTTTTCTATTCTCAAGGCTCTCGGAATCACCAACCGCAATCCCGTAGAGACAGAGATCACACTGATGGACACCTGGCTTCGAACCTATGGCTTTTCCATGGAGGTCATCCAGGAAGCCTGCAACCGTACTGTCCTTCAGACAGGTCAGGCCAGCTTCCAGTATACAGACAAGATTCTGGAAGGCTGGAAAAAGAAAGATGTACATACGATCGATGACATCCATACTCTGGATACCGAACACAAGAAACGCCGTCAGGACCGGAAAGCAGCATCCTCCAAACCTGCACAGCCTTCCAATAACCGTTTCAATAACTTCCAGCAGCGAGAATACAACTTCGACGAATATGAGAAGCATCTATTGAACCAGTAAAGTTACCGTGAACGAAGTGAACAGTAACCCAGTAAAGGAGAGTACCGTGGCTTTACAGAATTTTCAGTATGATATTATTATGAGAGAATACAGCCGGCGTCAGTCCCAGGTGCAGCATGATCTGGAAGAACGCCGCAAAGAAGCATTTATCCGTGTTCCACGCCTGCTGGAGATTGATCAGGAGGTTGCAGCCTTGAGTGCCAGAAAAGCCCGTTCTCTTCTGCTGGGCGAATCCGATACTGTAGAAGATCTCAAAAAAGACGTGGCCGCTCTGGCTCAGGAACGCCGTACACTTCTTCGCAGCAACGGATTTTCTGATGATTATCTGGAACCTCATTATTTCTGTCCACTCTGTCAGGATACTGGCTATGTTGACGGACAAAAATGTTCCTGTTTCAAAAAATCCGAGGTCGAATTACTGTACACACAGTCAAATCTTAAAGAGATTCTCAAAAAAGAGAACTTTGAACACTTTTCTTTTGACTGGTATTCTGATACAATGAAGAACGAAGCAACCGGATTAACAGCCCGCGAAACAGCAAAACGGGCTTATAATACTGCCCGGAACTTTGTAGATGATTTTGACAAGCGCGCACAGAACCTGTTTCTGTACGGCAGCACCGGAGTAGGCAAGACCTTTCTCTCTCACTGTATTGCCAGCGAGCTTCTCAAAACCGCACACTGTGTTCTGTATTTTTCTGCATTTGATCTGTTTGACCGTCTGGCTCAGACAGCTTTTTCCAGAAAATCCGAAACAGACCCGGGTGATGATTTTATCCTTGACTGTGATCTTCTGATCATAGATGATCTTGGGACAGAGCTTACCAACAGTTTTGTCTCCTCGCAGTTATTTTTGTGTATTAACGAACGTATTTCCCGTCGTAAATCCACGATCATATCTACGAATCTGAAACTTGAAGATTTTTCAGCCACCTATTCCGAGAGAACTTTTTCCCGGATAGCAAGTAATTACCAGATGCTGAAGCTTATCGGCAAAGACATCCGAATACAGAAAATATTTTTAGGAGGAAAATAAACGATGGCACAGTTAAACAACAAGGAACTGACAACACTTCCTGTAGGAAGGCTGGGGCTTATTCCCCTCGATAGCTGCCGCCCCCTTGGCGAAAAAGTAAATGAATGGCTTGTAAAATGGAGAAAAGAGCGTGAGAATCCTGAATTAGGCACCTGCGCTTTTGAAGGATATCAGCGTGATTCCTATATCATCAATGTCAAAACCCCTCGTTTCGGTTCCGGTGAAGGAAAAGGCGAGATCAGTGAATCTGTACGTGGTGACGATATTTATGTTATGGTTGATGTCTGCAATCACAGTATCAACTACACGATCAGCGGATACACCAACATGATGTCACCTGACGATCATTTCAGGATCTGAAACGTGCCATCGCTGCAGTCGGCGGCAAAGCCCGCAGAGTCAATGTCATCATGCCATATCTCTATGAGAGCCGCCAGAGCAAACGTATCGGACGTGAATCCCTTGACTGTGCATCCGCACTCCAGGAACTGACAAAAATGGGTGTAGAAAACATCATTACATTCGATGCTCATGATTCACGTGTACAGAACGCAACTCCACTGCATGGTTTCGAAACTATCCAGCCGTCCTATCAGTCATCAAGGCTCTCCTCAAAAATGTAGAAGGTCTTCATATTGACAATGATCACTTCATGATCATCAGCCCGGACGAAGGAAGCATGCGCAGAGCGATCTACCTTGCAAACGTTCTCGGCGTAGATATGGGTATGTACTACAGACGTCTTGACTACACCAAAGTAGTTAAAGGCCGTCACCCGATCGCAGCTATGAATTCCTCGGTCCAAAACTTGAAGGCAAGGATGTTATCCTGATCGATGATATGATTTCCTCAGGAAGCAGTATTCTGGAAATTGCATCTCTTCTGAAAAAACGTGGTGCCGGCAAGATCTTTATCTGCACAACTTTCGGATCTTCACAGAGGGAATGAAAAAATTCGACGCAGCATACGCAAAAGGAACCTTTGATAAACTGCTTACTACAAACCTTGTTTATCAGGATCCGGAACTTCTCGCAAGAGACTACTATATCAGCTGCGACCTGAGTAAATATATTGCTCTGATCATCGATACACTGAATCATGATATGTCTGTCAGCCATCTGCTCAACCCTGCAGACAGAATCAAAAAATGCGTCAATAATTACATGGCTCAGTATGACAAATAAATCCTGTCACTTCTTCACAGCACAATGCAAAACACCCTGCAGAAAAATCTGCAGGGTGTTTTTTATTCTCTTCTCAGTCATAAAGAAATCTCATTGACAGAAAGTCCTGTTTTCTGTAACACATCCAATTCCTGTTTTTTGCTTGTACTTATGATCACCTGACGCCCAGACCCTGTAATCCATAAAACAGCTGTTTCCAGCCTTTTCGGATCAAAGGCGCAGAACATTTCATCAAAGATGACCGGAAGCTTTTCTGCTCCACACAGAAGCTCTCCTGCGGCCAGTCTCATCGCAAGATAAATCTGTTCAACCATGATCAGACGCAGATTTTCAATCGGCAGTACTTCTTTCCCTGTATCAACGCTGATATGAAATTCATCATCAACCATCAGCTCATGACAGGTACCACCGGTAATTCCTCTGAGAGTCTCCGACATCGTCCTCACCAGTCTGTTTCCTGTCTGTTGATAAATCTTCCCTGACAATTTCTCGATCGTCTCCATTGCCAGATTCAGCGCATCGATCTCAACTTCTTCCATCAGAGGCAGATACGCATACTCTTCCATTTCACGAAGTTCTTCTGTCAGATTGGAAAGTTCCATATTTTTTTCACGTAATTCTTCCTCCAGACTGCTACGGCCGCCTTCCAGCTTATTCTGTCTTGCGATCCATCTGGACTTCATTCTTTTGCGTTTTTCCAGTTCACGTACTGTACGCATTTCAAAATTCAGCTCTGCAATAAACGCCAAAATACCGGCGACTCCTACCAGTACCGCCGGAATCGTACTTCCTGCCTCCAGCGCCCAGAAGCAACGCCCCTGCCAGCGCCAGAAATGCTGTCCATACACATTCCCGCGATCTGAGCCTGATTTCTTGTTTCCAGTTCCCCAATCCGTTCGTCAAGAAGATGATATCCATTACTTTCTTCATTCATGCGAAGCACATCTTCCTGTTCTCCAAGCTGATTCTTCTGTTCCTCAGTATCACGGAGCTCTCTGCGTATGCTTTTAATCTGTGCGGAAATTTTCTCTTTTGCCAACTGGTCTGCCTTTTTGCGGCGTTCCACCTGCACCTGATAACCTTTTCTTGTCATCTTGATCCTCTGGGAGGTCTTACCCAGATCCACAGAACAGTCTCCCGTTGTCTGAAAACCGGTCATCTGCTTCTGTACTTCACGTACGATTTCTGCTCCGGTATTACCTTTCAATGGAGAAATACAGATTGCATTCTCATATACAGCTTCACTGATACCCAGTGCCATTTTTTCTTCACTGATATGATCCGCATCAAGGAGCTCTCCACTCTCCTCGCAGAGAAGCTCACTGTAGGTTCTTCTCTGTGAAGATCCCGGGTCAGCCGGTAGTTGCGCCCACCACTCTCAAACCAGAGTACCCCTGCATAAGGAACATCCGTCCTTCCAAACAGCATACTCTCTATAAAAGCCTGGATTTCTCTTCTTGTTCGTTCTTTCTCCGTGTACAGTACATTCATGTCCGGAGAAAAAACAATCGTCTGCCTGTAAATACTTCCAAAATCTTTAATTTCAATTTGCTTGATCTTCATATTCTCTTCCTGTCACTGGTCAGGACTTTTGTAGTCAAAAGTGCCTGAAGGCCATAGTAGAGTGCTTTTTCTCCACTACTGTCAGATCTCTCTTTAAAAAAGTTTTGATATAGTCCCCGATCAGAGTCCCCCTGTACTGGCGATACAGCTTTCCAGCTGATACGCAGGTCTTGATTCATCCATGATCTCCACAATATTTCCCAGTCCGTGAAGGCGTTCCGGCAGGAGGACATTATCCGGAGAAAGTTTTCCCTTAATGATCAGACGATATATATTTCTTCCGCCCCGCTTCATAACTTCCTTCCGAAGCATATCTTCCAATGCATACTGTGTGGTATTCTGATCTACCGCAAGGACCAGGTTCCTGATAAGAACGAAGTGCAAAGGGGCGTAATTTCAGCTTAACGCCTTTCCCCGTCAAATTCCCCTTCTATATATCCATCGCTTTCCGACGCATTTCGATCCTGTGGTTCCAGTGCACCTGCATAGACAATCTTATCGCGACATACTGTATGTGGTTTATGAGAATGCCCAAGCGCTATATAATCAAATCCTGCTGCTGCCAGTCTTGTAAAATCCATCGGACAATATCCGACTTCACCGCCATGTGCGAGCAGCACATGAAAACCAGGCTTATTTTGAGGTTTCCATTCATCATATAATGGTGTACGGATCTCCGGATGCTCATAACTCAGCCCATATACAAAAATCTGTTTGTCCGCGATCTCCACACAGGACTGCTTGTTCCCTGTCAAAAAGGTTACATTCCGTGACCAGACAAAATTTCTGTAAAACGAATCTTCTTTTATGTATCATGATCTCCTGCCATCAGAAAAACTCTGGTATCCATTATAGACGCAAACAAATCGTCAACTTCTCTCAGTTCCCTGAGAAGAGGCTGACGATGAAAAAGGTCACCGGCTATAAACAACAAATCCACCGGATTCTTGCGGATACCCACAATGACCCGGCGGAATGTTTCCCAGATTTCTTCTTCCCTCTCATGACTCCACGGACAGCCCCGGTCAGGGACTGCCCCAGATGTACATCTGAAAGATGAATAAATCTAATCATGCAAAAACTACTCCTTATTATAAATCGCAGTTGTTAACTGTTCTTGGGAATGGAATTACGTCACGGATATTGCCCATACCTGTCAGATACATTACGCAGCGTTCAAATCCCAGTCCAAATCCTGAATGACGTGTGAACCATATTTACGGAGATCCATATAGACTGATAATCTTCTGCTTTCAGTCCCATCTCATCCATACGTGCTTTCAGCTTATCGTAATCATCCTCTCTCTGGCTTCCACCAATGATCTCACCGATTCCAGGTACCAGACAGTCCATAGCAGCAACTGTCTTGCCATCCTCGTTCTGTTTCATGTAGAATGCCTTGATCTCCTTCGGATAATCTGTCACAAATACAGGTTTCTTGAAGATTTCTTCTGTCAGATAACGCTCATGCTCTGTCTGAAGGTCGCATCCCCAGAATACTTTGTAATCGAATTTGTCATTGTTTTTCTCCAGAAGTTCAATTGCTTCTGTATAAGTCACATGACCAAACTCAGAATCCACTACATGGTTCAGGCGATCCAGAAGTCCTTTGTCGATAAAGGAATTGAAGAAGTTCATCTCCTCCGGAGCATTCTCCAGCACATAACGGATCACGTATTTCAGCATGTCCTCTGCAAGATCCATATTGTCATTCAGATCGGCAAATGCACATTCCGGCTCGATCATCCAGAACTCAGCAGCATGACGTGTTGTATTGGAGTTCTCCGCACGGAAAGTCGGTCCGAATGTATAAATATTACGGAATGCCTGTGCATAAGTCTCACCGTTCAGCTGACCACTTACTGTAAGATTAGTCTCTTTGCCGAAGAAATCCTGACTGTAATCTACAGTACCGTCTTCATTCAGCGGAGGATTCTTCATATCCAATGTAGTAACCTGGAACATCTCTCCCGCACCCTCGCAGTCACTTCCTGTGATCAGCGGTGTGTGTACATATACGAAACCTCTTTCCTGGAAGAATTTGTGGATCGCGTATGCACAAAGGGAACGTACACGAAATACCGCCTGGAAAGTGTTTGTTCTCGGTCTCAAATGTGTCATGGTTCTCAGGTATTCCAGAGTATGACGTTTCTTCTGAAGCGGATAATCCGGTGCAGATGCGCCTTCTACCTGTACTTCATCAGCCTGAATTTCAAACGGCTGTTTTGCTTCCGGTGTCGGAACCAGAGTTCCCCTGACGATAATAGCAGCGCCTACATTCAGCTTGCTGATCTCGGCAAAATTCGGCATATTGTCGTGATATACAACCTGCAGTGTCTCAAAAAAGTACCATCATGAAGTACGATAAAACCAAATGCCTTGGAACCACGTACGCTTCGTACCCATCCTCCTACAGTTACTTCCCTATTCAGGTATTCTTCTCTGTTTTATAAATTTCTTTTACAGTTGTGAGCTTCATAATCTATACTACCTCTCTGTTTAATCATTTCTCATCCAATGAACTCTAGTATAGACTATTCCGCAGATTCCTGCAAGGAGTAAATACAGAAGAAACATGGTTTTATTGCGTTTAAGCTTCCCATTTAAGGGTTCCGGTCTGTTCATAATCCTTCTGTATATTATAAGAAACAATTCCTTTCTCTGTTACCAGATAAAACATATCTCCGATATACACGCCGCGTACTCTGCAATAATCCTGATAACTCATGGAGCCTGCAAAAGTTCACTGTCATTGATATTCAGATACATCTGCGGCTCAAATCCATTTTGATCATGATAGGAAAGCAGTGCATAATAATAATTCTCACTGCTGTCATATACATCAGTGTTATCTCCATAGATTCCATAAGCAAACCCGAACAGACTTTTCTTCGGAGCTGCAAGAATCGCATGGTAATTATAAAGCGCGTCACAAAATGAAACATCCTTTAATATAAAACGGTCTGTTTCTCTGACATCTGATGGATCGGAAATATCAAACATAGAACATTTCATCCCCGACACATTGCCTGTATCCGGATCTGTTTCCCAGCCGATCCCCAGCAATTGATTTTCTCCGTAGAAATGCAGATACTCAGAAAATCCGGTAATATTCAGTTCGCTCATAATCCTGGGGTTCTTCGGATCAGAAAGATCTGCTGCAAAAAGAGGATCCGTATTTCGATATGTGACAAAATATCCTGTATCTCCCATAAACCGTGCAGCCTTTATCTGCTCTCCCTCTGCCAGATCTTCAATCTTTCCAATTGTTTTGAGTTTCTCATTCAGCACATATAATCCATTACTTCTGGAAAAATTACTATAATCTTTATCCCAGCCTTCAACAGTGGTTACAATGCGAAGACAGTCATCTGCCTCGTTCATGGAAAAATTGTTGTGAAGTTCCCCCGCTACAGAACCTGCTGCCCCGTCGGTAAATTTCCCATCTCTGTAGCCGATTCGTACAATTTCCGTACGAGTTTCCCGGTCATTCCAGATTTCTGTTGCTGAATAGATATTATTTTCACTGACATAAAAAATATTTGCGCTGCTGACAACGGCCATAACATCTGTTGCCTGATCCGGATTCTCCTGTGCGACAGCCCCTGCTACCAGATATATCCTGCCATTATAAGAAAAATCTTTTTCCGGTGTCGGAAGGTAAATATGGTCATAGGCAATATACTCTTCTTCGCACCTTGGCACATAGTACTGTAACTGATCTGCGCTGTCTCCGACTTCCGGAGTATATGATGTAAAAAGATACATTCTTCCATCAGTTCTTCGAGAGGAAAGATAACTTCCATCCTGATGATAAACGCCTGTCTTTTTGGGTTTTTCCCTGTCTGAGATATCATAGGTTTCTACTGTCACAGTAGTTACCGGCATACTATAACTGGTTCGGACTCCATCTGTATTCTTTTCTCCACCTGCATTTGCTGACGGAAGATCTATACTGCCTTTATAGGTTATATAATCTTCCTGCTGACAGATCAGCTGCAGGCAATTACCATCCACATACATTTCCTTATAATCGGAGCTGTTCTCTCCATTAATCTCACAGAGTAATTTCATGGACGCTGCATCTGCAATACGCAATGTTCCTTTACTGTCCATGGCATAAATACAGCTGCCATCTGTTTTTACGATATCTGCCTCATCAATCAGTTCTTCCTGTGTGGTGGTCGTAGAATAATCTTTACCTTCTGATGATGGATCAAAGCCATATTCCTGGTCAATCGGTTCTTCCGGCATAGTTGCCGCCATACTGGAATTTGAAGCAGCCGAGTCTGTCCCTGCCGCATCTGCTGACTCTTCAACAGTCATGATGCGGGGCTGAACATTACTGTATGAAGAATTATTCTGCCATTCTTTTACCTGGCATAAAGATCTTCATAACTGTCCGTATGAGAAATTCCAGTAACCGGGGCCGTCGTCGGAAGAGGCGTTGGCGTACCGGTTCCTTCTGTTTCTGTATTTACCGGATCCTCAATAATACTCGTTCTGGTCTCCTCCTGTTTCACAGAATTCGTCCCTTCCCACATCGGGGTCGTACCCAATGCCACCGCTCCGACAGCCACAACCGCCACTGCTGTAAGTACATATTTTTGCTTCATTCCATGCCTCCTTTGCCAGAATTTCCTTCGCACTGTTTTCACATTCTCCAAACATACCTTATAATGTCATTTTAACACAGTTCTGTTTCCGGACTGTAATATGCTGCTGTCCCGTCTGTGCTTTTTATATGCAGACAGGGACTCAAAGCTCTGCGCCTTAAGTCCCTTGTCTTTTGTATATTATGTGTTTTTTTATAATGATTCGATGAATCTCATAAATGCTTCTCTGCCTTCCGGTGTGCATTTGTAAACACCGGCATCTTCCAGAACATGTGTAAATACAATACCAACTTCTTTCTGAAGGATTTCATGAACATTCTCTTTGTTGATATCCTTGTATTTCGGAAGAAATTCAGCTGCCCATGCGGCATGTTTCTCAATCTTTTCGTTGGATGCGATATCTTTTCCTTCCAGAATGTATTCTTCCAGAAGTTCCAGTTCTTCTTTCAGTCTTGCCGGAAGAACTGCCAGCCCCATAACTTCGATCAGACCGATATTTTCTTTCTTAATGTGATGATACTCTGCATGCGGATGATATACACCAAGCGGATTTTCCTCTGTTGTGATGTTGTTTCTCAGAGTCAGATCCAGTTCAAACATATCGCCTGCTTTACGTGCGATCGGTGTGATCGTGTTGTGCGGTTCTCCGTCTGTCTCTGCAAAAACAAATGCAGCTTCATCAGTATATCCTCTCCATACTTCCAGTACATGAGTTGCCAGATCGACCAGACGCGCAGAATCTTTGTGGCGGATACGAAGTACAGAAAGCGGCCATTTGACAATGCCGGCTTCCACATCTTCAAATCCCGGAATCGTCACATGCTTCTCAATCGGAGCTTTTGCCATTGCAAATGTATAATGTCCGCCCTGGAAATGATCATGACTTAAGATAGAACCACCAACGATCGGAAGATCTGCATTGGATCCCAGGAAATAATGAGGAAACAGTTTTACAAAATCAAACAGTTTGATAAAGGTGTTTCTCTCAATCTTCATCGGAGTATGCTTGCTGTTGAACACGATGCAATGCTCATTGTAATATACATATGGAGAATACTGGAAGCCCCATGGTGTATCGTTGATCGTGATCGGAATGATTCTGTGATTCTGTCTTGCCGGATGATTGACACGACCTGCATATCCTTCATTCTCCGGACAAAGGAGACATTTTGGATAGCTGCTTGCTTTCGCATTTTTTGCTGCTGCGATCGCTTTTGGATCTTTTTCCGGTTTGGAAAGATTAATGGTAATATCAATTTCGCCATACGGGCTGTCTACTTTCCATTTCTGATCTTTCTTTACACGATAGCGGCGAATATAGTTGCTGTCCTGGCTTAATTTATAGAAGTAATCGGTAGCTTCCTGCGGACTGTTCTGATACTTATCCCAGAATTCTTTCTGAACCTGCGCCGGACGCGGCATCAGACAGTTCATCAGTCTTGTATCAAAAAGATCACGATACACAACACTGTCTTCGATCAGTCCTCTCTTTACGGCTTCATCCAGAAGTTCATTTAAAGTTTCTTCCAGATCTACATCTGAAAAGCTCTCTTCTGGTTCCACATATTCATCTTCATGAAATACATCCAGAAGAAGATTGATAGTGTAATTTTTTTCACACTCCGCTACCAGTCCTGTTTCCATTCCATACTGCACAAGTTTCGTGATGCTTTTGCTTAACATAAGCCTGTCCTCCTGTTAAATTTATTTTTGGTTATCAAGATAGGAAATAAAGACATTTCCTGCTGCCTGGAATAACGCCGTACTATCGTTCATTCCGTAAGGACTTACTTCGCCTGTAGCCGGATCAAGAAGCCAGGTATTGTACTGATCGTATCCAACGATCACTACACTGGAATCTGCACCGGTCTTGGCTATAACCGCACGTTGCGCACTGATTTCATAGAGTACATTTTCCAAACTGCATCCGGTAAGGTCGATCACCGTTCCTGAATCTCCCAATCCCTGCTGCAGAACGTCTTTGTCCCAGGAACCACTTCGAATGATCTCCGGAACATCCTCTGTATTCAGCGTCAGCTGTGTTTTCATATTTCCACGTTCCCATACATATTGCTGTGCCCGGTTCAGAACCACACCTGTCAGACTGTCTGCATGGAGAATTGCCTGTGCCGGATCTGTCCACGTACTATCCAGTCCGCCCTTTGCATATACATAATAAATATTACTGATCTGACTCTTGTCAACATCCAGTTGAACTGTTTTTTCCCCTGTATTTTTCATCTTTGCAGTAAGAATCAACGGTTCGTCTGTTTCCGGTTTGTTGTCAAATGCCAGCTTGACGATCACGCCCTGGCGGGTTGTACTGCTCTGTTCAGCAGAAACAACCTTTGCTGCCGCTGCCTGATTATTCATGATGTTGTCCTTATTTTTCACAGTATAAGAGCTTCCAGTTTTTTCAGAAAGATTAAACTGCATAAGGGTACTTCCAACCGTCACATCTGTAATATAATATCCATCCTGATGATACTCCTTTTTGACTGTTCCGTCAAACCTTCAATTCTGATTGAAGTAATTCCATCTGTAGTATGTCCGTTTTCATCTGTAAGACTGTCACCGTCCAAAACGATACCATAGACCACATCTTCATTCATAAATCCCAGCACACGAAGGCTCTGTCCTGCATCCGGTGTAGCATTTCTTGTTTCCAGCGTATCAAAATCGATGAATTCTACCTGACCAGCCTGATCCCCGTCACTGATCCGCCATGCTGCATGTGCATTGGTAGCCGAAACCGCAAACTGATTTCCATCAATATTATCTGCAAGCACATCATAACTGCTTTCATCAATATTGATCTGATAAAGCCTGCCTGCAAGCAAAAGAAACAGCTGATTATCTTATTCACATAGCTCAGCGTTCCAAGGTCTGATTTCAGGAATTCAAATGATTCTGACGTTGGAATAAACACACGTTCCTCTACAACATTCTGATCATGGTCATAATGGTAGATTCCAACACCACAATATCCTTCATATGTTCCGCGGTTCATATAACCATAAACCATGAAATCCAGATCCCCACTGTCATTAATGCCCAGCAGCTTGATATCATGTTCCATTCTGGAATCACGAAAATCTCCGTTTGATTTTCTGCGGAAATCAAAGACATCTACAAATTTGCCGGTATCCGCGCATAAGTCCACAAGGCACCTTCCTGCGTAAAAGCAGTCACACTGCCATCTTCATTGGAAAGCATCGTGACATTTTTGTCCCGGACTCCAAGAAGCAGCCCATCATCTGTGATCACTGCCTGCTGAGGATCAAATACCTGATCTGCGCTTCGCTGAAAATCCAACAGCATAATTCTGGTATCCGTATAGCGAAGCCGGTAAAAATCCGTCACATTATAATACTCTGCGCCACCGTTTTCGTTGGCTGCCTTTATCTCATATTCCAGCGAAATACTCGCCGTCGTCTCATTGATCTCTTTAATGACCGGAATGCCTTTCTTGGATATCTGCGGACTTAAATTTCCCCAGCTGATCGTAGAAAGTGGTGACTGTATCGTCACAGCCGTAAAATTTGTCGAAGAAGATTCTGTAGATTCCAGATAGGCCGCAAGCCCGTCTGCAGAGTTTTTATCCATACACATCTGTGCAAAACTGGAAGCAAACTTCAAATAATCCTCCGTATTCGTCGAAGACCTGGAAACTACTCTTGTGTAATAATACGCTTCTCCGTCACTGGTATCCAGCGAGATCTGAAGGGAATACTCCTGATTCATCAAAAGACCGGAACTGATTTCGATCTGTGCGCGCAGATATCC
>ENA-OQDD01000551-OQDD01000551.1-human-gut-metagenome-genome-assembly--contig:-NODE-551-length-14940-cov-1.556808_pt1 | contig 14940 bp, 18 predicted proteins | sample MGYA00242507_ERZ504598 | MGnify/ENA primary metagenome ERZ504598 (study PRJEB26092, sample SAMD00036318) | human gut metagenome | host: Homo sapiens | study: EMG produced TPA metagenomics assembly of... | reverse complement strand
GAAACGGTTGAATCCAGAGAGCAGACCGTTGAATGGGAAATGCGTCAGCTTGGAATCATGGACTGGATTACCAATGATGTAGACTGGATGACAGGCGATGTTCATGCAGATGTAAAACGTCTGGCATGGCATAACTAAGATTACATAAGAAGAACCCTGCAGGTTTAGACAGAGATGAGTTTAAAATTTCTGTAAGAATCCGCAGGGTTCTTTTCTGTTATAATTATTTTTTCATATTCAGATAACCCTGTATGGTATTTTCAATCAGATGATAAGTCAGTCGCGCCACCTGTTCAGGAGACTCACTCTGTGGCGAAGACAGCCAGGTACGGATCAGTCCAACACATCCGTTAAGAATAAAGGCATATGGATATTTGATATCCGGATCATTCTTTGGAAATCTGTCCGGAAGTTGTTTCAGAAAAGTTTCTGCCAGAAGGTTTTCAATCTGTTCTACAAATGCCATATCACCGTGTGGTCCAAGAAGCGCCAGGCACAAATCACGGTCTTTATCCATGATGGAAAAGAACTGGACAATAAATGGCAGTACGGAATCCGGGTTACCTGGGTCAATCGGGTGGTTCTGCATAACTTCCGTAATATTCTGCATTGCTTCTTCTTCAATTTTGTGCAGCATCTGATAAATGTCTGTATAGTGCAGATAAAAGGTAGAACGATTGATATCGACCTCATCTACCAGTTCTTTTACGGAAATTTCTTGATACTTTTCTTCTGCATGGAGCCGGGCAAGTCCTTTCCCGGAGCTGTGCTTTCGTTTTGCGGACACGTCTGGTCCATTTTTCTGCCATGTAAAAATCCCCCAATCTTTTTATCAAAAACAAACAGGTTTTATGTAAAATGTCAATTTTTGACATCTAATAGACATAATTTGTAAAAATGTTCATTAATATACAAAAAACAAAATGTTTGTCGGTTGTAACTGTTTCCTGTGTTTAGTATAATACGGATTGCAAAGAAAAGCAACATGATGTTGATTAATAGAGCTAAAGACTTTTACTAGAAAGAAAGGGGCACAATTATGATCAAAAATGAGTGGAAAAGCTTATGGAATAATAAGATTCTGATCATTGTCGTGATGGCGATCATTGTTATTCCGGTGATCTATGCGGGACTGTTCCTGAAATCCATGTGGGACCATATGGAAATCTCGATAAACTTCCGGTAGCAGTAGTCAACAATGACAAATCAGTAGAATATAATGGAAAGACGTTAAGCGTCGGTTCAGATATGGTGGATGAACTGAAAGACAACGATTCACTGGATTTCCATTTTGTAGACAGCGACGAGGCAGAACAGGGACTGAAAAATGGACCTATTATATGGTAATTACGATTCCGGAAGATTTCTTCTGATGCTTCTACACTGATGGATGACAATCCGAAGAAAATGGAACTGAAATATGAAACAAACCCGGGAACAAACTACATTGCTTCCAAAATGAGCGAAACTGCTCTGTCAAAGATTCGTGAGGCGGTTGCTTCCAAAGTAACAGAAACATACACACAGACAGTGTTCGATCAGATAGGTACAGTCGGAGACGGCATGCAGGAAGCTGCCGATGGATCAACACAAATCAAAGATGGTCTGACAACAGCCTCTGATGGAAATAAAACCATTACAACCAATCTGAAAAAACTTGCAGACAGCACGCTGACTTTCAAAAGCGGTGCTGAGACTCTGACAGAAGGTTTGAAAGAATATACAGATGGTGTATCGCAGGTTGACAGTGGTGCAGCACAGCTTGATGAAGGTGTTGGTACACTGACTGACAAAGTGCCGACACTGACAAATGGTGTGAATACATTAAATGATGGTGTGAAAAGTTATACAGACGGAGTGACAACATTAAATGCTAATTCTGCTCAGCTCACATCTGGTGTGAACAGTCTGGCAACAGGTGCACAGAGTCTGGAGACAGGTCTGGATACATTAAAAAGTGGTACTACTCAGTATGTCAGCGGAGCAAATACACTGGCGGATGGTGTGACACAGTATGTTGCGGGTGCAGAACAGCTTGCAGCAGGTGCGAAACAGTTATCTGCACTGGAAAATCTGGATCAGGTTTCTACAGGAATCTCACAGTTGAATGCAGCAGTTTCTGACGGAAACAGTTCTCTTACAAGTGGAACACAGCAGCTGGAAAGTGGACTGGGACAGCTGTCATCGCAGTTAAAGACATTGGCAGGAAGTACAACCGCAGAGAGTATCAAACAGCTCGCATCCGGGTTAAACACAGCTAAAACGGGTATGGAATCTGCCAGTGCAGGAATGAGCAGTGCGGCAGATGGTATGAATCAGGCAGCATCCGGGATGAATACGGCAGCCGAGACAATCAGCGCAGCCAGTGCAGGTATCTCCCAGGCAGCATCCGGTATGCAGAGTGCAACGCAGCCGGTTGCTGCAGCAGCTAACAGCATGACAGGCATCGTCCAGCAGTGTGCACAGGATGCCAATAACCAGATCAGTGCAGCGAACGCACAGGTACAGGCAGCTAATAATCAGACAGCAGCCGCGAATGCGACGATTGCAATGCAGCAGCGGCATTAAGTGCACTGCAGGGACAGGCAGATGAGAATGGAATGATCTCCGCAGAAGCTCGGTGCAGTGCTCAGTTCTCTTGGTCAGGCAGATGCGGGAGTAGCTGGTGTTGATGGAATTAATGCAGACAGCTATACAAGTCAGGCACAGGCGGTTGTCAGTGCGGTTTCTGACCAGCTTGCTTCTGCACAGGCATCATTGAATGATACAGCTTCACAGTTAAATCAGGCAGCAGCCGGACTGAGCAGCGGAGCAGATACATTAAAAACAAAATCTTCTGATATGAGCAATGGTGCTTCTCAGATGAGTGCCGGAGCAAAACAGATGGAAGCAGGAGTTTCTTCTATTCCGGAAGTACCTTCTGATCCGATCAATACCGTAACTGCGGCAGTCGATCAGCTTTATGCCGGAGCACAGAAAGTCAATGCCGGAGCAGGAAGTGTTTCGTCTGCACTTGGTACTCTGGAAGCGGGAACGAAAGATTTTCCGAAGGCAGCTGCCGGTGTAAAAGCACTGAACACAGGTTTTGAAACTCTGACAGCAAATGATGAAACTCTGACAACAGGAGCTGCAAGTCTGAAAGCAGCCGGAAGCAGTGTGACATCCGGTATCAGCCAGCTGAGTGTCGGTGGAAAGACACTTGCATCTGGTGTGACAACTCTCAGCAATGGACTGAAAACATATACAGATGGTGTAGCTACTCTTGCCGGCAATAACAAAGCATTGACAAGTGGAACACAGCAGCTTGCAGATGGAGCAAAGACACTCGCAGATGGAGCCGAACAGCTTGCATCCGGTACACAGACACTTCATGCAGGAACACAGAAACTGGTTTCCAATAACAGTAAGCTTAACAGTGGTGCTGACCAGCTGGCAGACGGAGCCGGACAGATTCAGGATGGTTCCTCCAAGCTTTATGACGGTTCCAAAGAACTGGGCGATGGTATCACAAAACTGGAAGATGGTTCTGATACACTTGCAACCAGTCTGAATGACGGTGCAAAAGAAGTAAAAGAAACAAATGCATCTAATGATACGATCAGCATGTTTGCAACACCGATCACAGATGAAGAAACAAAGATCACAACAGTAGAAAACAACGGTCACGCGATGGCACCTTATATGATGTCTGTAGGTCTCTGGGTAGGATGCCTGGCATTCTGCCTGATGTATCCGCTTACAGAGCATAAAGGAAAACTGAAATCCGGATTTGCATGGTGGGCAAGTAAAGCTTCTGTACTTTATCCGGTAGCAATCCTTCAGGGCGTACTTCTGATTCTTCTGCTTCATGTATTTGATGGATTTACTCCGGTAGAAATGACGAAGACAATCCTGTTTGCAGCACTGACCGGTGCATGTTTTACTTCGATTATGTACTTCTTTAACATTACATTTGGTAAGGTAGGAAGTTTCCTGATGCTGATCTTCATGGTTGTTCAGCTTGCAGGATCTGCCGGAACTTATCCGGTTGAGATCTCACCGTCCTTTGTGGCGAAGATTCACTATTATCTGCCGTTTACTTATACAGTAAATGCATTCCGCAGCACGATATGCGGAGGAGAGAGCATCCGTCAGGCTGTGATCGTTCTGATCGGACTGACGATCATTTTCTCAATATTAACAATCCTTCAGTCAACCATATGGCAAGAAGAAAGAAACAGGGCAAACTGGTTCTTCTCGACTGGCTTGAAGAAAAAGGCGTTGCATAAAGGCAGTCTTATATGCATAATAGAAGAGTGTTCTGATTATATAGAGTCACATCTGTAAAAGCGGATGTGGCTCTTTTTGGATAATGTTGCTTTTGGCGGAAGATGAAGTTTCCAGAATTAACAATTTCATCACATTTTTCCCACAAAGTAAACACAAATCATCCTTATACTCTTAAGCATAAAAGGAAAACAGAAACAGAGATAGCTATTCACGGGAAATGATTTATGAAGTGAACAGTAATGATCCTAAGGAGGGGATTTTGATGAGCGATAAAAATAACAACGTAATGATGAACAATGATATGAATAACAATATGAACAACGACAACGATCCGAGAGAAAGAATGAGAAAAAAGTAAAGAAAGCAGCAGGTATTGCTCTTTGTGCAGTACTTGCCGGCGGACTTGCAGCAGGCTCCTTTGAAGGAATCAATACACTGACCGGATGGAACAGTAGCACAGTAGAAGCTGCATCCAATAAAGAAAATACAACATTTCTTCAGACAAAATCAAAGAAGAAGAGTTCCGATAAGAAATCAGATGACAAAGAGAAAAGCAAAGATGACTCTGAATCAAAGACAAAAGGAAGTCTGGATGTCTCTGATATCGCAGCAGAAGGAATGAAATCTGTTGTATCTATTACAACAAAATCTGTTCAGGATGTACAGAACTATCTTGGATATTATGGATTTGGCGGAAGCAGGGATATACAACACAGCAGGAAGTTGAAGGAAGCGGTTCCGGTATCATTGTCGGAAAGAATGATGACAATCTTCTGATCGCTACCAACTATCATGTAGTAAGTGGCGCAGATACCGTATCTGTTACCTGCATTGATGGGGAAACCTATGCAGCAACCGTTAATGGCTATGATGAAGATAAAGACCTTGCAGTTGTTTCCGTACCGCTCTCTGATATTTCTGATGACACGATGGATCAGATCGAGGTAGCTACGATCGGAAGTTCTGATGATCTGAAAGTCGGTGAACAGGTTGTTGCAATTGGTAATGCACTTGGTTACGGACAGTCCGTAACAACCGGTATTGTCAGTGCAAAGAACCGTAAAATGAACGATCAGGGCATTGAGCAGGATGAAGATTCTGATGCAACAAATCTGATTCAGACAGATGCAGCAATTAACCCTGGTAACAGTGGCGGTGCTCTTCTGAATATGGATGGAGAAGTGGTTGGTATCAATTCTGCAAAACTTGCTTCCACAGAAGTTGAAGGTATGGGTTATGCGATTGCAATTTCAGATGTAACAGATACTCTGGAGCAGCTGATGAATGAAACACCTAGAGATAAAGTAGATAACCATGGTGTACTTGGTATCACAGGTATGTCTGTAAGTGATGAAGCTTCCCAGTATTATGGAGTTCCGGAAGGTGTTCTTGTATCCGAAGTAACAGATGGCGGAGCAGCAGACAAAGCCGGAATCAAAGAGAAATCTATCATCACAGAATTTGATGGTAAGAGAGTTCGCAGTATTGATGAACTGGTAAGCCGTCTTGAGTACTATGAACCAGGTGAAGAAGTAGAGGTAACTCTGGAAGTTGCAGATGGTGATTCTTATAAAGAGAAGAAAGTTACAGTAACACTCGGTGAGAATCCGGATGCAGATTCCAGCGATTCAAAGGATACATCATCTAAAGATGATGCGCAGGCTGAGGATTCTCAGGACGATTCACAGGATCAGGAAGACCAGAGTACGGACAGCCTTCTGCAGGATTTTGAGAATCAGCAGGCGGATGGAACTGCTTACGAACAGTTCTTTGGATTCCTTAATTAACTGTCATTAAAAGAGGTTTCTTGCGGGAAAATTTGTTTCCGTAAAAATATAATATTATAAGCAGGAAAGACCGGTGCAGAGAATTGTACCGGTCTTTTTCTGCTTGTGTTGAAAGAAAAGAGTCTGTCTGTTATACTAGACAACAGAGTAAATCCAAAGTAACTGTTTAAATAAAAAGAAGGAAATACTGTATGAATTATATTGTTTTTGACCTGGAGTGGAATCAGAGTCCCGGTGGAAAAAAATATTCCAACAGTCGTCTGCCTTTTGAGATCATTGAGATCGGTGCTGTGAAAATGAATGAGCAGAGGGAAGTTGTGGATGTTTTTCAGAGACTTGTGAAGCCACAGGTATATAACTGGATTCATGACAGCATACATGAAGTGATCCATGTGGATTATAAGGATCTTGCTGATGGAGTACCTTTCCAGCAGGCGGTCAGAGAATTTCTGAAGTGGTGCGGAGAGGAATATGTTTTCTGTACCTGGGGAAATCAGGATGTTATGGAACTACAGCGAAATATGAAGTATTATGGAATGCTTTCGCTGCTTCCAGGACCGGTCACATATTATGATGTGCAGAAAATATACGGAATCTGTCATGAAGAGGCCGGCGGACGAAGGAGCCTGGAATTTGCCATTGACCAGATGGGAATCCCGAAGGCGCAGGATTTTCACAGGGCATTAACGGATGCCGGTATACCGGGGATATTTTTAAAACACTGGAACCTGCAGCAGTCTGTGTGAATTCATCTATTGATGTTTATCAGAATCCAAAGAATAAAAAAGAAGAGATTTTTATTTCGTATCCCACGTATGATCAGTATGTGTCACGTGAGTTTGCAGACAAAGAAAAGGTAATGAAAGACCGGGAGGTTGCAAGTACCCGCTGTCCGGTATGTCATATGCCGGCCAAGCGTAGGATCCGCTGGTTTATGAATAATTCTCGTGCATATGAGAGTGTATCACTTTGTCAGAAGCATGGATATATCAAAGGAAAGGTGCGAATCCGCCATACGGACGAGGATGCATATTATGCAATCAAGAAGTTAAAGAGGATAGAAGAAAAAGATGCGGAAGAAATCCGTGAAAAAAGGGATTCCCTCCGCAAGAAGAGACAGGCGAAACGTCAGTCAGAGAAGCTGGTCTGAAAGGAGTCTGGTCTGGTAATATCTGGCAGAGCGACTACATGATCGTTATACGTATACGTAACGGTCAGAAGTGGGAGACCTGCCGGATTTTTTGTTATAGAGTAAGTTTTTTCCAGAGCATTGCTATCAACTCCGGATGGGAGAGATACGCTGGCGGTGCGTCTTGTTTCAAAGAGCATATCGTCTTTATAATCTTTTAAAATATATTTTTCAGCCGGAAGAAGATGTCTTGTTATTTTTGTTGGAAGATCTTTTACTGCAGTTCTGGAAAAATTATTAAAACCATAATCCAGAAGAGCTTTTGTATCAGAGTAAGCACCGTTCACAGACTGCAGGACGACCGAAACCAGATAAGTATTGTCATTCTTTGCATAGGTAACAAGCGTATTTCCGGCAGCTTCGGTGTAACCGGTCTTTCCGCCTAAGACTCCGTTATATGCATATGCCTGATTCTTCATCATCTTATGATGGTTCAGAAGATAACGTGTCTCTGCAAACTTGTTTGTTAGGAAGAATTTCATAATACTGCGTGGATGCAAATTTGCGGAAGGTTGGATTAAACCATGCGGCACGCGCGATTTTGGCCATATCAGCAGCTGTCGTATAATGGATTTCATCCGGAAGTCCGTTCGGGTTGTTAAAATGAGTGTTGGTACAGCCAAGCTGGCGTGCCTTAAGGTTCATCTGTCTACGAATTTCTTGGTGGATCCGGTGGTAAGTTCCGCAACTGCCAGTGTCATTTCATTGGCGGACTGAAGCATGACAGCCATTAATGCCTGTTCAATGGTGAATTCTTCTCCGGTGTCTGCATAAATACTGGAACTGTTAGAATCAGAGATTCCATAAGCCGCGGACTGTGACATGGTAAATTTCTGGCTTGGATCCAGGTTTTCACATCCAAGAAGCGCGGTCATGATCTTTGTAATGCTGGCTGGATACTGTGCCTTATCTGCATTTTTGAGTAAAGAACTGCTCCGGTAAACATATCGACAAGGATAGCGGATTCTCCTTCAATCTGAGGGCCTTTTGTCCAGTCCTTGATGGAATCTGTGTCTGCCGGCTGCTTATAATATGGAGTGTGCGGATCTGGTGTAGGAGTTGCCGTCACCAGAGGAGCACCGTATTCGTCTGTGGCGAAGACCGGGACTGCCTGTGTGATGATAACCGCAGAGCAGAGAACACCGGTCAGAATCTGCCGGAAAAATTGTTTCTTTTTATATTCATGTAATTACCTTTCTGCACATATTTTCTTACAGTATATCATTCTTTACAATTATACTGTAATCATTTTCTGCATACAAGGTTAAATCCATGCAAAATCCTTATAAAACCCCGTGATTCTCATAAAAAGACCTTGACATATGGAAAAATATAACCTTATAATAAAACAGCACAAATAGATATAAGTAAAAACTTTGATGGAGACAGTAAATCGGAACCAAATCTGCAGAGAGCCAGGAGAAGGTGGAAGCCTGGTGAGAGTAATTTCGATGGAAGATCACTCCGGAGTTTCTTTCCTGAAATTTTGAATAAGTAAGGAGAGACGGTGTTTCCGCCGTTAAAGGGAACATGTATCGGCATATATGATTATACTACCAGCCCGTACAATGTAACAGGTGGTGCGAATGTGGAAATTGCTTTCGTCCTTTTACAGGACGGAAGTTTTTTTTATTTCATTTGACTATTGATGAAAATTTTTCTGAAGAATTTAAAGGAGGAATCTGTTGTGTATCAGAAAGTAGATACGAACCTGAATTTCGTAGATCGTGAAAAACAGGTAGAAAAATTCTGGAAAGAAAACCATATCTTTGAAAAAAGTATGGAGGACCGTAAAGACGATCCTACTTATATGTTCTATGATGGACCGCCGACAGCAAACGGCAAACCGCATATCGGTCATGTACTGACCCGTGTTATCAAAGATATGATCCCGAGATACCGTACTATGAAAGGCTACATGGTACCTCGTAAAGCAGGATGGGATACCCACGGACTTCCGGTAGAGCCTGGAAGTAGAGAAGAAACTTGGTCTGGACGGAAAAGAACAGATCGAGGAATATGGTATGGAGCCATTCATCCAGCAGTGTAAAGAGAGTGTCTGGAAATACAAAGGAATGTGGGAAGACTTTTCTTCAACAGTTGGTTTCTGGGCAGATATGGAGAATCCATATGTTACTTACCATGATGACTATATCGAGTCAGAATGGTGGGCTTTGAAAGAAATCTGGAATAAAAAACTTCTTTACAAAGGATTCAAGATCGTTCCTTACTGCCCGCGTTGTGGTACTCCGCTTTCTGCACAGGAAGTTTCCCAGGGATATAAAACAGTTAAAGAACGTTCCGCAATCGTTCGTTTTAAGTTGTCGGAGAAGATGCATACTTCCTGGCATGGACCACAACACCGTGGACACTGCCATCCAACGTTGCACTCTGCGTAAACCCGACAGAAGTTTACTGCAAGGTAAAAGCTGCAGACGGTTATACTTATTACATGGCAGAAGCTCTGCTTGACAAAGTTCTCGGTAAACTTGGTTCCGAAGAGACACCGGCATACGAAGTTCTTGAGAAATATGTCGGAAAAGATCTGGAATACAAAGAATATGAGCCACTCTTCGCATGCGCAGGAGAAGCGGCAGCAAAACAGAAAAAGAAAGCTCATTTTGTTACAGCAGACAATTATGTAACTATGAGCGATGGTACCGGTATCGTTCATATCGCACCTGCATTCGGTGAAGACGACAGCCGTGTAGGACGCGATTATGACCTTCCGTTCGTACAGTTTGTAGACGGTAAAGGTGATATGACAGCAGAAACTCCATATGCGGGCGTTTTTGTCAAGAAAGCAGATCCGCTTGTACTTCAGGATCTGGATAAAGAAGGAAAACTTTTCGATGCTCCGAAATTCGAGCATGATTATCCGCACTGCTGGAGATGTGATACACCACTGATCTACTATGCACGTGAATCCTGGTTTATCAAGATGACAGCAGTTAAAGATGACCTGATCCGCAACAACAATACAATTAACTGGATTCCGGAGAGCATTGGTAAAGGACGTTTCGGTGACTGGCTGGAAAACGTTCAGGACTGGGGTATTTCCAGAAACCGTTACTGGGGAACACCACTGAACATCTGGCAGTGTGAATGTGGACATATGCATTCCATCGGAAGCCGTCAGGAACTGTTCGAGATGAGCGGTGACGAAAAAGCCAAGACAGTAGAACTTCATCGTCCATACATCGATGAGATCACACTGAAATGCCCGGAATGCGGTGGAACCATGCATCGTGTACCGGAGGTTATTGACTGTTGGTTTGACTCAGGAGCAATGCCTTTTGCACAGCATCACTATCCATTTGAAAATAAAGAACTTTTTGAAAAACAGTTCCCGGCAGACTTTATCTCTGAGGCTGTTGACCAGACGAGAGGATGGTTCTACTCCCTGCTTGCTGAGTCCACAATCCTGTTCAACCAGGCTCCATATAAGAACGTTATCGTTCTCGGACATGTACAGGATGAAAATGGCCAGAAGATGAGTAAGTCCAAAGGAAATGCAGTTGATCCGTTCGATGCACTTGAAAAATATGGTGCAGACGCGATCCGCTGGTACTTTTACATCAACAGTGCTCCATGGCTGCCGAACCGCTTCCACGGCAAAGCTGTTCAGGAAGGACAGCGTAAGTTCATGGGTACTCTGTGGAATACCTACGCATTCTTTGTTCTTTATGCAAATATTGACAATTTCGACCCGACAAAATATACTTTAGATTATGACAATCTTCCTGTTATGGACAAATGGCTGTTAAGCAAGCTGAATTCTGTAGTGAAGACTGTCGATGACTGCCTTGCAAACTACAAGATTCCGGAAAGTGCAAGAGCTCTTCAGGAGTTTGTAGATGAGATGAGTAACTGGTATGTAAGAAGAAGCCGTGAACGTTTCTGGGCTAAGGGCATGGAGCAGGATAAGATCAATGCTTACATGACTCTGTATACTGCTCTGGTAACAATTTCCAAAGCAGCAGCTCCGATGATTCCGTTCATGACAGAAGAAATCTATCAGAACCTTGTAAGAAGCGTTGATAAAGACGCGATTGAGAGTATTCATCTCTGTGACTTCCCGAAAGTCGAAGAAGCATGGATCAATAAAGAGCTGGAAGACGATATGGAAGAACTCCTCAAGATTGTTGTTCTTGGACGTGCAGCAAGAAATACTGCAAATATCAAGAACCGTCAGCCGATTGGTACAATGTATATCAAAGCTGACAAAGAAATGGGCCAGTTCTATACAGATATCATTGCAGATGAGCTGAATGTCAAAGAAGTGAAGTTCGCAAATGATGTCGAATCCTTCATTTCCTACAGCTTTAAACCGCAGCTTCGTACAGTAGGACCGAAATACGGTAAACTTCTGAACGGTATCCGTACAGCACTTGCTGAGATCAACGGAACAGAAGCGATGAACGAGCTGAGATCCACAGGTCTTCTGACACTGGATATTAACGGAAACAAGGTAGAACTTTCTGAGGAAGACTTATTGATCGAGACCGCACAGACAGAAGGTTATGTAACAGAAGCAGATGGTGATATTTCTGTAGTTCTTGATACAAATCTGACACCAGAGCTGATTGAAGAAGGATTTGTCCGTGAGATCGTCAGCAAAGTACAGACAATGAGAAAAGAAGCTGGATTTGAAGTTATGGATAAGATTCATATCTATGCAAAAGACAATGACAAGATTCTTGAGCTCATGAAGAACCACAAAGAAGAAATCATGTCTGAAGTACTGGCAGAGGATATGACTCTGGGCACAACCGATGGCTATGTAAAAGAATGGAACATTAACAAAGAGCCAGTTGTTCTTGGTGTTGCAAAAATGTAAGAAGCTCATGCCCGGTAAATATACCGGGCATGATTTGCAAAAATTGGGGGAATAAAAAAGCGCAGCATTGCTGTGTGATTAAGGAGGAAACGCAATGATTGACAAGCAGTTTAAAAAAGAAGCTTTCAAAGAGAGCGTAAAGGAAAACGTTAAATTTCTTTATCGTAAAAAACTCGAAGAAGCTACACAGGAACAGATTTTCCAGGCTGTATGCTACACTGTAAAAGATGTTATCATTGATAACTGGCTGGAAACACAGAATGCATATAAAGAGCAGGATCCTAAGACAGTTTACTATATGTCCATGGAGTTCCTTATGGGACGTGCTCTTGGAAATAACCTGATCAACCTGACAGCATACAAAGAGGTAAAAGAAGCTCTGGATGAACTTGGTCTGGATCTTAACGTGATCGAGGATCAGGAACCGGACCCGGCACTTGGTAATGGTGGCCTGGGACGTCTTGCAGCATGCTTTCTAGATTCTCTTGCGACTCTGAATTACAGTGCGTATGGATGTGGTATCCGTTATCGTTATGGTATGTTCAAACAGCAGATCAAAGACGGATATCAGGTAGAAGTACCGGATAACTGGCTGAAAGATGGATATCCATTTGAACTTCGTCGTCCGGAATATGCAAAAGAAGTTCATTTCGGTGGATATGTTGATGTAGAATATGATCCGGCAACAGGATCCAACAAATTCGTACACAAGGGATATCAGGCAGTAAAAGCGGTTCCGTTTGATATGCCGATTGTAGGATATAATAACAAGATCGTAAACACCTTAAGAATCTGGGATGCAGAGCCAATCGTAGACTTCGAGCTTGACTCTTTCGATAAAGGTGATTATAAAAAAGCAGTTGAGCAGGAAAACCTTGCCCGCAATATCGTAGAAGTTCTTTATCCGAACGACAACCATATGGCTGGTAAAGAGCTGCGTCTGAAACAGCAGTACTTCTTTGTATCTGCAAGTCTTCAGGCTGCTATTGATAAATACAAAAAGAACCACAAAGATATCATGAAACTGCACGAAAAAGTTACTTTCCAGATGAACGATACTCATCCGACAGTAGCAGTAGCAGAACTTATGCGTATCCTTATGGACGAAGAAGGACTTGGATGGATGATGCATGGTCTGTAACAACTAAATGTGTTGCTTACACAAACCATACAATCATGGCAGAGGCTCTTGAGAAATGGCCGGTTGAGCTGTTCTCCAGACTGCTTCCACGTGTATACCAGATCATCGAAGAGATCAACCGTCGTTTCATTCTTGACATTCAGGCTAAATATCCTGGAAATTATGACAAGATCAAGAAGATGGCAATTCTCTATGATGGGCAGGTAAAAATGGCTCATCTTGCAATCGTTGCAGGTTACTCTGTAAACGGTGTTGCAAAACTTCATACAGAAATCCTTAAGAAACAGGAACTGAAAGATTTCTATGAAATGATGCCGGAGAAATTCAACAACAAGACAAACGGTATCACACAGAGACGTTTCCTGCTTCACGGAAACCAGCTTCTTGCAGACTGGGTAACAGATCATATCGGACCGGAATGGATCACAGATCTGTCTCAGATCAGCAAACTGAAAGTTTATGTTGATGATGAAAAAGCACAGCAGGAATTCATGAACATCAAATACCAGAACAAAGTTCGTCTGGCAAAATATATCCTGGAGCACAACGGAGTAGAGGTAAATCCACGTTCTATCTTCGATGTACAGGTTAAGAGACTTCATGAGTACAAACGTCAGCTTCTGAACATCCTGCATGTAATCTATCTGTATGACCAGATTAAGAAACATCCGGAAATGGATTTTTATCCAAGAACATTCATCTTCGGTGCAAAAGCATCTGCAGGTTATGCACGTGCTAAGAAAATCATTAAACTGATCAACTCTGTAGCAGATGTTGTAAACAATGATGCATCTATCGAAGGCAAGCTGAAGTTGTATTCATCGAGAACTATCGTGTATCCAACGCTGAGATGATCTTTGCAGCAGCAGATGTTTCTGAGCAGATCTCTACTGCAAGTAAAGAGGCTTCCGGTACAGGTAACATGAAGTTCATGCTGAACGGTGCACCGACTCTGGGAACTATGGATGGTGCTAACGTTGAGATCGTTGATGAAGTTGGCAAAGAAAATGCATTTATCTTCGGTCTGAGCGCAGACGAAGTAATCAACTATGAAAACAATGGCGGATATGATCCGAGAGTCATCTACAATACAGATGATGAGATTCGTCAGGTACTGACAGAGCTTGTCAATGGAACATTCTCTTCTGATACAGAACTGTTCCGTGACTGTACAATTCTCTTCTTAACCAGAACGGTGGAGAAAGAGCAGACCAGTACTTTATCCTTGCTGACTTCCGTTCTTATGCAGCAGCACAGAAGAAAGTGGAAGAAGCCTACAAAGATGAAAAAGGCTGGGCTCGTATGGCTATGCTGAACACAGCATGCGCTGGTAAGTTCACATCTGACAGAACTATCCAGGAATATGTGGATGATATCTGGCATCTGGACAAAGTTTTCGTAAAGTAAAAACTCTGCAAAGGGGACTTTGCCAGTCCCCTCTGCACACCCTGGCAGAAAGGCAAAAAATTTCCAGATAACATAAGACAGAAGGAAAGTATAAGATATGCTTGGCTCCTGGATTGTGGTATGGGGAAGTGTATCCTGTGTGGGGACAGATAGATGGAATAAATAAAGGGAATCTGGATTTTCAGTAAAATTGAAAATTCTGATTCCCTTTTTTACATAAGGTCGGATGGGGTGAATGTGGATTGCTACCAGGTACATCCGGGAGCTGTGTGATTAAGTTCTGCCAGATATGTGCGGTATTTCGTCC
>ENA-OQDD01000550-OQDD01000550.1-human-gut-metagenome-genome-assembly--contig:-NODE-550-length-15005-cov-1.759175_pt1 | contig 15005 bp, 16 predicted proteins | sample MGYA00242507_ERZ504598 | MGnify/ENA primary metagenome ERZ504598 (study PRJEB26092, sample SAMD00036318) | human gut metagenome | host: Homo sapiens | study: EMG produced TPA metagenomics assembly of... | reverse complement strand
CTTGCCAGTAGGACAGAGGTCAGTACCCCGTACTTCAACAAAGCTATATTCGTTACCAAGCCTATGCCTATGGCACAATAAAAGCCAAGAGCCCCAGAACAAGCGCTTTGCCCCGGTTCTGTTTGAAGTCCCCCATATTCATTTCCAGACCGGCAAGGAACATGATGTAATACAAACCCACTTTGCCGAAAAGCTCAAAACTGCTGTCACGCACCAAGATATTGAAACCATGCTCCCCAATGACAAGCCCCGCCAGTATCATTCCGATAATGTGCGGAATACGAAGCTTATTCAACAATATGGGAGCAAACAATATAATGAGGAGTACAAGGAGGAATATCCATGTAGGTCGGTGATGGGAAGTTTCAAGCTGAAGTCAAACCAATCCATAGGCTATAAGTTTTAGGTTTTGAATGCAAAATAACGAAAAACTTTTCACTTTATGCGGTGTTATACAGCATTTGTTATAAATTTGCGACCAATTCTATCTTTTTAGAGATAGTATTTCACTTTTTTATAAACTTAATTTAAAACAAAAGAAAAATGAAAGTAGCTATTGTTGGAGCAAGCGGAGCCGTGGGACAAGAGTTCCTGCGAGTGCTCGATGAAAGAAATTTCCCGTTGGACGAGTTAGTATTGTTCGGTTCTAAACGCAGTGCCGGAACCAAATATACCTTCCGCGGTAAACAGATCGAGGTGAAACTCTTGCAACACAATGATGACTTTAAAGGGGTTGATATCGCTTTCACTTCCGCAGGCGCAGGCACCTCCAAAGAATTTGCCGAAACCATTACCAAGTACGGAGCAGTGATGATTGACAATTCCAGCGCTTACCGTATGGACGACAATGTACCTTTGGTAGTGCCCGAAGTGAATGCCGCCGACGCCAAAGAACGTCCTCTCGGTATCATTGCCAACCCTAACTGTACGACTATCCAAATGGTAGTGGCACTGAAAGCCATCGAACAGCTTTCCCATATAAAGACCGTACACGTTTCTACCTATCAGGCTGCCAGTGGTGCGGGCGCCGCTGCCATGGATGAGTTGTACGAGCAGTACCGCCAGGTATTGGCAGGCGAACCCGTAACCGTTGAGAAATTCGCTTACCAGCTGCATTCAACCTCATTCCGCAAATCGACGTATTCACCGAAAACGGCTATACCAAAGAGGAGATGAAGATGTTCAACGAGACCCGTAATCGGAATCGAATGCACTCTGACGTAAAAGTCAGTGCTACCTGCGTACGTGTTCCCGCTCTCCGCTCCCACTCCGAAAGCATCTGGGTAGAAACCGAGCGTCCCATCTCCATCGAAGAAGCCCGCGAAGCATTTGCCAAAGGCGACGGACTGGTGTTGATGGACAACCCGGCAGAAAAGGAATACCCCATGCCGTTGTTCCTCGCGGGCAAAGACCCGGTTTACGTAGGCCGTATCCGCAAGGACCTCAGCAACGAAAACGGATTGACGTTCTGGATTGTGGGCGACCAGATTAAGAAAGGCGCTGCACTGAATGCGGTGCAGATTGCAGAATACCTGATTAAGGAAAAGGCACTGTAAGAGAACAATGAATAAAAATAAGGGATGTCCTAGAAATGACATCCCTTATTTTTATAATCCACTTTATGGTATTACCAGCTGGGTTCTGAGTCAACACCTGACCTTTATTCTCATAAATAGTCAGCTGTGCAGCCGGTATGGCACGCAAATAGTAGCGTTCCGAATTCAATTCACCAGCCTTGAATATACGAAGTTCCTTTTCACGAAGATAATAAATATACCCTTTTTCAGTATCCTCATTACCCGGATTCTCCGGTCGAACAGATAGAGCACTCTCTTGCCGGAATCATCTTTTGAAGATATTTCCGGATAATCGGCCATATTGACATAAGCACCCAGGAAAGACATGGCAGGATAACCATTTGCATCTTCTGAGTTTAAGTATTCAAACTTGGCCCAACGACGGAGTCTTCACCACGACGGCCTTCCATAATCAACTCAATACGACGCTCACGACGGATTTCCCACAAAACCGGATTGACATCAGGGTCACGGGCAGGGTCATTGATAACAACTCCATTCACACTCAAGTTGCCGCCATTCAGTTGAACTTTCGGCATTGTCTTGGCTTCAGTATCTCCCCACTTCGTCAGCTGACGGTCACGGAGTTCATTGATAGACTTGTCAAGGTCACTCTGAGTGAAAGCGTTACCACCCACTTGGGCAATCTCATAACGCGCCTCTACATAGTTCAGCAATACTTCCGCATAGCGGATGCACGGCGCATCAGCCGGACTTAATCTACCGGTACAATAATCCAGACCAGCCACCCACCACTCGTCGTTCAAGAACTTTTTGGTAGGATATCCCGTTGGTGATGTACCTTCGGTATAATTTGTCCCCATGGCGCTCATGATACGAAGACTGTCGGCAACTGTTTGATACAAACGCGGGTCACGGTCTTGAAATGACTTCTGAATACTCGGGTCTTCCTTACCTTGATACAGCGGAGACTGACCTATCGGCAAACCGTCACTACAAAGATAAGTGTTGATTACATCTTGCGTAACACCACCCTGAGTCTGATCTTCCGGACCATTGTAGGACATCAAAGCATTACACTGCAAACCGCTTGTATATTCACGATACCAGATGACTTCCGGATTGTTAGCCAAATCGTCCGTAGTAAACAAAGCATTATAGGTATTGCCTATTGAATAGATACCAGAGTTCATCACTACCTCTGCACCATTAATGGCTCCTTGCAGCAAGTTCTTAATATCACCATCCGCCACCTTCTCTGAAGTAGGACCTACAGTAGTACCGTGATACTTCAGCCATGTGGCATGATACAGCATTTCGCGTGACATATACGCACCAACCACATATTTGTTGACTTGGCGCTTCGTATCATCCGTACGTACATTATCCAATGCATATTGAAAATCCTCTTGTATCTTCTGCGCTACATACAAATAAGAATCACGGTCTTTATAAAGAGCCGGGTCTGCCGGGTCTGTCACCTTATCGTAGTAAGGAACACCGCCATAATACTTTGCCAGCGTACTATAGGCCATTGCACGGAAATAGCGTGCAATACCTTCCCAGTGTCTCTTGGCTTCGTCCGAAATATTCATTCCGGGAATCTTCTCAAGCATGACATTGGCTTTATAAATAACACTATAATTGCCCGACCAAGTTCCTGTCTGGCTATTCCAGTCCGTAGTGGCAGAAGTGGAGAAATAAATATATCCTGAACCGTTTGTATTTGCATTATTCAGATTGATAAAATCATCCGTATAGTCATCTCCAGAGAAATAACCGGCAAAAACAGTATAGTCGGTACCATATCCTGTAAAGTAGGAAGAATAGAAGTCTTGCGCATAAGTACGCAAAGAAGTTTCAGTCTGCCAATAAGTGTCATTGGTCTGCTTGTCCTGCGGGTCTTTATTCAAAAATCGTCGCAACCGCAGAGCGAGCCCATTGCCAACGCACAAACGATGTATAATAAATTTTTCTTTTCATAACTGCAATTACTATTAGATTATAAACTAAGCTGAATACCGAACGACACTGTCTTCTGGTATGGATAGCTACGGCCAAAGTTACGCTGGTCACTCTTACCACTGGCCGTACGTATTCCTATTTCCGGATCGATAGCAGGTTTCACACCGTCGATGGTGAAAAGGTTTTCACCAGTGAAATAAACACGCAAACCTTGCACTTTGAATTTACTCAACCAAACCTTAGGAAGAGAATATCCTACAGTAAACGTCTTCAGACGCAGATAAGCCATATTCAGCAAATAGCGGTCATTCACGCTATAGTTACCCGAAGCAGACTGCTTGTAATCCATCGGACGGGGATAGAAAGCATCTGTGTTTTCGGGAGTCCAATAATCCTCAGCACCTTTGTAGAAGGGTTCACCGGTAGTAAAGCCTGGTAATACCTGGTTACCTGCCGCCCAAAGTTTTCTTTTGGCTACCCCCTGGAAGAACATGCTTATATCAAAGCCTTTCCAAGCAGCATCCAGATTCAAACCAAACTGTAAACGCGGCAGGGCGTTACCTATAACACTAAGGTCACCCTTGTCATTTGTATTGGTCTGTTTTACGATTTCACCGTTGTTGTCGAGGTCTTTATAAAGCACATCACCGGGAGCAAATTGATAACCGGCAGGGAATACTTTAGTCTGGTCGGGCAAACCGGCTTTCAAAGAACCGTCAGCATTAAAGTCATCTTCCGTCAAGAAACGGTCGAACTGCAAGCCCCAGATATCTCCCAAAACCATACCTTCTTTATAAGCACTCTTATCCCACCAGCCGGTAGCTCCATAAGAAGGAATCTTTGTATTATACGTCCACTTGGTTACTTCAGTCTTGTCATCGGCAACAGAAGCCGTCACGCCAAAGTGCAGACCATTCTTGAAGGTATGGCGATAGTCAATGGCAAGTTCCCATCCTTTGGTCTGGATAGTACCCATATTTTCATATGGAGCGTCAGCACCAATGTGGCAGGTAGGTTGGCAGTAGTCAAAATATCACTGGTAGTACGGTTATACCAATCAAACGTTACTCCCAAAGCGTCATTGAAGAAACGGGCATCCAAGCCAAGGTCAAAGTGTAGTAACCTTCTCCCAAGTAAGGGTTGAAGACACAATAGTCGGTTTTTGTGTTGACTGTACTTTCTTTCCATCGATAATCCAACTGTCTACAGAAGTGGACAGAGTGGAGATATAACGGTCGGTACCTACATCCTGGTTACCAATCATACCCCAAGAGCCGCGAATCTTCAACGTACTCAGATAAGGCTTCAGTGACTGCATGAACGGTTCTTCAGAAATACGGTAACCGGCAGACATGGATGGGAAGAAACCGAAACGATTCCCAGAGGGGAAACGGGAGGAACCGTCATAACGGCCGTTCAGTTCCAACATATATCGGTCTTTATAAGAATAATTAAGACGTCCGAAGAAGCCTGCTACAGACCACCAAGTATGCGAGGAGCTTGTAGTCTGGTCACCTGTAGCCAGATTCAATTCCGGTTTTGCGGGGTCGAGCAGACCTTTGCGTTGCGCCCAGTAATATTCATATTCGCTCTTTTCAAGGCTGGAACCTGCCATTGCCTTAAATCATGATCTCCCCAGCGTTTGGCATAAGTTGCCACGAAATTGGCTGTCAGATTCTCCGTGCGTCCGGTTTCCTGATATACATAATCATAAGTAGCAGCAGATAGATAACTGCCATAAGAATCACGTAATGCCTCAACAGACGGACGGGCAGTGAAGATTTCATAACCACTGGTCAAGCTCGGTGTACCATACTTCTTATAGCGATTTTCCACGCTGCTATAAGCAACATCTATATCCAGTGTTAAATCTTTGATAGGCTTGATAGTTGCACCACCTGTCAAACGCAGATACTCACGTTCTTTTGTGGTAATAGGAGCACTTTTCTGTTCGGTCAAGGCGTTACGGAACTCCTTGCCTTCAAAAGTACCGTAAGGCATCATCGGCTGCCAACGATACAGATAGTACATCGGGTCGTAAAGATCAGTATTATAGTTGAATGGCTTGTCGTAGTCAGAACGGGTGAACATGACACCTGTACGGATAGACACATATTTGTTTAATTCAGAGTTCAAAGAGATATTGGCATTGTAACGCTTATAGTTGTCCGAATTGACTTTCATCATACCATCCTGGCTCAGATATCCCAAAGCGATATTGTAATTAGTCTTTCCGTTGCCACCGTTGATAGAAAGGCTATGGTTCTGCTGCGGAGCCCAGTCCTTGATGTATTCATCATACCAGTCCCAAGTACGGATAAAGAACATACCGCCATCGCGGAACTCAAAGTCACGACCCAATTCCATCTCACGGCCAAACTGGTCACCATAGCCATATTTGTCCCAGTAATCCTTCATTTTCTGCACATGTGTAGCATCCACACGCATATTACCCACTACGTTATAAAATGCGGTAGACCCCTTAGTCTGATTGATTACACCTTGCAAGTTAATATCAGCCTGCTGCCATCCCGGAAGTTGTTCGGGTGTCTTGGTCGGCGTACGCCATGCAAAGTTATTGGTATATTTTACAGAGAGACGTTCATGTTTACTTCTTGATTTTGTGGTAATCAGCAATACGCCAAATGCACCACGGGCACCGTAAATAGAAGCAGAAGCGGCGTCTTTCAATACAGAAATACTTTCAATATCGTCCGGATTCACCATAGAAATATCCGTTACTTCCACATTATCTACCAGAATCAACGGTTTGGAGTCACCATTCGGAGAACCGATACTACCACGAATCTTGATAGCAGATAGGCGCACCACCTATCTCACCGGAGTTAGTAGTAATGGTCAATCCCCGGTACCGCCCCCCTGCAAGGCACGGCCTATATCCGTGATAGGACGGCTATCAATTGTTTTGTTCACATCCACGGAAGCCACCGCACGTCAGGTTCACCTTTTTCTGTGCACCATAACCTACTACGACAACTTCATCCAACAATTCCGTATCATCTTTCAAAACAACCTTCATTACCGAAGTTGCCTTGACTTCTTGAGTAGTATATCCCACAAATGATACTTGCAGAATAGCACCGGGCTTTACATTTAATTTGGAAACTCCATCCAAATCCGTAATACCACCATTGGTCGTACCTTTCTCAATGACATTGGCGCCAATAATAGGTTCACCTTTTGTATCTACAACTGTGACAGTCACAGAGATAGATTGCATCTGTTCTTGTACTCCTTGTGAGTCGTCGGATGCTGTTTGGGCAGCCATCACGTTGCCACTGCCTAAAACAGAGCACAGATTGCCACCGCCGTAAAGAACTTACCATTGGCAAGTCCTCGTTTTTTTGCGATCTTCATTCATAAGTGATTGATGATTTTGTTAATTAAACCAGTTTTTCAAAATTAGGGTAAGGGAATCATATAGTTCGGATTAGTCAGACTATTTCCGAAGGCTTCTTTAATTTCTCATAGGCGTTTTCTTTATTTAAAGGTTCACATTTTTATATTATCTCTCTTTTTTCTATTTATTTACCAAGTCCAGATGGAACTTAGTTATATATTATACAAGGTTAAAATCTTGTTAATTACTTAACTCTATTGGTTGTTTTAAGAGATAAAAAACTCGTTATTAACAAAGGTGAGAAATGATTCGTTCATTTCGTCCTAACAAAGATACATTATTATTTAATATCAAGAACATTCCTTTGCATTTATTTAACTTTATATTCATACATTTGCAAAAAGGAGGTTATACACCTTATTATATAAAGAATTTAAGGTTCTTCTATATTTAAAGAATGGAATTCAATCAGACCATTCATTGGTGTTTCTTCAATGATTTCCAGTTCGATGCCAAATTCACGGGCAACTTCCCGCAAAATGGTCGCGTAGCTGTAAGCCAATGAACCCACAAAACGAATAGGATAATTTTTGTAGTCATATTGGCAGACATTACGAGTAAAGAAATTTCTCAGATTACCGGTAATCAGCTCAAATACATAGTCATCATTGGTATAATCTGCCAAAAATAAGATATAGTAGACAAAAAGCGATTGGGGAACGGGCGGTTATACACAGATTCCATAACCTCATTCGGGCTTATACGGAACTTCTCAAAGAAATCCGCCGTTACATCTTTAGGAGCCAAACCTTTCAGTACATCAGACAAAAACATTTTGCCCAATACAGCACCACTACCCTCATCCCCCAGGATGTAACCTCCTGCCCGGACATTCTTTACAACGATTTTCCCATCATAAAAACATGAGTTTGAGCCGGTTCCCAAAATACAAGCAATGCCGGCCTCGCATTTGAACAAGCCACGTGCAGCTGCCAGCAAATCACTCTCTACCTGAATTGGAGTTTTGAATTGTGCTACCAATGAAGCTCCCAATACATTTTTCTTTTCATAAGAAGTACATCCGGCACCATAATAATAGACTTGTTCCAATTTCCTTTTGAAAAAATGCTCGGGTAATCCTAACCGCACACTTCGGCTAATCTCTCTTCTCGTTTGAAAGAAAGGATTTAAGCCCTCTGTGAAGGCTCGCTGTATCAGACGATTATCTTCAACCAGCGCCCATTCTGTTCTCGTAGAACCACTTTCTGCAATTAGTTTCATAGGTAGTTAGTTTCAGAATTGAATACAAATATATAGCTTTTTTTAATCTTTCCAAGGCTATTTCAAGAAAAAATCATTTTGCTGGCCATACATCTCCCTTTTGCTCATATCCTCAATCATCCAACAAAGTATTCCCACTTTTCCAACGCAACCGCGTTTTAGTCAAAACAAGACGATAACAGACTAATAATAAGATACTATCTGACTGAATTCCAAGTTCCGTCTGGACTTGGCAAACAAATAGGAAAACAAGAGATAATATAAAGTTATGAACCTTTAAAAAGAGAAAATGCCTATGGAAAAAGAAACAATCCTGCAAGTTGAATAGTCTCCACTATTTGGCTCTTGTTACCCTTACCCTAAATTTAAGAAGTATTTAATTAACAACAAATCATCAATCATTTATGAATGAAGATCACAAAAAACGAGGACTAACACATAGCAAACTCCTCACAGCAGTGGCAATCAGCTCACTGTTATTAAGTAGCGGCAACGTGATGGCTGCACAAGCCAATCCTGATAAATCGCTTGGTGTAACAGAACAATTACAAGCTATCACCATCAGCGGTTTAGTTGTCGATGCAGCCGGCGAACCGATTATCGGTGCAGCGTAGTAGAAAAAGGGACTACCAAACGGCGGAATTACCGACCTAAACGGTAAGTTTACATTGACCGTAACACCGGAGCAACACTAAAAATATCATTTGTGGGCTATCAGACACAAGAAGTGAAGGCAGCCAAAACGATGAGAATAACTCTGAAAGAAGATACCGAGATGCTGGATGAAGTAGTAGTAGTAGGCTACGGTGTACAAAAGAAGGCTAACTTGACAGGAGCAGTTTCTACAGTGGACTTAAACAAGACAATGGCAGGTCGTCCACAACAAGATGTAGCCAAAGCATTGCAAGGGGCTGTTCCGGGACTAAGCATTCTCACCACAAGTGGTGCCATCGACGAGACAGCCTCCATGCGTATACGTGGTTTGGGGACATTGAGTAATGGAGAAGTCAGCAATCCACTCATTGTAGTGGACGGCGTTCCGATGGATGACATTTCTTTCCTCGATACGCAAGACATCGAAAATATTTCCGTACTGAAGGACGCTTCCGCTTCCTCCATTTATGGAACGCGCGCCGCTTTCGGTGTGATTCTAATCAATACCAAGAGCGCAAAGCCTAGCGAAAAGGTTACCATCAATTACAGCAACAATTTTGCATGGGATCAAGCTACTTACCTGCCGGACTATCCCGATGTACCACACAATTAAAGATGGGTATCGAAGCCAGTATGAACGGTGGTGCCGGTATGCCTGAATTGTTCGGTATGTATTTCGACAAATTGTTACCTTACGCCGAAAAGTGGCAGCAACAGAACGGCGGCAAGACCGGCTACCGTCCTATGAACCTCTACCAAAGCGATAGTAACGTGGGTGACTATATCGTATTGGACGGCACTCCTTTTTATTATGCTGACTGGGATGTACAGGACATCTACTTCAACAAAGCTGCTCCTTCCATGAGCCACAATGTTTCTATACAAGGAACATCTGGTAAGACCAATTACTACCTATCTTTCGGCTACAACGAAAAGCAAGGACAGATGAAGATTCACCCGGACGAACTAAAAAAGTACAATGCCTCAGTCAATGTCACCACTAATGTTTACGACTGGCTACAGGTGGGTGCACGCATCAACTATAGTCGTAAGAACTATAAACGCCCGGACACATGGGCCAACACCTACCAATATTTGTGGCGTTGGGGTTCTTATTTCATTCCTTCGGGCACAATCGACGGCTATGACACACGCGTCATGGCCATGCAGAAGCAAGCTGCCGATCGTGAAGTGACAACAGACCTGACCCGTATGAACACCTTCTTGAAAGCTGAAATCGTTAAAGGACTGACCCTTAATGCAGACTTTACATATGCCATTCAGAATATGAACAGCGGTTCGCAGGACAACTCCGTTTACGGCATCAATTGGAGCGGGAAACCGGTACCCTCTTACATCGTCACTAAAGGCAATAGCGGTATCTGGAGAGACTTTCCAAACAGAACACATGGACGGCCAACGCATACGTAAACTATACCAAAACATTTGCCAAAAAACACAACCTGAATGTAATGGCAGGTGTCAACGCAGAAGAAGAGGAATACAAATATCTGTATGGTACCCGCAATGTGATGTACGATCAAGAGGGATACCCCGAACTGAATATGGCTGGCAAGGATGGACAAGATTTGAGTTGGAATCATACATCCCGCGCTTCTGCCGGTTATTTCGGCCGTATCAATTATGACTACAAAGGCATTTATTTATTGGAACTGAACGGACGTTACGACGGTTCTTCCCGTTTCCCCCATACCGACCAGTGGGCCTTCTTCCTTCTGCATCCATCGGCTACCGCTTCTCCGAAGAAGCCTACTTCGCCCCACTGAAACATATTGTCAGCAATGGTAAGTTGCGTGCTTCTTTTGGCGAAATCGGCAACGAGGCTGTGGGCGACTACATGTTCGAACAATTAATAAGCAACGGTTGAACAATAAAAGTACCGGCTATATCTATTGGATTGAAAACAATAATGCCAACGCTAATCTCCTGACCATGTATAACATGCCGGATTTGGTATCAATACTTTGACCTGGGAGCGTATCCGCACCCTCAATATAGGTCTTGACCTGGGTCTCTTGAATGACGAACTGACTATAGGTTTCGACTGGTTCCAACGTGAGAATCGTGACATGCTGGCACCGGCACAAGTATTGCCGAACACTCTGGGTGCTTCTGCTCCTTATGAAAATGCCGGTACCTTACGTACACGTGGATGGGAGTTGAACTTGAACTGGCGCCATACCTTCGGCGACTTCGACGTATATGCCAACTTCAACATCGGTGACTCCAAGACTAAAGTAACAAAGTGGGACAATGATTCCAAACTGCTCAGCACCTATTACACCGGTAAAACCTACGGTGACATTTTCGGTTTTGAAACCGACCGTTACTTCGAGGAAAAAGACTTCACCAGCCAAAATGCAGACGGCTCATGGAATTATGCAAACGGCATTGCAAGCCAGGCAGGACTGGAATCCGGTAATTTCCATTACGGCCCGGGAGACGTCAAGTTCAAGGATTTGGACGGCAATGGCAAGATTGACGGTGGAAAAGGCACAGCAGACGACCACGGCGATTTGAAAGTCATCGGAAACTCTATGCCACGCTACGAATACAGCTTCCATTTAGGCGGAGCGTGGAAAGGTATCGACCTTGACCTCTACTTCCAAGGTGTAGGCAAACGTGAGGACTGGACGACTTCTTCCCTAAACCTTCCCGCCATGGTACATGCCGACGTAGCCATCTATTCCCACCAAACAAGCTATAACAAAGTGCTTTGGAATTCAGACTATACCGCCATTACCGGTTATGAGGTAAATCAAGGGAACCGTTATCCACGTCTTTATCGTGGTACAAATAATAGTGGAGGTACCGTATCCGGTATAGCTAACGGCTGCAACAACTACTATCCCCAATCCCGCTATTTGACAGACATGTCCTATCTTCGTCTGAAGAACGTAACTGTGGGATATACCCTTCCGAAAGAGTGGACACGCAAAGCCTACATTGAGAAAGCACGTATCTACTTCAGTGGCAGCAACCTCTTTCTGCTCCACAAAGGGAATGACCTTCCAGTCGACCCCGAAATCAGTACAGGCAATGGACTTACAGCTGGTGGATGGGGACGTATAGCTCCTATTACACGCACATTCTCATTTGGAGTCCAGGTAACATTATAACAACCTCAAAAACTTAAGAACAATGAAGAAATTATTTATATATGGGGTCACAGCGCTGGCGATGTTAACCGGTTGCAACGATTTGCTGGACAAATCCCCCTTGGATACCTTCACGAATACTCCGGCATACTGGAGCAACACCGATAATTTGGATAATCAGTGCAATACTTTTTATAACAACTTTACCGGCTTTGGCAACGGAGCCAGTGGAGGATGGTTCTACTTCAAAACAATAAGCGATGACCAGGTAGATGCAGAAAGCCATAACTGGACTTACACTAACGTGGTCGCATCTTCCACAAACTGGTCAGCCCCTTTCACAGAAATCCGACGCGCCAACTATATCATTGCCGGTGTACAGTCTTCCTCTCTTGATGAAGCAACAAAGGCCCACTATGAAGGTCTTGCACGCATGAACCGTGCGTGGGAATACTATCAGTTGGTCCGTATGTACGGCGATGTTCAATGGATAGACAAAGTTATCGACCCAGCCGACAACGAAGCCTCTACGGACCACGCACCGACCGGGATGAAGTGATGGACCATGTGCTGGCAGACATCAATTATGCGTGCGAACACATTACCGCAAACAGCAATCGGCAACGTTTCAGCACCGACATGGCATATGCCATGAAAGCAGACATCACCTTATATGAAGGTACATACTGCAAATATCGCACTCAAGCTGAGAATGGCAAAGCCGCTGATGAGAGCCGCGCCAACAAATACTTGCAAGAATGTGTATCAGCCTGCGAATATCTTATGGCCAAAAACTACTCTCTAAGTAACAGTTACAAAGCCAACTATAATTCTGTCAGCCTGGCAAGCAATCCGGAAATGATTTTCTACAAGCCTTATGCACAAAGTTCGTTAAGGCACTCCACCATTGACTACACAATCAATACAAGTGGTACGCACGGCATTTCAAAGGACGCATTCGACAGTTTCCTTTTCCTTGATGGAAAACCGTTGGCAACAACCTCGAAAAACAAGGACGATGCAGCCGTATTGGATGCAGACAAAAATTACTCTATAAGAGAGGTTTTGGCCGTACGCGACAAGCGCCTGTCCGAAATTCTTGACCCGGTACTTTCTTTCAGAGGCCACGCCTACAGCCGTGCCGGTGTAGCAGCCTTCACCACATCGACCGGTTATGGCATCGCCAAGTATGATAACCCCGAAGAATTGAGTGTTAGCGACCGAAACAACATCGGCTACCAATACACCGACTGCCCGCTCTATTGGATTTCAGTTATTTATCTGAACTTTGCAGAAGCCAAAGCCGAAATGGGTTCTCTCACACAAGACGATCTCAACAACTCCATAAACAAGCTTCAGGCTCGTGCCGGCCTGCCGGCTATGACAACTACTCCAGATGCCGATCCTGCCAATAATATGGGAGTAAGCAATCTGATTTGGGAGATACGCCGCTGTCGCCGTTGCGAACTGATTATGGATAACTGGTACCGATATTGGGATTTAATCCGTTGGCACCAGCTCGACAAATTGGATTCAACCAAGTACCCGAACACCATGTTGGGCGCCAACGTAAGCAATGTGCCTAACTGTGAAGAAGCGACCAAGAACGGATATATAGATGCCTCCGATGCACAAATCCGTACTTATGAAGCCAAACATTATTTCTACCCGATTCCAACTACACAGTTGACCCTAAATAAAAACATGAAGCAGAATCCGGGTTGGTAATCAACTAAAAACAGCATATCGCGCTGTACCTCGTTTGGATTTAATTAAAGCGTTCATACATTCCATGTATCTAAATACAAATGTATGGACGCTTTTGTTATTCCCTTTAAAAGGTGTATAGAAACACGAATAGCACCTTCTAAAAGGAACCATAAATCAATATCATATACTTTCCCTTCGTTCATAACATACTAACAAGAAACATATCATGAAAAAGAAGAACATATTTTTCGTACTACTAATCTGCTTCATCAATAGTAGTTGCAACAAAGAAGAACAAACAGACGAGTTACAAGATAAGGATTTCTATTCTGATGTCACAACACGTGCTTCCTACATAAGCGGTACTATTACGGGCGAAATGAACCCCTATGTTGGTGATGGTTACTACACTTATGATTTAAGTATTCCTATACAAAAACAATCTGTAGGTATAAGAATTTCAGCAGTCGGTGGAGAAGCACGATTCAAAACAAACTACCAAGAACGATTCGAGAGTACATGGGTAACCCAAATTCCAGCAGTAAAAAACCATTTTCCAATAAATGTATTATGGACTAAAGCAGGTAGTAATTCTACCCTGATGGTACGTCCTGAAAAAAGTACAATCGAACTTACCGCAGATCTAAGAAACATCAATGTCAAAATGAAACCTATGCCAATCAATGCCCCTTCAACATTTGAATTGGGAGATACGATAACACTTTGGTGCAATTATCCCATAAACAAAGATACGGGCATAAAGTGGACTTACGATAAAAATCTATTCGCTGAAATCTCTCAAAGTGCATCTGTTACACAAAGCAAATTCCAAATAAATTTGAAATCAAAGCAAGCCTTCAAGAACAGCGATGTCGGAGTAGAAGTCCATGATTTCTACATAAATTCTATCGGAGCAAAAGAGTATTTCATGGCTCGGAAAAGCAATATCAGTTTTCCCAATATGGTCCTCAAATAGATGGCTACAGAAATATTGAACAATATAAAGAATACATATATTCCATCAATGACAGCAAGGCACATACATTTTATTGGACCGGGAAGAATATTAAGATAGTAAGTGGTCAGAACAGCTCTACGGTAACAATCGTACCGACCAACCCGGTAACGCAAGTGTCAAAGTGAGCTACAAATATAAAAATCAAACCGATAATTTTACCAATGAGCTACCTTTGAGTGTATCTAAGACATCAATGCAACTGATTGGCCCTGACGTAATCTGTGACAACGGGACATTCAGTATCAAGAATTTTCCCACAAAAGCAACAGTGGATTGGATTGTTGGCAACGATTATATTCGCAATTAAATCAGGCATCACCTGCTATCACCCTGAATAATTTAGGGACACCCGGAGGCAG
>ENA-OQDD01000549-OQDD01000549.1-human-gut-metagenome-genome-assembly--contig:-NODE-549-length-15020-cov-1.678507_pt1 | contig 15020 bp, 18 predicted proteins | sample MGYA00242507_ERZ504598 | MGnify/ENA primary metagenome ERZ504598 (study PRJEB26092, sample SAMD00036318) | human gut metagenome | host: Homo sapiens | study: EMG produced TPA metagenomics assembly of... | reverse complement strand
AGAAATAAAATTACCATATATTAAATCTATATATTCAAGGAGTTGTTCTTTCTCCTGGTTGGTCATATTCTTCACAATCAGCTTTTCCTTCTTCAATTGTTCCAAGAGATAAACGCCATTTACACATACATTTTCACTTATTTTTTTATTCTCACTCTCCAATAGCAAAATCTTTTGGTTCAATTTAGCAATCTTCTCTCTATTTGTTTCTGCCATCTCACCTGCCTTTGTTTCAACACATCAAGTTCATAAACATATCGTTTAATCATGCACTCATTTTCTTCTATTATTTGCATATTCTTCCGGAACAGTCCTTCATATCTCTTTCTCAAAAGAAAATACAAAACAATGCATAGCAGTATAATAAACAAGACTACTGCTATCCAAAAATAAAGCTGTATTTGCTTTTCACGTTCAACCTGTTGCTTTTCTAAAAGAAGTTTTCCTCTTTCATATTTACGTTGCAAAGTCAAAATTTGAGATGTTTGTTTAGCATCCCGTTCAATGACTAACAACGAATCAGACTTTTCTTTGAAATAGAGAGCCATTGCATACTTTTTCTGTTTCTTTTCCAACAGATACAAATAGTGATATGCACCCGCCAGAGTACGAGGATTTTCAGAATTCAAAGCTAAAGCGAAACATCTTCCAGCCTCATCCAACTTATTTAGATTCAAATAAATATTCCCCAATGACATTGAACAGTGATGCATAGAATGCCTATCTTGTTCAGTCTCTACCGCAGTTTTCAACAGGGCTATTGCATCTCCCAACCCCCCTTCATTTCTTTTGGCAATCCCTTTTACTTGTAATAAAGAAGGGATTACCCCGTTCAAACTGATACATCCTTTCTTTTTCTCACACAAGGACAAAGCACGATTAATGTAATTATAAACACTGTCATATTTCTGTTCTACATAATAAATACGAGCAATATCCCGATAAACATATATAACTCCTAAAGTATCAACAGCCTTTTGAAAACAATACGCTGAACTTTGATAATTGTCGAGAGCATCTTTATATAGCTTTCTGTCCGTATTCAAAACACCGATATATTCATGTACAAATCCCTGCAACTTATATTCTTCCGTCTTCTCCAATTTAGCCAAAGCGCTCAAATAAGCTTGTATAGCCAATGTATCATTATCTTGCAAAGCTGCCACTTTACCATAATAAAACAATGCCTTTCCTGCTTTTACACCATCATCCTTATAATAATCTACCGCAATTTTTATCAACGAATCCGACTGCAAACTATCCAGATAGTTTTTATCACGTGCTTGCGTTAGCAGCAATGCATAGTCCGCCCGCTACTTCCCACGAAGCTCCTCCGGATGAGGAATTTGCTCCAACAGCAGCAATGCACTGTCAGGATATACATCCATATACCTCTCTACCTTATCAAAAACATTGGATACGTTCTTCTCTACGCAAGAACCTAACAGTACACAAACGGACAAAAGCCCAAGATATAACAGTTTTTTCATATGAACATGTTCTTTACCAGATTATCATTGCGTATACACAGAATCCTTTTGGAGATAAATATTCACACCAGCCAACGGCAATCCTTTTTCCCCATCAGTCACAATGCCATTTGTCTGCGCATTAGAAACAACTGCACAGCAGAATGTTATGAACAGTACTATACATCGCTTCATAATCCATGTATATATAATTAAACTTTGGATGAGAATAAGCTTTTTTACGGCCTCTCCCTTCAAAGATACAAAAAACCGCTTCAACAATGTACAAAAACAAGATAAATGTGACAAACAAAACAAATAGCTCAGAGCTTGTTTCCCCTTACATAGGCTTCCTTTCCATTTTCTGTACGGAGTTATCAGCTGCCTATACGGCCGTCGATGGCGCTCTGCCAAACGGCCGTCAACCACTCGACTAACGACCGTCAACAAGGTGCTTCATAACCGTTGAACACCTATTATACTCATAGTTTCCCCATACTGTGCACCTATCTTATTCCTATTATGAGCCCAGCTGCAGTCTATCGGTAAACGGTCTTTACGAAGTTAATACCGTGTTTACACGAAACGCATATCGTGTAAACAAGATATTTGCAAAATGCTGTACATTCTATTAATACACTAACAAACAAGACATTAACTTACTTTTCGGCGTATTTCCGCTGTGGAAGCAAAAGTTGCTTCCACCTTTTGAGTTGCTTCCACAGCACTTGTAATGCCGATGAATAAAGGGATGCAGGAAGTAGGTGGAAGTGTGGAAGCAGAAATGATAAAACTAAGCAGAGATAATTTTCCCTTAAAAGCAATAAAACTCCAGAATCTGCTGGAGCAAAGCATCCTGCTTTCCCAGACCTTTTTCCAACTCCACACTTTTCAGGTTATAGAGTTGTGCCAGCAAAGCTGACGACTGCTTCTCGCAAAGACGGGAATCATGTACCTGCTCCATCCAGCAGACGGTCTCTCCCCAAACATCTACCGAAAGATGTGACAAGACTTCTGTCGGGGCTCCCCCTTCTCCACCTTACGGAAGATTTCGACCAAAGCACACAACAAGCTGGACATTATCTGTTTACAACGGGAATGGGAACGGGATTCCCGGTTTCTGAAACGTAGCAGGAAATAGTACCCCAGCCATAAATAAACGGTGGTGACTTCTGCATGGATTTTCTCTATCCTCTTCCAATGCGCAACCAAGGCAGCATCAATTTCTTCCAGAATCGCATCCGTATCATCTTCTATGTAGTATTTCTGCGCAAGACACTCTATCACGCACCCCCATTTCGCCATATCCACACACTCTTGCGTACGCCCCATCCATACATGGGCTTCCTCCAATATCCGGAATGCCTTTTCTCCACATTCTGGAGCATCATAAAACCGATACTGACGAAACAACAGAAGAGACTGACATAATAACTCATCCAAAGAGTACTCCGCACTTTCCATATTTAAAATTCAAGTATCCATTCAGGTAACAAAATCGAGCAAAAGTAATCATTTCCTAAGAAAATCACGCTGTTTCAGCACAAAAACCGGCAGGAAAAAGAAGATACCGATGACGGACATCACCAGTCCGCCAATGGTACCCGCCGCCAATGGAAACCAGAAAGCCTCCTTGTCCTCACCTATCATGAAAGGGATAAATCCCAGAATGGTAGAAACTACCGTGAGGAAAATAGGAACGACCTTCGCATTCCACGCCTTGACGTAGGCACGAAGAGCGGAAAGACGGGGGAAACGACGTCGGATGCTGTTGTACTCGTTCAGGACATAGATGCTGGCATTCACCGTGATGCCGCACAGCAGGACGAACGAGGCAAAACCGCCCTGGTCGAAGTTCAGCCGGAACCAATAGAAAGTAAGAAATACCCCGATATAAGAAACCGGAATCACAAAGATGATGGCAAGCGGCTGCTTCAGGGAGTTGAACAGAACGCTGGTCGTAAAGAAGATGATGGCTATCACCACCAGCAGAAGCAGGTATTGGCGGTTGTCCTTCTCGCCCCATGACCAACTGTTGCTGTCCGACTCGGCTGTATAACCCATCGGCAACAGTTTGTTGAACTCCTCCAGGTCACGTTTCTGTATCTTGTTGCCCATCTCATTGGAGCCGATATATTCGTATTGCAGGCAGAGGCGGTACTGCTGGTTTTCTTTGGCAATCTCCTGCGGCATCTGTCCCTTTTCCACAGTAGTCAGTTCGGAAAGCTTGTAATGCTTGCCGTTTCCTACTCCATAGGGGAAGAACTGCATCGCCAGATGTCATATTCGGCAGACTGGCGGGAAGAGAGCTTGATTTTCTCCATCCCCTGCTCGGCCGCTACCGAACCAATCTCCAGATTCTTGCCAAAGATGGGGCGCACCGCAGAGAAAAGCACTTGCGCGTCGATGCCCTCTTGCGCCATGCGCTCCTTGTTCAGGTTGAAGTAGAATTCCTGATAGTCATCCTTCCACCAGGAGAACTCCGAATTGATGAGCACTTCCTTGATACGCCGGTGCGTCAGCAGCTTGGCCTTCAGCTTCTCCGCCCACTCATAGAGTTCGTCGTAGTTGTAGCCGTACATCCTGATGCGGTAGGAGCCGGCACTCTCGCGGACGTCATTACTGAACCCCTGGTCCTGCAATCCGTAGATGCCCCAGCTGCCGCCTCCCAGTTCCAGTGCCTTGCTTATCATATTGGCTTTCAGTGTATAGGGAAAACCGCTGTTCCGGCTTCCTTCTTGAAATAAATCTGCATACTGGCACGCCGGGGGCTGTAGATGGAAGTATGAAACTGCCTGATTTCCTTGAACCGGCTGAGGTAGGTCTCCATACGTTTCATCAAAGTGTTCATCTGCTCGAGGGTGCTGCCATTGGGAAGGTTGGCGTTGGCATAGAGCACCACCTCCTCATTACGGGTGAAGTAACTGCCTTCGTACACCTTCTGTATGAAAAGCCGCAAGCTGCCGCCCAGCGCCTTGTCCACAACGGGTTTCACCGACTCCTTATAGGTATCCGAACCGAATACCTTATTGTAAGCAGCTTCCCATTTTCCCCCTCCTTCCCAGTTTGTCGGGCCAACAGAAAAACGGGCAGACCGAAACCCAACAGTAACAGCAGGCATACAGCCCAGCGCCAACGGCACAGAAAACGGATGAGAGCAGAATAGCAGCAGGAGAAATAAACGGGGAAACGTCTGAAAATCCGTCCCAACCTTGTTTTGAATGTTTGCGTCAGCCCCGGCAAGACAAGACGCCTCTTCTTCCCCGTAATCCGCCTCACCAGTCCTATCTTCTCAATCATCGACGGAACAAAGAACAATGCCACCATCAAGGAAACAGCCAGATTGATGATCACTACCGCTGCAAAGTCCTGCAGGTTGAGCCGTATCCTCTCGTCAAGGAAGAAAATGATAACAAGCGCACCCATCGTAGTGAGGGTTGCCGCCAACACCGACAGGAAGCCTTGAGATTACGCCGGTGCAGAATGTGGTCGGTCATGACAATGGTACTGTCTATCACCAGATTCAGCGAGACAGTGATACCCGCCAGCGAATAAAGCTGCATCTCAAGTCCGAAGAGGTAGTAGAAGATAAGTGCCACCGCTATATTTACAGCCAGGCTGGTAACTATCAGAAAAAGATATTTCAACTTACGAGTAATGAGCCATACAAATACAAGCAGGATGAGTACCGTCAAACCGGTACGGAAGTAAATCTTGTCCAGTTCTTCCCGTATGTACTCGGTCGCATCATAGCTGGTATGCACTTCATATCCGACAGGAAGTACCTGCCGAACAGCTTCCATCTCGTCCATCACGGCACGGTTCAGTTGCAACTGGTTGGCAGTTTCTTCCGCAGTAATGGATAGATAGACGGAATTCAGCCATTGATGCGGTAATAGCTTTGCGGCTCCTCCTCCATACGGACAGCCGACACCAGTTCGTCCAAGCGGAGCAGTTTCCCGTCGGTAGCCGTCACGGTGATGGCAGCAGGATTAAAACCAAGGGAGTTGCTCTCCGGCACCAGTGCCAGGCGTATCCATTCCCGGCTACCGTTACCTGTATCCACATTGTGCGTACCCAGAAATTCCTTCCGGTAATGCCGCTGTACTGCCTCGCTGATGTCCGATAGGGTCACACCCAGCAAGCGCAACTGTTCACTGTCATATTCCAGTCTCCACTCCATGGGCGTGGCACCGCTGAGTTCCACCTTATAGATACCCGGAATATTTGCCAGCCGCGGCTTGATATGCTCCTCGGCATACTGCTGAATCAATATCGGAGTGGAAGGGGCATTCAGTGTGAAGGACATGAAAGGGCGTGAGGCGTTCTCGTCGGGCACTTTCATGTGAATGGTGGGATAGCTGACACCTTCGGGCAATTGGGGCCACGTCTGCCGGATGATGGTGGAAGCTTCGAAGCGGACTGCCTCGACATCGGCATGCTTGTCCAGCTCCACAGTAATGTTGCCGTAGCCGTTGCCCGAAGTGGAGTTCAGCCGCTTCACTCCGCGGATACGCGCCAGCATGGATTCCAGCTTGCTGGTCACTTCCATCTCCACCACCCGCGACGAAGTGCCAGGCATGCTGAAACCCACCGTGAAGCCGGGCAGGCTGCGTGACGGATTCAGCTTGACGGGGAGCAGCGGTATCAACGCCACCCCTACCAAAGCAAGGCAGACAAACGCCACTATGACGGTGAAGGAAGAAACTCGTTTCATCAGTTATTATAATCAAATTTTTCCGACAGCGAAAATCCGCTGGCAAAGTCGTGCAACGTCAGTTCCGTATCTTGTAATAATTCAGCCAGTAGTCCTGCAAGGCGGAGATGTAATTGCGTTGCGCTTCCTGCTGGCGGTTCAGCGAGAGGGTCAGGCTGTTGATGTCTGCCTTGCCGATAATGAAGCGCTGGCGGGTTTCGTTATACGCCAGGATGGCAAGGTCGAGGGCCTCTTCGGCACTGGCGACGAGGGCTTGCTGGACGTTGAAGTCGCTGACGGTCATGATAACCTCCTCCTCAATGCTGATTTCACTTTGCCTGGCAGAAGTCTTCACCACGTTCAGATTGTTCCTCGCCATGTTGTATTTGCCTTTCCTCACGCCCCAGTCCACCAGTGGAATGGAGACACTGACCGACACCATCTCCTGCTGCATGGGATGCCTGTATGCTTCACCGAATTTCTCCGCCACCTGGTTGAAGCCGACGCTGGCGTTGATGCTGGCGTTGAAGCGCGATTCCTTCTTCGTCTTGTCTACTGTCTGCTCGGCTTCCAGCACTTCCTGACGAAGCCCCAGAAATTCCGGATTGTTGGCTTGAGCGGCCAGCAAAGCCTCATCAACCGGTATGGTCAGCGCCCTCGGACGTCCCGGAAGCGACACCCTGATATCCGTGTTCTTCTCCATATTCAGGAAAGATGCCAACGAAAACATGGCGCGCTTCAAGGCACTGGCGGCATTCTGCAAAGTATTGCGGGCGTTCACCACGTCGAGTTTCAGCGTCAGCAGGTCGGCACGGCTGATGGCGGCTATTTTCAAGCGCTGCATGCCGATGCGGTAGAGGGTATCGGTGGAGACGGCATTGTCCTTGGCCAAGTCATATTCCGCCTGTGCATGGCAAGCGCAAAGAAATAGGTCGTGGCCTGCTCGGATACTCGCTCTGCATTGTAAATATACTCCTTCTTCACCTTTTCGTACTTCAGCGGCTCAATCCTGCGTTCCCAACGGAAAGGATTGTAACCGACCAGACTCTGCGAGTAGCCCAAACGAACCGGAACACTGGTGAACTGGGTATACTTGTTTCCACCGAAGCTCCGCATATAGCCCAGCTCCGTATCCAGATAGAACGTACCGCCCGTCAAGTCGAAATTCTGTCTGACGGCAAGATTGCCGTATGCATAGAAGGATTGCTGGCTGCGATAGATGTCAAGGTCCTGTTCGGAGTCGTAACGCTTGGTGATATCGCGGTTGTACTGTGCCGGAGTCATGTTCAGCGTCAGGCTGGGAAGCGGTTTGCCTTATAGGTGCGGTATTCCCAATAACCGGCCAGATACATGTTCTTGGTGCGGAAGGCTTCCAGCGAACTGTCATTCGCCAGGGCAATGGTCTGCTGCAAATCGAGCGTTATCCGCTGTTGGGCAAAAGCGGAAAAGGCTCCCAGACTGAACAAAAGTATAAGACTTAATTTCTTCATGCTCTTTCTTTTCTATAAATAAACCAATATATCAACGGGATGATGAACAGACTGACCAGTGTCCCCACGAACATCGCCCCAATCATCGCTATGGAAAGCGGCTTCTGCAGCTCCGAGCCCATGTCGAACGAGAACAGCAGCGGAACCATAGCGAAAATGGTGGTGAGCGATGTCATGATGATGGGCCGGAGCTTCTGCGCCCCGCCTCGTGGATGGCCTCGAGCAACGGCATACCAGCCCTCCGTAATTCATTAATGGCATCCAGCTTTAGGATGGAGTCGTTGATGATGATACCGCACGTCACTATCAGTCCGATGGCAGACATCAGGTTCAAGGTATGCCCGCATATCCACAACAGAAGCAGGGCAAACGCCACATCTATCGGAATTTCCAGCAGCACGATGAGCGGCTGCACGAAGCTTTCGAACTGGGCGGCAAGAATGAAATACATCAGCAGGATAGAGATGAAAAGAATCACCACCAACTCGTCCAGCATCTGGCGGTTGGAGAAGAAACTGCCGGAGAAGGCCGTATCCCAGTCACCCGTGGCATCTGCTCCCGCTTCACCTTTTCCATCAACTCCGGAGCATCGTCCACTTCATAGAAACGGAACGGTATATATTCACCGTTGCGTCCTGCCGTAATCGTTTTCAAATCCTCGGCCGGACGCACCTTTACCAGCTCCCGAAGCGAATTATACTCCACTTCGCCCTTACTGTCCGGACGGGTCTGTATCAATGTCTGCAGCAGCACCTCGTTCACTGTCCGCTCCTCGCCCACAATGCTGATAGGCAGGTATTGCTGGTAGGAATGGAGCATAGCTACGCTGTTCTCCTTGAATACCGTCCGCAGCGTACGGTAAAGCTCGTCATACGAAACGTCATAGAGCAACAGCCTTTCCTGCAGGATGCTTATGTCAAGCTGGTTCTCGAAAGCGATACCTACGGGCGCTGTCCCCGTAAGCTCCGCAAACTGTTGTTCCAGTCCGCGCAATTCTTCCGCCGCCGGCGCCTTCTCCTTGTTACGGGCATAAAGTTCCGCCACCACATCGGCCTCCCCGGTCACGAAAAGCTTCTCGAACACGGTTTCGGGTGGAGAAAAGGAGACTGTCGCCAACGGATATTCCCGCATCAACCACTCGCCCGCCTGCTTCTGCAAGGGAGCAATCCCGTCAGGCGAGGAAGTCTTGAAATACAATTCTGCCTCCGAAGAAGAGAGAGCCTGCTCACGGTTCAGCAGATAGTCCTGCTGGCCTATGGCAGCCGTCTGTTCCACAGTCTTGTCCAACAACTGTCCGAACAGCACATTCACACGATGCCGGTTCTCGTCCACATGTATATTTTCGTTCCATTCCACGTGGACTATCAGTTCATTCTGGTCTATCTGCGGCATACGCTCCTTGCCGACGGAATAGAACAGAAAGACACAAAGAGGTATAGAAACCACACAGAATACGCTACTTACCGTCTTGTGGGAAAATACCCAGTCGATGCCCGCATCATAAAAACGGTCCAGCGTATGTTCCTTCAACGGATTGTTGATGCGGATGCGGGAGAACCACGACCTGCCGCGCAACCCCGTCCGGTAGACCAGCATATAGAGGACCGGCAGCAGCATGATACCCGTGAAGTAGGAAACCAGCAGCCCCACCGTAACAGAGAATGCCTGGTCATAGAAAAGCGCTCCCGCAATGCCGCTCATAAATATCAGCGGCACAAACACGGCAACCGTGGTCAGGGATGAGCTCAGCATCGGCGTCACCACCTCACCCGTACCCGCCACGCAAGCCCGCCTCAACGAATAACCCCGTTCGCGGTACTGCGAAATATTTTCCGTGACAATGATGCTGCTGTCAATCATCATACCCAACGCCAGAATCAATCCGGACAGAGAAATTATATTGAGCGACATCCTGAACAGATAGAAGAACAAGAAACAGATTACAATGGACACCACCATGCTCAGGCCGATGATGAACGGCGACTTGACATCCCCCAAGAAGAGTACCGCCACAATGCAGATGAACAGGAAACCCAACGACAAATTTTGCTGAAGATTGGAGATGGTATAGTCCAGCAACTCCGTCTGGTTACGGCTGATGCTAAAATCAATGTCGGGATATACTTCTTGAAGTAGTCCATCGTGCTGTTGATGGCAAGCTTCATGTCTTCCATATTCTCGTCCGCCTGCTTGATGACGGCAAGGGTAACGGCACGCTTGCATTGCTCATGGAGACACCTTTCTCCTTGGCAGGAACAATCTCTACCCGGCAGAAGTCTCCCAAGCGGATGATACGTCCTTCCTTTCGCAGCAGGATGCCCTTCACGTCCTCCTCTGTCCGCAGCAGGGTGGAGAACTTAATGTTGTATTCGTAGTAGCCGTCGCGCACAGTCATGCTGCCCGGCTCCACGTTGTTTTGCGCCAGCACGTTTTCTATGTCTTCAATGGAGAGCCCCAACACAGCAAGCTTATCCGGGTCGGGCACAATCTGTAACTGGCGTTCGACCAAACCCGTGACATCCACCATTGCCACTTCCGCCAACTGCTCGATGCGACGCTTTATGACATTTTCGGCAAACTCGCACAAATCAAGAAACGCGCGTTCGTCCACCTTGCCGTATGCACTGTCGCTTTTTAGGGTCAGATTGAGGTAGAAGACAGGAATGTCCGTCGCACTTGCCTTTATCACCTTCGGGCGTTCGGCATCCTTGGGCAGATAGTTCATGGCGGCGTCAATCTTCTCGTTCACTTCTATGAAGGCAAGGTCGGTATTCGTACCGAAGTCGAAGCCCAGGCGGATGATGCCTGCACCATCGCGCGTCTCGCTGTCCATGTCCTTCAGTTTCGCCACCTGGATGAGCTGCTGCCGCAGAGGTTTCACCACCGTATTCTCTAATTCACGCGCCGAGGTATTCTGCGCCGACACCTGCACTGTAATTTCCGGGATGGCAATATCGGGCAGCAAGGATACCGGCAAGGTGAAGTAAGTCACCAGCCCGACAATGAAGCATGCTGTAAATGCCATCAGTACGGCAATAGGCCGCTGTATCAAAAACTTTATCAATTTTCAATTATGAATTTAAATTGTGAATTATGAATTTTCTACTTTCAATTCTCATCTTTCAATTTTCCACCACCTTCACCGGCGCCTCATGTGCCAAATTCACATTTCCCGTCACGATGACCGTATCGCCTTCTTTCAGGGCATCGTCGGCCATGCTGTAGCTTTCCGCATTCTCCAGTCCGGTCTGCACATAGTTCCACTGCGCCTTTCCGTCTTTCAGGGTAAAGACGACTTGCTTACCCGAACGCAGTACGACGGCACTTTTGGGTATCACGAGCTGACTGTCCAGAGAACGGTGTACATTTACCCTCACATTCATGCCGCTAAACAGACGTCCCCTGCCATTGACGGATGCCTTTACTTTCACCATTCCCTTATCATCTACCAGAGGATTGATTTGGGTGATGCGGCCCTCTTGTTTGGAAGCGGCATCCGAGTAAGGGGTGACAATCACCTTGTCGCCACTCTTTATCAGGGGGAGTTCACTTTCCAGTACCGTAAAGTCCACTTCCATGCTCTGAGTGCCAATGATGGAGCAGAAAGATTCCGAAGTGCTTGCCTCGTTAAAGGGCTTGGAAAAGAGGTTCGCCACCACGCCGTCGAAGGGGGCAACCAGCGTAGCATGCTCTTCTTCATAGGCGGCGAGTTCGTACTGGGAGAGACTTTGGTCGTAACCGCTCTTTACTCGTGCCAGCTTCATGATGTCGGCAGGAATTTTGGAAGTATCACCCACCGGATAGCCTTGCCCTATCAATACGTCCTGCAGCTCAAGTTCCGCTTTGTCCAGAGCATCCTTGGCTTGCGCGGTCTTGTTCTTCAGACGGAACTTATCCAGTTCGGCAAGTTTCTGCCCTTTGCGCACCGGGTCACCGTTCTTCACGTAGATGTGTGCCACTACACCGGTGGTCTCAAAACGCAAATCCGCCATGGCACCGGCGGTTACTTTTCCGTTGCTCACCAGTTCATGCTCAAAGGTCGCCCGCTTCAGGACTTTCACGGTCACTTCATTGCTTTCACTTGGCAGGACGGTTGCCACCCCTTCCTCGGACTCTTTTCCCTTTCCGGCATCGGAGCAGGCGGCAAGCAGGCAAGGCCATGCATAGCAGGTATCGATAGTTCTGTGTCTTCATATTCATACTCAATTATAAATTGACAAAATTAATCGTTTCAAAAAAACGAACCGATATTTGCATGTGGACACTTTTTTCATAGCACTTTAGTAATTAGTTCGCTCATTATTAACGCTTTACGTTCTTATTCATCTTTTTTAATATGGACAAAAATAAGCTGAATCTTTTTTATTTCCTCCCTCATCTGTCGTATTGCCGTAGAATGCACTTTCGGCTCTTTCGTCAATACCATCCACTTCATTTTTTCAAACTTGTCCGGTTGCCTGAAGCTTGGTTCCGCATAAAGCTTCGCAAGCAGATAATAGGGATAAATACGTCCCGGCAAACGATGGGTGGAACGGATAAACCAGTCTTCCGCTGACAAGCAATCACCCATCTGCTGATAGTTTTTGCCTATCACATTCAGTATCATGGGGTCACAACTACGCTGTAAAGCTTCTTTCAAAATACGGTTGGATTTACTGAACTGCTGCTGCTTGTGCAATCCATGCCCATATTCGAACAAGAAAGATGCCCGGTCCCTCAACAGAGGATAAAGGCGCCCGTACTCTTTCTCTGCCGATTGATACGCACCTGCATTATACAGCACCCGCGCATTCATCCACTCCCGACAGGCCTGCTCCACTTGCAAGTCATTCTTCAGGCGAAAACCGCCAATGATGCCTACTGATACAGCCAGCCCCAACCATTGCCAACGGTCGGCACCGGACAAGCACGCCACAAGCAATCCTCCAAATGTAACGATAAATACCGGAAGTTGTAGCGGATAGGAGGAAAAAGAGAATATCATCAAAGAAAGAATGGCCCCACAGATACCATAACGTCCTTTACGGACTCCCCTATACAAACACAGCACGACCACAACCAATAGACATACAGCCAAAGGAATGCCCAGTTCGACCGCAGCCTGCAGATATTCATTGAATGCATATTCCGGACTTCCCGCCACACGTTCCTCCCACGGTTCATAATCACCTGCTGCAAAATAAGTTTCCTGCGCATTTCCGTAGGCTGCTGCGAAATTATGAATCCCATATCCGGTCAACGGCTTTTCTGCAATGGCACGACAAGTTATCTTCCACATGAAAAGACGGCCACGTGCAGAATCGGGTTTCAAGACAAACAGTAAATAGCCTGCCAATAGCAAGACACAGAATCCACCGACCACTACCATCACCACACGCTGCCTTTGCTGCTGCCATAATAATCTGAACTTATCCGTCCAATCCATATGCCAAGCATATACACACAGACAGGAAACTCCTGCCGCCAACCATGCCGAACGGCTCATCCTGCCGGAAGCACACAAAAGATAAGCAGCATCACGCCACCGGCAACCATAGCTCCAACTTATCCATCACCTTTTTCCATCCTTCCCGTCATTCCGGTCAGAGCAGAGAATCCTCCCCCTCTTGGCTCAGCCATTGATGCAGACAGACCGGAAGTATCATGGCCAAATAGCCGGAATAAGGCCCCGGATTGAAGAAAGAACCTGTCAATACATACAAGGAATGGTTGGACACAGCATAACCATAAAGCTGCCTCAATCCCCAAACAGCCTCAATGCCCCCCAGCATTACCAATACCCACGAAACCGGTATAAAAAGAAAATACCTTTTTTCCATCATCAATCCAGCCATCAACAGACATCCTGCAACTACCAATGCACTTTTATCGAAATAGAGCCATTGCCCTATAACATCAGCTGCAGGAAGTCCGGAAGAAACGTTACATGCCAAAGACAATAAAACTATACAAGCAATGTAGACCAAACTTCCAGTCAATAGATTACGTACATTATTCATTCTATCTATCAAATATTCAATAGTATTCTATAATTCACCAAAAGATTTGTTTCCCGTCTTTATATTCAAAATCCGTTCATCTTTACCGGCTGTGTGATTCTTCAGATAAATAAAGCACCTTGAAACCCTGAATAGACAATAGAATCTGACACAGCCATTTGCCGCCCGACAGAATTCCATTTTCCTCCACCCCAATAAAACAATTCATACAAATTACCTTTATAAATAAAATTCACCTCATTACGAGGAGTATACACCACCTTCTCCACACGATGGGGACTTCCAAAGTCCATCCCGGTCCATCCTCCATCCGGATGTATATAATCAAATGAAGTATCCGGATTACCGTCAAATGCGTTCAAATATTCATGTGTATTGTCTTCAAAACTTCCCGGAGTACCTATGATTTCCCCATATAGAGGTATGGTATCTTCCGTATTCTCATAAAAAGCCAGTTCCGAGATATTACAGAAACATCCGTCAGCACCCTTATAGCGCATATACCGATACGGTTTATCAGACTTCAACCGGGCCACAGTATATAGCCGATACGGAGCCTCCTTTATCAAAAGTAGAGTATCCTTTCGCCCAAAGTCTGCCCGGTCGCTTCCTTCCACTACTCCCCCAATCATCCGGTCATTGAAAAGAACACTCAAAGTAAGATGGCACTTCCTATACAAGACCAATTCCTGCTTTTCAGCTTCCGGAACAATGAACCGTATCTTTCCGGTTTCACGCTCCAGAAGAAAAGGAGAAGATACTGCAGCGTATTCCTTTCCGTTCCAGGCAGCCAGCGTAAAGACCGCCCCGCCTCCCACATCCTCAAAACGAGCCTCCCGCTTTTTAAAGAAAGTATATCCTATAGGTTGCCATTGTAGTCTGTTGGCAAGGCACAAATACACCATATCCCCCTCACGAAACTGTCCGGAAAGCAAAGAATCCGGAAGAGCTACAGTCCAATTCCTGTTACCGGTATAAAGTGCAGTGACATCGCGGAAGAACGGACGTCGGAATGCCGGGTAAACATCGGAATATTTCCCCAGTTTCCGTACCGCCTCCTTATCAATACTATAGGTTGCCCGGTACATTTTTCCCCTCGAAATGCTATATTCTTCCGCTTTGCTCCATACTTCTTCATAAGGAAGATTTGCAATGTATGTCTTTCCTTCCTTATCCAAAACAAAATTCCAGAAATGAGAGGCATTGTTGTCTCCCAATACCATCACCCTATCTACTCCGCACGGAATGCCCAATGCCCGCAACACATATATCATGGCATCCGTAAACTCTCGGCAACTGCCCGTATGCCATTTCAGTACATCCGGTCCCAAATGAGGCCCCACCGGAAAAAGAGCCGTATTCCGGT
>ENA-OQDD01000548-OQDD01000548.1-human-gut-metagenome-genome-assembly--contig:-NODE-548-length-15032-cov-1.761355_pt1 | contig 15032 bp, 15 predicted proteins | sample MGYA00242507_ERZ504598 | MGnify/ENA primary metagenome ERZ504598 (study PRJEB26092, sample SAMD00036318) | human gut metagenome | host: Homo sapiens | study: EMG produced TPA metagenomics assembly of... | reverse complement strand
AAATAGAAGTAAGCCATGCTTTCCATGCCAGACACTCGCCCATACACTGATTTTCACTGCTTCTGACGCATTTGCCGTCTTCAAACGAGTATATACAGTATTGGCATGGCCAATCACTGCCCATAGAGAATAGGACATGTTCACAAGGTTTTCATCCGTACCATTCACCGTAAAATTCAAGTAAGGGCTGTTTCCCTCGTATACGTTTCCGGACAAGATTTCACCGACTTTAATAAAACCGCGCTGAAAGTCATACCAAGGTGAGTTATAAAGATAATTAACCCCCTGCACACATTGTTCGTCATTCTGATAGAAGTTCGATTCGTTATAATTGTCTTCGGTAGGACGGTTCAGGAAATCCTCGCATGAAACTGTTCCCATACCGAGTACAGCTGCAAACGCCCAATATTTAATATATCTGATTTTCATGTTTTCTTCAATTTAAAGTGTTAGAATGAAACATTCAAGCCGAATGAATAAACTGTAGGAGACGGATAACGTCCGTTGTCCAAACCATAGACATTGACGCTTGAAGTGCTGGCACCAATTTCAGGGTCATAGCCGTCATAACCGGTAATGGTCAGCAGGTTCTGGATATTGGCATAGATACGCAAGTTGCTCAGTCCCAGTTTATCAATCGTCTTTTTCGGGAAAGTATATCCCAAAGAGATGTTCTTCAGACGGATATAAGAACCATCTTCAATATAACGGTCACTGATACGGTCGTTGTCATTCGGGTCATTGATAGTGGCGCGTGGAATGGAAGCTCCCGGGTTTGCCACCATGACGTTAGACACATCATTATACCACATCGTTCCATCTTCGTAGACCTTGTTCGGATTGATAGGAACAAGCTGTGCACGTCCGTTTACAGCATTCAGCTGGTTAGTCCAGGGAGAGTTCATATGTGTCAGCTTCATGGAAAGGTAGTTGTACACCTTGTTGCCATAGGAACCGTTGATGAAAACAGACAAGTCGAAGTTCTTGTAACGGAAAGTATTAGTCCAGCCAAAAGTAAACTTAGGCATCGGAGAACCGATATTGGTCTTGTCATAGTCGTCGATAACGCCATCGGGCACACCGTCAGGACCACTGATATCCTTATATTTCACATCACCCACCCATACGGTATTGGTACGGTCGAATACACCGTTTGCCGGATACTTGGCAGGTTTCGGAGAAGTCTGAAGGTCTTCCAGGTCCTTGTAAACACCATCACAAACAAATCCATAGAAGTTATAAAGTGATTCGCCTACACTGGATACACTGACTACATCGGTCCACTGTCCGTAACCCACAATCTGCGCATTGGCTGTACCAGCCAATCCTTTCAGTTTGTTCTTGTTGAAAGAAATCTGGAAGTCAGAATCCCATTCAAACTTACCCGTAATAGGATGTGTGTTCAGAGAGATTTCAAAACCGGTATTCTCTATGTCACCATAGTTACCTTTCGGAGCAGCCAATGCAGAAGAGGCATTACCGGAAGTACCCATATAAGAAGGCAACTGTAACGGCATCAACATATCACTGGAAGTTTCTTGTACCACTCTACCGTCAGGTTGATACGGTCGTGCAGGAATCCCAAATCCACACCGACGTTCCATTGCTCCTGGGACTCCCATTTGATGGAAGTATTCGGTATATTGGAGGGGCGATACCCCATACCCAGACCGGAAGGCATACGACTCATGGATGTACCCCAAGCATAACCACCGATGTTGGCATTACCAGTTTGTCCCCATCCCAGACGCAACTTACCGTTACTGATGACCTTCTTCAACGGTTCAAAGAACGTTTCGTTGGAAAAGCGCCAGGAAGTAGCCAATGAATGGAAGCCTGCCCAACGGTTCTCGGGACCGAAGTTTGAAGAGCCGTCATAACGATAGGTATAAGTACCCAGATAACGGTCGGCATAGTTATAAGTCAGACGTGTAAAGAAAGATGCCATAGACGAGCTTCCAAAACCTGCATTGATAGTCGGGGTTCCCGTACCCAAGGCAGGATTGTGCACTTCATCCGAAGGCAGACCGCTATTGAACACACTCGTGAAGTCATAGCTGGACTCCCAGCACTCCTGACCCACCATGGCTGTATAATGATGCTTGTCGCCTATGTTTCCGGAATAGGTCACATAGTTCTTCAATTGCCAGAATGTACTGCTGTTTTTCTGGATATTGCTTTCATTACTGGAACGTACCCATCCACCCAAATCAACCATCGGCTTGTAGCGCTCACCTTTGCTGGAACTGATGTCATAACCCAATTCGGCATGCATACCAGATTTTTAATCGGAGTAACCTCAAAGAAAATATTACCCGTCAGTTTCTGACGGTCCAGCAGAATGTCATCCATCATGGCAAGGGCAATCGGGTTAGGATTCGTGTAGCTTCGCGAACAACGGTGGCATAGCTGCCATCCAGATTATAGATAGGTATATCAGGAAGAGTGGTCAACGAGTAGTTAATCAAACCTTCATCACTGTCTGCCAGTTTCAGGTCATCACCCGTTGCTGTATAGGTGGCGGTCAAACCGAGTTTCAACCACTTCTTCAGTTGGGCATCCAAGTTGGCACGGAAGCTGTAACGGTTAAAGTTTGAACCGATGATGGTACCGTCCTGATCCATATAGGAAGCTGATACGTAGTATTGTATCTTCTCTGTACCACCTTGTGCCGAAATCTGGTGCTGATGCTGCAAAGCAGTCTGGAAGATGGCGTCCTGCCAGTTTGTACCTACTCCCAGCAGAGAAGGATCGGCATAATAATTACTAGGGTCAGAGATTTCACCCATGTTTGCCAAATCATTATAATAAGTGGCATACTCACGCAGATTCATCATATCCAGACGCTTTGTCTGCGTTGAACGGCAAACATACCGTCATAAGTAAACTTAGCCTCACCCGCCTTACCACGTTTGGTCGTAATCAAAACCACACCATTGGAACCTTGCGCACCGTAAATGGCGGTTGCCGAAGCATCTTTCAGAATTTCCATACTGACGATATCAGCAGGTTGATGGTGGAAAGCGGAGAAATGGTGGAAACCGAGCCATTACCCAGTGCATCGCCCAAACCATAAGATGAACCGCTTTGTCCCTGACTCTGTACAATCACACCGTCAATTACATACAACGGCTCGGCATTAGCATTGATAGTGGCCTGACCACGTACGCGGATAGAGGAGGAAGAACCCGGAGCACCGGAAGTGCTGACTGCCGTCACACCGGCAGCACGCCCTTGAAGGGACTGGTCGAGATTGGTGATAATAGAACCCTTAATCTTGTCTTCACTCATGGAAACGGAAGCACCGGAAAGGTCGCTTTTCTTCATCGTACCGTACCCCACAACCACCACTTCGTCCAACATCTCGGAGTCTTCCTTCAGCGTGATGTTCACTGTTGTCTGGTTCGTTATCTTTATTTCCTGGCTGACATAGCTATAAAGGAGACTACAATGGTAGCTCCTGGTTTCACATTCAAGGCAAAGTTACCGTCAATGTCGGTAATTACACCATTCGTTGTACCTTTTCCAATACATTGCACCGATAATAGGCCATAGCATCACTGACGACACCCGTAATTTTCTTTGTTTGCTGCACTGCCTCAACGGTATCCGTCGATGATACTGCGAAAAGCTGAGGAGCATAACCCAGACTGAACACCGAGCATATCCCCGCAAGCAGCGCTGTCTTTCTAAAATTCAAATTCATACTGTATTTCTTAGATTTAAAACAAACACAAAACCTCCCAAAAGAAGATTTTTTTAGTTAACAAAAATGAGACTGAGTCAAAAAGCCCTGATATACTATCACAGCCTTGACATTTAGGTTTACTTCCAAACAGTCCATGTCTTCATAGTTCCGTTTTCCTTTTTCCCATAGGCACAATTCTTTTTTCTTAAATTATTAATGGTTAAATCATATTGCTTTTCCCGAAAGTCATTTCTTCAGTTCGTCCCGTACCATTCTTCCCCATTCCTTCATATCTGCATCTTTCCAGTTTCCCTCGGAAGAAGCCGACGGATAGAACATGGAGCAAGTCTCATCCTTGTCAGACAAAGACCAGGCCACCCAGCTGATGGAATGCCGCTGCATCCAGTCCAGCCAATTCCCCCACTCTTCTTTACTGATGGGCCGTCCCCACTTGCCTCCATACCGGCGCATTCGGAAACGAAAATCGCAAGCCCTTGCCCAGAGCATAGTCGGCGCGGTCGCGCAGCCACTGTCCGTGGGTGTTGGCATAAAAGTGGAGTGTATACATTATATTGCTATATCCGGTAATAGGATCGTCCGCTGCCAAATGGATGTCCTGGTCCCAATGCGGACAACCAACGAGGATAACGGCATCCGGTTCTATGGCACGAATCGTCTTGATAACCTCCACAGAGTATGCCTTCACCTGCTCCCAACTGTCTTCCACCGGTTCGTTGAAAACCTCATAGATGACATTAGGAACCCCTTTGTAACGGGTAGCCATTTGGGTGAAGAACTCCTTTGCTTCTTCCTGCCGCAGATTGTGGCTATGCCAGTCGATGATGACGTAAACGCCGTTCTCGATAGCAGCATCCACCACTTTCGTAACACACTCAATACCGAATTCGGCTTGTTCACATAGCAGGCGCTATCCAAATCCACTCCCATAGAGGCCCGAAGCACTTGTGCGCCCCAGTCATTGACCAGATAAGCAACCGAAGAGGCATTGTAGAAACGGGGCCAGAACTGATGCCAGCCATAGCTGACACCGTGCAATACCACCGTGTCTCCTTCGGTATTCATCAACTGCGTACCATTGACCACCAATGCCGGTAGCGTTTCCTTTACATTTTCATTCTTCGACGGTTTGTTCCACAACCAATGGTCATACCTAGGCAACAAACCGCCAACATAACTTTCCATATGCTTTTCATATCATACTTAGTATTTAGAGTAATAATCTTTCTTATATAACGGTACAAACGCTTTGTACACGCTTACATTCTAATTTTCAGGCAGGGATTACACGGAAAAGCACGGATAGGTTCAATTTTGCAGCTTCCGGTTTTCCGCTTTAATTATTTCAATAGTGCTGTCTGTGGCAAAGACAGAGTTCAGTCCTTGTTGTTCTTGAGCCGGGTCACCGGTATAGTCATCTCCCTTTTCCCAGATACATGGTCGGGATTTTGTCCGGCAAAACCACCCCATGCCCAGAAGTTGCATCCGGCAAAGAGTCCGCCGCTCTCACGGTCCTGGCGGATGAGGTCGAATACATAACGGTAATATTCATCGCGGGCAGTGGTCGGTGCCTCTTTGGAAAAGCTGAAACCGTCACGGGGAAAACCGAACTCCTCCAAAACAATCGGCTTGCTGTACTTCCGAGCAATGACCATGTGGTCATCTATATACTTCTTAGTATTTTCCTTGGCACGCGGAAGAAGTTCCTTCAGGCTGTCCGCCTTCACCCAACTCCAGTTGTAAGGCCAGATGTGGATATTCAGATAATTGATGTTGGGGTCGGCATGAATCTTCTCGAAAAGATTCATATCCATTTCGCATCCCCACGAGCCCTCACTGCCGGAAGACACCATGTGGTTCGGGTCAAGTGACTTGATTTGTGCAGCCACATCGGCCATCCAGCGGGCAAACGGTTCCTTGTTCTCGTCAGAGAAAGCGCGAGGCTCGTTACCAATCTGCCAAGACATAATAGTGGGGTCATCCACATATTTTATCTGATTATACCTATTGGTGCGTGAAACAATATAATTGACATGATTGGCAAACAAGGCCTTCGCGCTGTCCGATTGGGGGAACTGCTTGACATACTCCATATAGGCGGGCCATCCGTCTACGGCAGGTACCACGGCATCACCGTGTCCGGACCATTGCAGGTAAACGGAATAGCCACCGCTCCATTCCCAGGAATTGTTCAAATAGAGGACAGCTGTCATATCACGTTCACGCAGTTCATTCATAAAATAATCCAATCCGGCTAAAATAGTATCATTATAGACGCCCGGTGCCACTTGTAAGAGGCTCTACCCGCGTCTTTATGCCATTTTCACCGTCAGCACCCACCAATACGCGCAGGTTGCTGATGCCAATACTTTTCAGAAGTCCAGCTCCTTATGCAACCGTTCACGATTGCCGCCTTCACCTTCGGAACCAAGAATGGCACCGTACCAGAAATTGGTACCTACAAAATAATAGGGTTTTCCGTCGCGAACGAACTGTCCATCGGCATTGACCTTAATAAACGAATGCTCCGCAGGCTTAGGGGCACATGCCCCCAAAAGGAATAAAAGTACTGTCAGCAAAAGGAATTGTTTCTTCATATTATCAGTTTTTAAGCGATACACAAAGATACGCGGCTCATATCATAAAAAATGATACTATATTATCAGATTAATGTGCAATGTGATTAATCACATTGGCACATTAAGTTGTCTCCGTATCCAGTCCAGCCATTCATCCCACTGTTCCTGATACCAGTAATGCCCGGTTTCCAGATAAGGATGCAGTTCTTTCGGAGAAGAAATCACATTGTAGGCTGCATACATGGAAGTGGGAGGACAGACCTCATCGTTATACCCCCAACTGAACCAACCGGGCACATTCAGCAGGCGGGCAAAGTTTGCCGTATCATAATAGCGCACCGTTTCAAGCTGCTTTTCATCGGGAGCACCGTAATAATAGAAATAATGGGGCCAGCCGCAAGCGCGCTTCTTGAAGAACGCTTCGTGGTCGCATAAGGCAGGATGAACAGCCGCCAGGAAAGTAACGCGCGAATCAAGAGCCGCCGTAATCACAGACAAGGCACCGCCCTGGCTGGAGCCCGTAACGCCCAGCGCCTTCCCGTTGTACTGCGGCAGCGAACAGATAAAATCCACAGCACGCAAAGCGCCTACCACCACACGGTTATAGTAAGAAGCATCCCGGCTGTCGCGGCCGAACGTCCAGTAATTGCTCAGCGCCCCACCTGCCAGCGCATCATATACAGACTGCTGCATCGTGACGGGAATGCCGTGGATACCCACCTCCAATGTAATCACCTTTCCAGGAGCCGTATACGTATCTCCCGCATAAGGGCGGACACCCGCACCGGGCACACGCAGCAAAGCCGGATACTTCCCTTCTTTCTTGGGAATACTGAGAATACCGTAAAAACGTCCTCCCCAAGCTTTTGTCTGGAAGCTGACCTGATATACATTATCCGTTTCCGTACAGCGTTCGGGAAGCAGCGTCATAAGGGGATTCAACGGAGTCTTGCGCGCCTCTTCCAAGGTCTTGGCCCAATAATCCCGAAAATCGGCAGGAAGTTTCGTCACAGGTTGCAGCTGCTCGGGAGCATAGGCCGATGTAGCCAGCCCTTCATAAGTCCGGCCGTCCACATGCGCCTTGACCTTGCAACGCAAGAAGCCTGCAGTCTTCATCGTGCCTTGCAACTTCAAGGTACCATCTTTCAGCACCACGTCTTTCTTTACTTCAGTAGGATACATCTCGGGGCCCAGTTCATAGTCAATCTTGACATCGGACAAGAGGTTCTGTGCCTTCAGCACCCGGACGGTAAACGTACACTTCTCATTCAGACGATACACCCAATCGCTATGGTCAGGTGAAACGACTACACGGATTTCATTGCCGCGTATCTGCGCCGTCACAGCACATACACACAGCAGACATAAAAATAAGGAAAAAACTCTTTTCATGATATCAGATATTAGTATTAATCATTGGTGCAAAAATAGGCACTTTCAATGAAGAATACCAATACTTTTTATCATATCACCAGCTTCTTTTTCCGATAATTCTCACGGAATTCCTTCGGCGAGCATCCCTTCTTCCGCTTGAACATACGATTGAAATTGGACAGATTGTTGAAGCCGCAGTCATAGCACACCTCTGCAATGGTACGCGTGGAATCTACCAACATACGCGTGGCAAAGCCCAGACGGATATCAATAATGTAGTCGGAAAGCGTCTTGCCGGTGCGCAGGCGAAAGAAACGGCTGAAAGAGACCGGGGTCATGCCCACCATATCGGCCAATGAAGCCAACCGGATATCCTCCTGATAATGGGTGGAAATGTATTTCTGCACCTTCTGTACCCGGCGGCTGTCAGAGAAAGTCTCTATCTTGGCAAACGAAGAACTGGACAACACCCGGGCATTGTCATAGAGGGAAAGTTCGTAAAGGATACGGAGAAAGTTCATCACGGCATAAAAGCCTGCTCCTCGGAAGCCAGCTTATCCAGCCAGTTGTACACCTTCATGATGGCCTGCATGGGGAAACTAAGTCCGCACTGTGCACGCTCCAGCATCCGACGGATACTGTCGAACTGGTTCTTGTTGACAACGTTCCCGAAGAACAAGTCGGGAGAGAACTGAATGGTAATCTCCCGAATATCCCCGGAGGTACATTCATGTTGCTCCCATACATGCTCCAACTCCTTACCGGTTATCAGCACCAGGTCATAATCACCGATAATCTCGGCAGAATCGCCCACCACACGACGTACGCCGGAAGCATGTTCCGTGAAGTTCAGTTCATACTCTGCGTGACAATGGATGGGTAGGTAAATTCTGTTTTGCGACGATCGGCAATATAGAAACAGTCACGTTCCGACAGAGGGGTTATCTCCCTCATGATATAGTTCTGGTTTTCCATAGGCATTGGTTAAAAAATATCATGCCACAAATATACTCATTCTTTTTAATCCCACAACAGTACCATTTGTTACATTTAGAGGTAATAATTGTTATATATGAGCAGATACCCGGGAAAGTCCCACCCGGAAAAGCAAAACTTCCGTTCTTCTCCCCCTCAGGCTCTAATGTAAGGATGTATGAGATGCGCATCTCGTACACTTACACACTATAGTTTGAGGAAGAAAGAAGCGGAGATCCCTCTCTTGCCCCATAAACAAAAGAAAGGTCTCCGCTTCGCCGGATGATATGAATGATAAGTCGCTTACTTCTGCAGCTTCAAGACGCAGGAAGTTTCCGGCAGGTTTTCCGAAACGACCGTCATTGTGGCTTCTCCCACTTCGCCGGTACTTTGCAACAGCACCTGTGCAAGTCCATTGAATGCCTTTACCTGATAGGTGCGTGCATCAGCGTCGGCCGGACGTTCCGTAGCCCGATAAGCGGGGTCTCCATTCCCCACCCCAAGGATGCGTACCGGACCGGAGACGGTTATTGTCAAGTCGTTGCAGGCAGTGGGGACAAAACGTTTCTTCTTGTCCTGCAACTCAATGTTACACACTGCCACATCCCGATTGTCTGCCTGAATGACGGAACGGTCTGCCGTCAGGGAGATACGGGCAGGAGCACCGGTAGTCTCCACAGTACGGGCCAATATTTTTTTGCCGTTCTTATAGCCTACAGCCTTCACTGCACCGGGCTGGAAAACGGCTTTCCAGGAAAGATGGCCGTTTCGGGGCATCGGTTTGCGCTCCAGTTTCTTGCCGTTCACAGTCAGTTCCACTTCATCGCAATTACTGTATACCCAAATGTCGATGCTATCACCTTCGTGACCTTGCAGATTCCAGTGGGGAAGGATGTGCAGCACCGGCTCATCCGTCCACCAGGACTTCAGATACCAGGCTTCGTCCTTGGGAAAGCCACAGTAGTCCAGAATGCCGAATTGTGAGCCGTAGCCGGGAACTTCATGGGGTTGGGTTCACCGCGGTAGTCGAAACCCGTCCAATAGAAAAGACCTGCCAGATAGGGGCGTTCGTCATAGAATTTCCAGCCACGCTCGATGCAGTTCAGCAGGCTGTCAGGCCCGTTCGGTTTACGGTTGTGCGCCACCATGTGGCCTTTGCCCGTGGGCATCAAAGTAGATGCCGCGCGTACCACAGCCCGTGGTCTCTTCCGAACCGAGCGCCGGCGACCGGGATAATCCTTGCGGTGCTGCTCCACAGGGTTCTGAAGGATGTAGTTATAACCGGCCACGTCTGCGGGAATCAAGATGGCAGGGCCACTGCTCGAAGCAACGGTCATGAGGCGCGTAGGTCGAAACGGTGGCAATATTCGCGCATCGTGGCAGCAATGCGTGTACCGCTTTCTTTCCACTCGATGCCCCACTCCTCGTTGCCTACACTCCAAAGGATAATGCACGGATGGTTGCGGTCGCGGTCTATCATGCGTTTCAGCAGGCGAGTATGTTCCTCGTTGACACCCGTCAGACGGTTTTCTTCTATCACAAGGATGCCGAGGCTGTCGCAGGCATCGAGCATTTCGGGAGTCATCGGGTTATGGGAAGAACGGTAGGCATTGCAGCCGAACTTCTTCAGTTCCTTCAGTCGGTACACTTGCAGGGCATCGGGAATGCCGGCACCTACTCCGGGGTGGTCTTGGTGCATGTTCACACCTTTCAGTTTCAGAGGCTGTCCGTTCAAGAGGAAGCCCTTGTCGGCATCGAAGCGGATGTCACGAATACCAATCGGGGTGGCCACCACGTCCACCTGCCTACCGTTTTGCCAGACGCTGGTTTCCATTTTATAAAGGTAAGGATGTTCTGTACTCCATAGCTGGGGATTCAGCACTTTGGTACGCACCTTTACGCTACGCGTTTCTTGCGGCAGCAGGGTTATCTCTTCCGCCTCGTCCTCCATCTGCACTTGTCCGTCGGCATCAAGCAGACGGCACCATACTTTGCCGGAGACGGGGTCTTTTCCCGAATTCTTCATCTGCACTTCGGTCACCAGCACAGCCTTGTCGAAAGGAGCTTCCAGCGTGGAAGATACAAATACGCCGAAAGGAGCTACATGCAACGGCGCCGTCTTGTTCAGCCATACATGGCGGTAGATGCCCGCACCCTCGTAAAACCAGCCCTCCTCGAGCGTGGCATCCGCACGGACGCAGATAAGATTCTCTTCTCCGTAATCAGGTATTCCGTAATGTCGTATACCTGCGTGGCATAGCCGCTGGGTTCGTGTCCCAGGTACGAAACCGTTTATCCAGATACGGGCATCACGGAAGATACCGTCGAACTGAAGATAAAGATGCTTGCCGAGGTCCTCTTGCGAACAGTGATACTTTTCCGATACCATCCCACAGAGTTTTCGGGGAATTTATAGCCGACGGCTTTATAACCATGACTGTGGCTCGCCTCTTTGGCATAAGGCAAATCAACCACCCAGTCATGCGGAAGGTTGACCGTCTTCCAGTCCACGCCCCACTTCTCCGGATTGAACTTGGGGGAGTAAGGACCCTCGTTATGGATAGAGGCTGCCTTGGTCAGATAGTTGAAGTACTCCGTTCCGCAGCCGAAGTCTTTCTCCGGTGAGGAAGCATTGCCAAAAGCAAACTGCCAGCCGTCGTCCAGCAAAATACGTTCGCGGACGGATTGGGCAGAAAGAGAAAAGGTAATTCCAAGAAGGAACAGAAATGCGAATAAGTGTTTCATATCGGTTAATCATAAAATGTGTTTACAAAGATAGAGCGAAAAAGATTCGTGCGGTGATACTTTTGTATCATTTTCCGGTACTTCATGTTTCCGAGGGGAAAAAACACGCCGGGCAAACAAGGGTGATAGGAGAAAAGTTTTTAAATTTGAAGCGTGCTTCCGGGAAAATGGCCGGATGGCACAACTAATGAAGAATGTATCAAACTAAATACAAGAAATAATATGCAAGACAAAAGATTCGGATATTTCGATGACGACAACCGCGAATACGTCATTACCGACCAAGACACCTTGGCCATGGATTAACTACCTGGCAATGAAGATTTCTTCTCACTCATCTCCAATACTGCCGGAGCTATTCCTTCTACAAGGACGCCAAGTTCCGCCGCATCACCCGCTACCGCTACAACAACGTGCCGATGGACAACGGGGGACGCTACTTCTACATCAATGAAGGCGGCAACGTATGGTCTCCCACCTGGAAGCCCTGCAAGACTGCACTCGACAGTTACGAGTGTCGCCACGGCATGAGCTACACCCGCATCACCGGATCCAAAGACGGCATCGAAGCCAGCCTGCTCTTCTTCGTCCCACTGAAGACCTGGGGAGAGGTGCAGAAGCTGACCTTGCGGAATACTTCTGCCAAAGTGAGAAAACTCAAACTATTCTCCTTTGCCGAATGGTGCTTGTGGAATGCCGCTACGGACATGGAGAACTTCCAGCGTAACTTCTCCACGGGAGAGGTGGAAGTGGACGGGTCTGTCATCTACCACAAGACGGAATACAAGGAACGCCGCAATCACTACGCCTTCTACAGTGTCAATACACCCGTAGACGGTTTCGATACCGACCGCGAAACATTCGTGGGACTCTACAACGAGTTTGCCGACCGGAACGGGTAGTAGAAGGCAGACCGGGCAACAGCATTGCCCACGGTTGGAGTCCCATCGCCTCGCACTATCTGGAAGTAGAACTGCAACCCGGCGAAAGCCGCGACTTCATCTTCCTGCTGGGCTATGTGGAAAACAAGCAGGAGGCAAAGTTCGAGGAACGTGAAGAATCTCTGCATGAAGCGTTCAAGCAGAGTGTACCCTCTTCACCTATTATAAATAAGGTAAAGGCTAAGGCGATGATTTCGGCCTTCGACACTACCGCCAAAGTAGATGCTGCCTTTGCCGAACTGAAAGCCTACTGGGACCGCCTGCTGGACATCTACGTCGTGAAGACCGACGAAGAAAAACTGGATCGCATGGTGAACATCTGGAACCAGTATCAGTGCATGATTACCTTCAACATGTCCCGTTCCGCCTCTTTCTTCGAGAGCGGCATCGGTCGTGGAATGGGTTTCCGCGACTCCAACCAGGACCTCGTGGGCTTCGTGCATCAGATACCGGAACGAGCCCGCGAACGAATCATCGACATAGCTTCTACCCAATTCCCCGACGGAGGATGCTACCACCAATACCAACCGCTGACCAAACGCGGCAACAACGACATCGGCGGCGGCTTCAACGATGACCCATGTGGCTTATCTTCGGTACGGTGGCATACATCAAGGAATCGGGAGACTTCAGTATCCTGGATGAGCCGTCCCCTTCGACAACAAAGAAGGTTCGGAAGTGTCTCTGTTCGAGCACCTGCGCGTCTCCTTCAACCACGTCATCGAGAACCTCGGCCCCCACATGTTGCCCCTCATCGGCCGTGCCGACTGGAACGACTGCCTGAACCTGAACTGCTTCTCCTGGGATCCGAATGAATCCTTCCAGACCACGGAAAACCAGACGGAAGGCAGCCAGGCAGAATCGCTGATGATTGCCGGCTTGTTCGTGGTATGCGGACGCGACTACGTGGAGCTGTGCCGCCGCCTGGGTAAAGACGACGAAGCAAACAGAGCGCAAACCTACATAGACAATATGGTGGAAGCCGTAAAAAACACGGCTGGGACGGAGACTGGTATCTGCGCGCCTACGATTACTTCGGCCACAAGGTAGGCTCCAAAGAGAACGAAGAAGGACAAATCTTCATCGAATCGCAAGGCTGGTGCACCATGGCAGGCATCGGACTGGAAGAAGGCATGGTAAAAAAAGCGCTGGACTCCGTAAAGGAACGCCTGGACTGCGAGCACGGTATTGTACTCAACAATCCACCTTCACCCGCTATGTTGTGGAGTATGGAGAAATCTCCACCTATCCCGCCGGCTACAAGGAGAACGCAGGTATCTTCTGCCACAACAACCCGTGGGTCATCATCGGAGAAACCGTACTGGGACGGGGTGACCGTTCCTGGGAGTATTTCCGCAAGATATGCCCGTCGTACACCGAAGAGCACAGTGCCCTGCATAAAGTAGAACCTTACGTATGCTGCCAGATGGTGGCCGGCAAGGACGCCGCCCGCCCTGGTGAAGGCAAGAACAGCTGGCTGACTGGAACGGCTGCCTGGATGTGGTATGCCATCACGCAATTCATACTCGGCATCAAGCCTTCGTATGAAGGTCTGGAAATCAATCCTTGTATCCCGGCAGGCTGGAAAGGCTTCAACGTGAAGCGTAGGTTCCGCGGGGCAGAATATCATATTACCGTGAAGAATCCCGATGGTGTGTGCAAAGGCATCAAGTCCGTCACAGTAGACGGCCAGCCGATAGAAGGCAATGTGGTGAACCATCTGCCGGGCACGCATACAGTAGAAGTAATAATGGGATAACCCACAAATACAATATCATGATAAACCCTATTTATTCTCCAGCGCCCGAACGCTATGACAACGGCATGAAATTCCGCCGTTGCGGGCAAAGCGGCATCCTGCTGCCGGAAATATCACTCGGATTGTGGCACAACTTCGGCGACATGAACACATTTGCCAATTCCCAGCCATGGCGCACTATGCCTTCGACCGTGGAATCACGCATTTCGACCTCGCCAACAATTACGGTCCTTCCTACGGTTCCGCCGAAGAGACTTTCGGAATGATTATGAAGAAATCCTTCATGCCCTATCGGGACGAAACTGTTCATCTCCACCAAGGCCGGACACGACATGTGGCCCGGCCCCTACGGGGAGTGGGGCTCACGCAAGTACCTGATGAGCAGCCTCAACCAAAGTCTGAAACGGATGAACCTGGAGTATGTGGACATCTTCTACTCCCACCGCTACGACCCGGATACTCCGCTTGAAGAGACCCTGCAAGCACTGGTTGATATCGTACGGCAAGGCAAAGCACTCTATGTAGGAATCTCCAAATATCCCAAAGAGGCGGCCGAGTTTGCCTACAAATACCTGGAAGAACGGGATGTACACTGCCTGCTCTATCAAGGCAGATACAATCTCTTCAACCGCGAACCGGAAGAAGAAGGTATCCTGCAGCAAGCCAAAGGGAACGGAACCGGCTTCATCGCCTTCTCCCGCTGGCGCAGGGCCTGCTGACCAACCGCTACCTGAATGGTATTCCCGAAGATTCGCGCATGGCAAAGGGGGCTTTCCTGAAGAAAGAAGCACTGACCGACGAGACGCTGCAAAAATCAAGGCACTCAACGAAGTTGCTGCCTCACGCGGGCAAACCCTTGCCGAGATGTCACTTGCCTGGCTGTTGAAGGACGACCTGGTGACAAGCGTCATCATCGGAGCGAGCTCCGTTGCCCAACTGGCAGATAACTTGAA
>ENA-OQDD01000546-OQDD01000546.1-human-gut-metagenome-genome-assembly--contig:-NODE-546-length-15061-cov-2.814316_pt1 | contig 15061 bp, 18 predicted proteins | sample MGYA00242507_ERZ504598 | MGnify/ENA primary metagenome ERZ504598 (study PRJEB26092, sample SAMD00036318) | human gut metagenome | host: Homo sapiens | study: EMG produced TPA metagenomics assembly of... | reverse complement strand
TTTGGAGCGTTTCAACAATCCCGTTTGTTGATCACCAGGTGACTTCTATCATGCTGAATTCATTCCCTAAATATGAAACTCGCGACCTCCCGGGCTTGAAAGTTTATCTGGAGCGTAAGGGTGAGTTGCCTAAAGGCTTGGTATTGGGACTGGCGGCTATCATCACTTATTATAAAGGTGGTGTTCGTGCTGACGGTGCTGAGATTGTTCCGAACGATGCTCCTGAAATCATGAATCTGCTGAAAGGACTTGGGCTACAGGCTGCACTCAGAAAGTGGCGGAAGGCGTGTTGGCAGCAGAATCTATTTGGGGTGAGAACTTGAACAACATTCCGGGTTTGACCGCCGCAGTAAAAGCTGATCTTGACTCTATTCAAGAAAAGGGTATGCTGGAAACAGTAAAGGGTATTCTCTAATCAGATTAATTGTTAGAAATAGTTTATAAATTCCTTGAGGGAGATTTGGTTATAAAACTGAGTCTCCCTATTTTTGTATCTATACAAGATAGATGTGGCATATGGAAAAACAAGAAATTCAGACCCGGTTATCCTTTATGGATTTGGGCAGTTATTGCTATTATGTTGGTGGCGTGTACATGCCTTTTTATAGCGCATGGAAGATATGCATCTTTGCTGGTCTTGACTCCTCCTCTGTTGATAACGGGGGTAAGGTTATTGTCTGTTTATACTATTACTCCTGATTCTTTTACCTTAGCTATAAGAGGGATGAAGCCTCGGCATGTTTTTCCTTTGCAAAACATCACAGAGATAGAAAAGGAGTACACAAAGTCTGGTAAACTCAAGTCGATTGTGATCCGTTACCGGAAAGAAGGAATGTACCACAATTTTTTAGTTATCAAGAAAGATGATGTAAATATTGAAGGTATTCTGAACGCTATTTTGCACTATCATCCTTCCGTGTCTGTTCGTTAAAGATGATCATTAAGGAAAAATAAGGAAATACTCTTCTTTTCAGTTCCGCCTGATGGGAAGAATGATATTCTTCGGCTGTCGATATATTTTCAAAATAATGATAACTGTATTGGGGGTGGGACTCCATGTAATCCTGTACTATGTCTGCACATTGAGATAATTCATGATAACCGGCACATGATGATGGCTCAGATACATGTCCAGTTCGTCCGAAGTAATATTGCCCGGAATAATGACCAGTCTTTCTTTTTGGCTGATGAGATGTAGTTTTGCGGCCGCTTCCGCAGCGATGAATGAAGGAATACCGGGAAGTTGCTCTACGGGAATTCCATTTTCTTCGAGGAGATCCAGTACATAGTGAACGGAGGCGTAATTCCCGCATCGCCTTCTACTGCTACCGCCAACCGTTTTCCTGCTTTTTGTTCCAGCCTCATTTCTTCGAAAAGTTGCCGATAGACTTTGATTGCTTTTGTTCTGTCTTTGCTCATCGGGAGCGAGAATAGGTGTATATCTCCTTTGATGCCTAGCTTATGTAACAGGGTGGCGGCACGTGACAAGATTTTGTCTGGTTCCCGAACCGTTGATGGACAATATATTATGTCTGCTTGCTGTAAAGCATGCAATGATTTCAATGTAATCAGTTCGGCATCACCGGGTCCTAAAGAAACAAAATAGATCGGATGACTCATCTTTTGTGGGTATTTACAGTTTTTTAAGCACGCAAAAGTGCTGAAAAATTCCGTATAAAGCAAGAGAATTGATTACCTTTGTTGGCTGAAAAACAGAAAAGAACATGAAAAAACTAATATTGGCTTCGGGCCTTTTGTTATTATTGACTGTTACAGCCTGCCAAAATAAGCACAAACAGGGTTCCGGGAATCTGGAGCATAAGACATTGACAGATTCTTCTATTGTGAAGATTATTCCGGAATATGCCCAAGGGTTTAAAATAACCTATACGGATCAGGCTTGTCTGCTTGACATTCAGGACCCTCAGAATAAAGAAAGTCAGTCTTTTCATTATGCTTTGGTGCCAAGAGGTGTGGAAGCGGAAAACATACCTGCGGATTATACGGTTATTGAAACTCCCATACGAAGCGTTATCTGCATGACTTCCCTGCAACTTTCCAATTTTATCAAGTTGGAAGAGCTGGATGCGGTGGTGGGTATCACCAGTACACGTCATTTGTTTAACAAGAAAATAAATGATCGTTTGAAAGATGGAAGCATTCATAAGATAGGTATTGAAGGGAATTTCGATAATGAGGTGATTATGAGTGTAAACCCGGATTTGATTTTGATCTCTCCTTTTAAACGAGGGGGGTACGATGCTTTGAAAGAGGTAGGCATTCCTTTGATGCCGCATTTGGGATATAAGGAAATGACTCCTTTGGGACAGGCTGAATGGATAAAGTTTGTGGGCTTGTTATTGGGAAGAGAAGATAAAGCTAATGAGCAGTTTGCCGCTATTAAGAAAAGATATAACGAGCTGAAGGAACTGACCGGTCGGGTGACAAAACGCCCGGTGGTATTCAGTGGAGAATTGCGGGGCGGCAATTGGTATGCTGTAGGAGGGAGGAGTTTTCTCGCACAATTGTTTAAAGATGCCGGTGCCGATTATTTTTTGAAAGACGATGAACAGTCTGGAGGAGTCACCCTCGATTTTGAAACAGTTTACAGCCAAGCGGCAGGTGCCGATTATTGGCGTATTGTGAATAGCTATCAAGGAGAATTTTCTTATAACACGTTGAAAGAGGAAGATGCCCGTTATGTTGATTTTAAAGCATACAAAGAGAAAGGGGTGATTTATTGTAACATGCGTGAAAAACCTTTTTATGAGAGTATGCCTACAGAACCGGAAGTTGTTCTGGCAGATTTGATTCAAATCTTTCATCCGCAGCTTTTGTCCGGTCACCAACCGGGATATTATGAATTGCTTAAATAGGAAAATAGTATATGAAACGACCTGTTGCATTTTATATGCTGTTAATTATGGCTTCTATTTTTCTGTTTTTCTTCCTGAATCTGGTATTAGGTTCTGTTTCCATACCGCTTCGTGCTGTGTGGAATATCCTTTGGGGAACAGGGAATGAGTCTGTTATATGGCAAAATATTATTTGGAAATCACGGGTACCACAGGCGCTTACCGCATTGGTGGCGGGGGCGGGGCTCTCTGTCAGCGGTTTACAGATGCAAACTGTTTTCCGCAATCCTTTGGCCGGTCCGTCGGTACTGGGCATCAGTTCGGGAGCCAGTATGGGAGTTGCTTTTGTGGTGCTTCTTTCGGGCAGTTTGGGTGGTGTTGCTTTGAGCAAGCTAGGCTTTATGGGGGAAATAGCCCTTACCATAGCAGCTATTGCAGGTTCACTTTCCATTATGGCACTTATTGTTTTCGTTTCCCAAAAAGTAAGGGGCAATGTTACTTTGCTGATTATCGGTGTGATGATTGGTTACATAGCCAATGCGGTGATCGGTGTGCTGAAATTTTTCAGTGTGGAGGAGGATATTCGTGCATATGTCATTTGGGGGTTGGGAAGTTTTGCCCGTGTATCGGGAGATCAGATGACTTTATTTATATGTATCATGGTGGTATTGTTGCCACTTTCCTTCCTGCTTGTCAAAACATTGAATCTTTTGCTGCTGGGAGATGCATACGCACGGAATCTCGGATTGAATATAAAACGTGCCCGTCTGCTTGTCATTACTTGTTCGGGAGTATTGGTAGCTATTGTTACCGCATATTGCGGTCCGATTATTTTTCTGGGGCTGGCCGTTCCGCATCTTTGCAGGGGAATGTTCCGCACATCCGATCATCGTATTCTGATGCCTGCTTCTTTACTGGCAGGTGCGTCATTGGCATTGGTATGTAATCTGATTGCCCGTATGCCCGGTTTCGAAGGTGCATTGCCGGTAAATTCGGTGACGGCTTTGGTAGGTGCTCCGGTAGTGATGTCGGTTTTATTCAATAGACGTCGCAATGAAATGAATGAGTAATGATGAATCAAGAAACTATACATATTCGGAAACTGACTACCGGTTATCCCGGTAAGGGGGGGACCAAGATTGTAGCGAAGGACATTGATGCTACTATCCGCAGTGGGGAACTGACTTGTCTTTTGGGGGCGAATGGAGTAGGGAAATCTACTTTATTGCGTACTTTGTCTGCCTTTCAGCCGCCTGTAGGAGGAGAGATAGAAATAATGGGAAAGAAACTGACGGATTACACCGATAAACAGTTGGCGACAGTTATCGGAGTGGTATTGACCGAAAAATGCAGCCTGCGGAACATGACCGTGGAAGAACTGGTGGGTATGGGGCGCAGTCCTTATACCGGTTTCTGGGGAAATTTAAGCAAGGAGGACAAGAATACAGTAAACGATGCCATTGCGCTGGTAAGGATTGAGGATTTGAAATACCGGATGGTACATACTTTGAGTGACGGTGAGCGTCAGAAAGTAATGATAGCAAAGGCGTTGGCACAGGAAACCCCGGTGATTTTTCTGGATGAGCCGACTGCTTTTCTTGATTTCCCCAGTAAAGTGGAGATTATGCAACTGCTTCATCATTTGTCACGTTCTACCAACAAGACGATTTTTCTTTCCACCCATGATTTAGAGTTAGCTTTGCAGATTGCTGATAAGATTTGGCTGATGGATAAAGCCAATGGAGTGACTATAGGAACTCCTGAAGATCTTTCCATAGACGGATGCCTGAGTAATTTTTTCTCCCGTAAGAATTGTTTTTGATATGGAAACCGGACTGTTCCGCATTGACAATGAGTTTGAAAAAGAAGTCCGTCTGGTGGGACATGGGAATAAGTATGCGATGGTACGGAAAGCCTTGCAGCGGAATGGTATTCTGGCAAGCCGGCGTGTTGAGTCCGATTTTTATATTGAAACGGGAGATATGACTACCAGTGGATATATTATCCACGGTAGCCGGGAGGACGATAAAGGTAGATACCATAGAGGAATTGTTAGAACAAGTCACTGCTATATTAGCTTCCGTTTAGCAGCAGCGTCTAAATAATCAGTTATTGTATCCTGAAAGGAATATTCCCTTCTTCATCAATCAAGAGGATTGTCAATTTTCCTTCGGGCAATAAGGGGACGCAATGTGCAAAACAATGTTCCAACAAACACGGAAAGAACTTTCCGCCGTCTTCTTCAGACAGCAAGGTCCATAATTCACGGGCTAATGTCAACCTTTCTATCATGCTTTCAACATCCGGAGAGCATCCGGCTTCCATTGCCACCTGCCTTAGGAATTCTTTATTCATCACCACTTTCTTACTGTGTGTGTCCAGATTTCCTTCGGCCAGTTTCACCGCCTTGCCTATCATAATGCCTAAAGTAACCAATGGAACCTTAAGCTTGGCAGCTATCTTGAGTGTCTCCCCTATAAAATTTCCATAATGTACAAAAGCCTGAGCAGGTAATCCCGGATACTCCTTCTTCACAAAACGTTCGCTTTTTGCTCCCGAATTAATGATGAGTCTGGATGAGCCACAGCCACACAAACCTCCACTTCCCTGCGGATAGCCTCGACAAAAGCTTCTGAAGAAAAGGACGGACTATGCCCGAAGTTCCAATGATGGAAATGCCGTCCACAATTCCTAGTTTAGGATTGAAAGTACGTTGTGCCAACTCTTTTCCTCCGGGAACGGAAATGGTAATATCCAGCCCTTTGTCATAAAGCGCCGATAATTCTTTCATTATCATTTGTCGGGGGATGCGATTGATGGCGGGTTCCCCGATTTCCAATCCCAGCCCCGGAAGGGTGACTCGTCCCACTCCTTCACCTTGCAGGAAACGGATGTCCGGGTGATTGCTAAAACTTACCGTTACCACAATGGATGCGCCGTGAGTGACATCCGGATCATCTCCCGCATCTTTAACAACGGTGCAGGTGGCACTGTTCTTTTCTATTTCTGTATGGGCTACCGGTAAGGTCATTTCCTCGTCATCGGGAAGGCGGAAGGATATCATTTTCTGTTCTTCCCCTAAAATCAGAGCCGTCAATGCTGCTTTTGCAGCTGCAGTAGCGCAGGCCCCTGTGGTGTAGCCGCTTCTCAACGGGTAAAAAGCAGGGATGTTCTTTTCTATCTGTTTTCTCAATCCATATTCACCGGTAACGATCATGAAATGCCTGGGAAGGGGAGGGCGTTTTATAGCAAAGACCGGGATTTTTGCAGCCTGTGCCGCTTTCACTTTCTCCGAAAATCCTCCGGATTCTCCGCTTTCCTTGGTCAGAATGGCCTGTGGATGTAGTGTCTCTAATAAAAGAGCTTCGGATTCTCCGGCATGATAGAATACCAGATTTCCTTTCGGGAAGCCTTGTTCTTGGGCTAATGTGATGGAAGTTTCCCGTTCCAGTACGCGGAACCAACAGGTATGTTTCTCCCAATAAGGCGTAACTTCCCGATGGTCTGTACTCCGGTCAGTGCCAGCAGGTGATCGGTTCCTGCTTTCTCTAACCGGTAAATGGCATCTGCATAGTCTTCACACCAGATGATGTTTTCGGTGCGTGGAGGATACTTCCTTTCAAAACGTATGACAGGAAGATGTAGCGTCCGGCTTGTTTCATCCACAGTCCGGTGGAGTTGGGAGGCAAACGGGTGGGCAGCATCCACCAACAAACGGATGTTGTTTTGGCGGCAGAAACTTTCCATTTTCTCCGTGTCCATTCCTCCGGTGATACGGATGCCGTGCTTGCATTGTATCTCCTGCCATTCTCCTTTGGTAGAGTAGAAGTAGGGCTTTCCGGCTTCATCGGCAACTTTCACGGCGGTGCGTCCTTCGGTGGTTCCTCCTAAAATCAGTATCATAGGCTGGATGTGAATGATTCTTTTTTTACTTTCTGAACAAGTGTTTGAACTCGTGCGCATAGAGCCGGGACAGACCTTTCCGGTTGTCTATCGCTTCGCCTACTACCAATAAGGTAGTCAGCGTCAGGTTATTGTCACGTACTATCTTAGCCAAATCCTTCAACTCTCCGCGATAAATCTTTTCTTCTTTCCAAGTCAGCTTATAACAGGCGGCAACCGGAGTTTCGGGAGGATATGCCTGCATCAGCTCTTCCTGTACCTGTTCCACAATGCCCGCACTTAAATAAATGCACATTGTACTTTGCGATTGCGCCAATTTATGTAATTGTTCTTTTTCGGGCATCGGAGTACGGCCTTCCCCACGGGTGAGGATTATGCTTTGTACTTTTTCGGGGATGGTGAACTGTGACCTCAATGCTGCCGCAGCCGCCTGGAACGAGGAGATCCCCGGAGTGATATGATAACTCATCTTGTAGCGGTCGAAGAAAGCCATTTGTTCCTGGATGGCTCCATAAATGCAAGGGTCTCCCGTGTGCAAGCGTACAATAAACAATCCTTTATCATAAAACTCTTTCATCAAGGCGAACTGTTCCTCCAAATCCATACCGGCGGAACTGCGTACGGTCGCTCCCTCTTTAGCATAAAAGGTCAGTTCGCGGGGAACAAGACTTCCGGCATACAGAACAAGATCCGCTTTCTCCAACATTCGTTTTCCGCGTACCGAAATCAGTTCGGGATCACCGGGACCTGCACCCACTATCTCTATATGTCCGCCACGCATGGCTGTCGCACTGACGGCTATGGCAAAAGTGAAGTGGTTTCCTTCTGTCAGCATGCCCTTTTGCTTTTCCAATACAAGTGTTCCTTCACCGCTGCTTTTCAAGGCTGTGCTTTCGGCCACTCCATAGACGCCTGTCACTTCGAATGCCTTTTCAGACGGATGGGGAACTGTGATATCTTTCAGTTCTTCCGCAGGATAAATATGGGTTTCCGTATCGGCCCATCGCCGGTGGAGGATTTCCAGCAGAGGCTCGTCTTTTTCAGTTCGATGGTATTGAGGGAGGCGAGAGAGAACGGACACAAACCATGTCTGTGCATCACGGCTTCTATGTATTCCGCAATGCCCGAAGGATCGCATTGTTTCCGGCAACCTATTCCCAAGTGGAGGACGGCGGGATGGAAACAGAGCATGGGAATCTCCGCACTATATATATAAGGTGTAACAGCAATAATCAACTTGAATTCCGATTGGGGCATGTCTTCGAATGATAGAACACTTTTACGTGTGCGGGAAGCGTGCGTTCCAGATACTCCGTACCTTTATCCTTTATATCGAGCAGCAGCGCCGTTGGTTCCCGGTTGACAAAAAGTGTGACCAGTCTGTTCATTTTTGCATGAGGAACAGTTATTTTCCAGCCATATTTTCCAGCCAGCGTGTCCAGCGCCCATAACCCGGCATTGTCACTTTGGGTGGTAATCACAGCTTCTCCTCCTGTAATGGCGGCAATATGGCGGGTCAGTTCATTGGCTCCCCCCACATGCCCGGAAAGTACTGAAATGACAAAGCGCCCCGTACTGTCCACACAGACCACTGCCGGATCTTTATATTTGTTTTTTATGCATCCTGCAATGCTGCGTACACAGATTCCCATGGCACCGATAAAGATGATGCTGTCGAAGTCATTGAAATGCTCCTCTATGAACCGATGGCAGGATGTGATGGAAATACAGCCTTCGCATTCGTTTTTGGTATAAATAAGGGTATCCGGCAACTCTCTTTGTAGTGTTTTTGCCAACGGCAGGCTGGCTTCTGATATCAGTATGATTGCTTTCATTTGTTATCTGTTTTAAATCATTTATTCCGCTCTCATTATCTCTATCGGATTAAAGGCATCCACAGCAATACGGGTACACTGTGTTACCTTCTTGTTGATTTGCGTTATACCTTTTGTGAACAGGGCCTTGCTCTCTTCCGAAACCGAATTGAATACAATGACTCCGTCAGGCAACAGCACTTCTTTGATTTTTTGTAGAATCTCTATCATTTTTCCTCCATGACCACCTATAAATACGGCATCGGGGGCGGGAAGCCCGCCGAGTTCCGTTTCCAGAAAATCACCCATGACGGTTGTAATGCCGGGCGTGCCGAATTTACGACTGTTGCGTTCCATTAGCTCTTTACCTTCCGGACGCTGTTCGAATGCTGTCACTTTCAGTTCCGGAAATTGGAGCTTGGCTTCTATGGAAACAGAGCCGGTGCAGAAACCGATGTCCCAGAATGATTTCTTTTCCCTTAATGTCAGCATACTGAGAGTAAGCAAGCGGACAGGCATTTTGGTAATCATTCTGTTGCGTCCGTTCAACAGATGAAATTCACTTTCGGGAATTCCGAACGGACGGGGATGCACCTTGTTTCTTTGCAGTATCAGGCAATTGGGAAAGCGGAAAGCAGATTGGGAGGCTTCCTCTAAAGAGAATGTACGTACAGATTCTTCCTCGCCATTGCCTAATGCTTCCCCCACGGTCATGCGGTAGTTGTCATATCCATACTCCAGCATCCGGGCGGCAATGGTGGCAGGTGTCTTTTCCCGGTCGGTCAACACGCCTATCAGTTATCTCCTCTGATTAAAGCAGAGTCGAATGCATCCCAAGGACGTCCGGTCAGCGACAAGGTCTGCATCTCCTGATAGGGGAGCAATATACGGTGTGCCAGCATTTGCAGCGAGTTGAAGGTGGGGAATAAGATAATCTTTGCCGACGGGAGTTTTCTCATGACGGTATTGGCGAAGCGAAAAACAACGGGTCGCCCGAAGCGAAAACGATTATTTCGGGATGTTCCTCGTAACGGCAGAATACCGCATCCAGCGGGACGGTGATGTCTATCCATACGGCATCTTCCGGCAAATAAGCGTGTACCAGTTCGTGATGACGTTTTCCTCCCGAGAAGACTTTCCCTTGAGAAACCAAGTTCCGGATTTCAGGAGAAAGAAATTGATTCCGGTTATCGCTTATACCTATTATATAGAATGTTTGCATGGACTTATACATCTCTTCCCGGTTTCAGTTGTTCCGCATCATCAAAAGTAAGGATGGCATTTACCAGAGTCGCTGCCAGATTGCTTCCCCCTTTGCGTCCTTCTACTATCAGTTTGGGGATGTGGCTGAAAGGTTTCACCATGTGTTTGCTTTCGCAAACGTGCACAAAGCCCACCGGAGCAGCGATGATGCCGCATGGATGCGCTTTTTCTTTCCGTATCAGGTCACACAGTTCCATCAATGCTGTAGGGGCATTACCGAATACATATAAAGCTTCCGGATGTTCCTCTGCTGCCATACGTATACCGGCCTGTGTACGGGTGATTCCTTTTTCTTTTGCCAATGCTGCCGCGCGTTCGTCACCCAGATAGCATTTCACCCCGATGCCCATCCGTTCCAAAGCACCTTTACGGATGCCCGCGGCAGCCATCGTCACATCCGTAATAATTGTACGTACTTTTCCTTCATTCAATATTTTATACAGACATTCTACGGCAAGAGGATCTATATGCAATATGTTTTCCATTTCGAAATCGGCTGTGGTATGGATGGCATGCAGTAATGCCCATTTGTGATCCGAAGGAATATTTTTATTTTTCAATTCTTTCTCAATAGTACGGAAACTGTTTATCATAATCTCCTGACCGATTCCTGTCGCATCGGTGGTCTTTTCCCGGTAATAACCACGTGGAGTGATTAATTTCCCTTCCCGATAATAAGATTGGGAGTTGCCAATCAATACCACTGTAAACATATCCACCTGTTCGGGATCGAACTCTTGCAAAGTGGTGATTGTCACGGTTTCTTCCTTACGTCCGGCCTGACGCACAAAGCCTACCGGGGTTTCGGGGTCACGCTCTTTCAGAAAAATTTCTTTTAATCTGTAGAGTTGCCAATACCGCCCTTCGCTTTTGGGATTATAGACCGCCGTTACAAAATCTGCCGTTGCGGCTGCATGGATGCGTTTTTCAATCCGGTCCCATGGTGTCATGAGGTCGGAGAGGGAGATCACACAGAAATCGTGACCGATGGGTGCTCCCAACAGGGAAGCCGCTTTCTGAAAAGCACTGATACCCGGCAATACTTCTATTTCCACCCGGCTGCCACGCTCGCGTTTCATTTCGTAAACCAGCGGAGCCATGCCATAAATTCCGGCATCTCCCGAGCTGATAACGCATACAGTCTTTCCTTGTTCCGCCAGCTCGAAAGCCTGTTCGGCACGTGCTTTTTCACGTTTCATTCCGGTGTCTATACATTCGGTGCCCGGTTCCAGATAGGGTTCGATAAACTGGAAATAGTATTTATAGCCGATTACTACATCGCTGTTCTTGACTGCTTGTATTACAGCGGGGGTTATATCTTCGGGTGAGCCGGGACCAATGCCGGCTACGATTAATTGGGCCTTTTTCATTTTTTATTATATAATTATTCCTTTCCGGAATCTGATTTAAAAGTTTCCTTCAGTGCTTTCAGCCAATATAATCCTCTGAATGACAATGCGCTGTCCTGACAGTAGTTCCTTCATCTTGCTTTCAGGCTTTTACATAGACGGACTGAAAGTGGTGGCTGGCATGAGGAGCCAAACTTAACCGTACAAAGTTACTTATTTGAGCGGGAGAAACAAGTCTTTTCTTTCTATAAATTATGGAAATCTTTTTTTTATCAGGCTTAACAATGAATAAGGCATCATTCAGAATGTGCCGTAGTCGGGAAGTCGGCAAAGCAGAGGATATTGCCGGTGAGAATTAAAAAAGGAACTAAGAATTATAGAGATTTGCTGATAGATAAGTTTGAAGAAAAAATGTTGGCGGAATCATTGGGGGCACTATGGGGATGGTTAAGCCTTTTTATTCCTGCACTTAACCCTTTTTAAACGGATGATTTCTATCTCCATAGCCTTTGGAGTTAACTCCCAAGCTTATGGAGATAACTCCAAAGGCTATGGAGTTAACTCCGCAAGCTTGGGAGATAGAAATCATTCGTTCAAAAAGCTTAGTCACAAGGATGTGAGAGCTTAGGAATCGGCTTGCCGGAGTTTGTTCTGTATGGAAGAAGCTGCCTCCGCTGTTTGTATCATATCGGATTCCGTTATTTTAAGGCCTTGCCATCCGAGAAAGCATTACCCACTTTTTCTCCTACTTTCAGATAATCATTATTGAACGGGTCGAAGATGACAGGAATAACTTTGGAGGCATCCACTTTTCCATTCTGATCCAGTACACGTTCATCTACACTTACATTGACTATTTCGCCGCGCAGGATACAGGTTTCGGGATTGTAATCCTTCAGCTTGCATTCCACAGCTACGGATAATTCATCAATCAGCGGGGCATCCACAAATTCCGACCGGGTGGCATGGAATCCCGCACGGACGAATTTGTCCGGAACCTTGTTGCCCGAAACAATGCCTACATAATCGCAAGCGATGATTTGCCCGGCTTCTGCCATGCTCACTGTGAATGCTTTGCGTTTCAGGATGTTGGCCGTTGTCTTGTGACCTTCGCTGATACAAATACTGATTTCATTCATTTCACTGATACCGCCCCAAGCCGCATTCATGGCATTGGGAAGACCGTTTTCATCGTATGCGGCGATGATAAATACCGGTTGCGGATAGGTAAAAGGTTTTGCTCCTAAATTCTTTCTCATACTATTTATTTTTTAGTCCATTGTTTAATCTCTTCTTTGGTAGCACCGTTCATCAGCCTGCCTTTCTGCCAGTTCAGGCTGGGGTAGGCTTTCTTTAATTCTTGTTCGGCGTTAGAAATGCGGCTTCCACCCGAGGTAGCGAATGGAATGAGGATCTTGCCTGTGAAATCACCTTTTTCTATAAAACTGTTGATGATTCTTGGAGCCAGGTTCCACCAAATGGGGAAACCGATATAGATGGTATCATAGGCTGCCAAGTTTTGGGCTGGGAACGCAATGCGGGACGTGACAGGGCGTCTGCCATTTCCACACTGCTGCGCGAGGATTTGTCGTGCCAGTCCAGGTCGGCGGAGGTATATTTCTTTGCAGGTTGTATTTCGTAGAGGGCTCCGCCTGTCACCTCCGCTATCTGTTTGGCGGCTTTCTCTGTTGTACCTGTCGCCGAGAAGTAAGCTACTAATGTTCTGTTGCTCTGTTTCTGTGCGTTTACGGTAATACACAGTATCATGATTACCGTCATAAATAATCCGAGTCTTTTCATACGATTTATGTTATTTGGTTCAAATATACGTTTTAATATTTTATGATGTTGCAAATTTAGGTATATTTGCTTGGGTTCTTTGTAGATAAATTACGGGTATCCTGACCTTAATTACAGATTCTGCATATATATGGAGTGGGTAGCCCGGCAGGAACATTCCGGCTCTTCTTTTTATTCCCGGATGGGATAAGATTCGGTAACTAAGGTAAGATAATCCGTAATTGGGGTTATAACCTTGTCCGGATAACTTCTTATTTTTGTGACCGGAATATTTCAAATAACTGAAAAAGCTGTATTTTAGCAGACATTAAACAAGTTAGAATGATGGATAAGATATTAAATTTAGACAGTGTGGACCAATATAACAGTCTATACGGACTTGAAACACTGAATCCGTTGGTCAGTGTCATTGATTTGAACAAGGCTACCCGGCAGATGGACTATGTGCACTGGAACTATGGTGTTTATGCACTTTATCTGAAATTGGAGAAAGCTTGTGATATCAAATACGGGCGTCGGAGTTATGACTATCAGGAGGGAACCGTGGTATGTTTTGCTCCGGGACAAACAACGGAAACCACATTGACCACCGACCGTGTGCAGTTGAATGTGCTTGGCATTCTTTTTCATCCGGATTTGTTACGGGGGACCACGCTTGGAAAAACAATAAAGAAATATACCTTCTTTTCGTATGAAGTGAGCGAGGCGCTGCACCTTTCGGAAGATGAGCGCAATATTATGACAGATTGCCTGAAGATTATCCGTATGGAACTGGAACGGGGAGTGGACAAGCATAGTAAGACCTTGCTGGTAAACTATATAGAACTGCTTCTTAATTACTGTATGCGTTTTTATGAACGTCAGTTCGCCACCCGCAGTCATTCGAACCGTGATGTGTTGACACGCTTTGAAGGGTTGCTTGACGATTATTTTGAGGGCGAACTTGCCGAGCGTGACGGATTGCCTACCGTGAAATACTTTGCTGACAAACTGTGCCTTTCATCCAACTACTTCGGGGATATGTTCAAGAAGGAAACCGGCAAGACTCCACAGGAATATATTCAGGAAAAAGTGATAGAACTGGCAAAGGAACGGATGTCCGACAGGAGAGAAACCGTCAGCAGGGTAGCCTATTCACTGGGATTTCAATATCCGCAGCATTTCTGCCGGTTGTTCAAGAAGCGTGTGGGCTGTACACCGAATGAATATCGGGCACAAAACCTTCTTTTATAGTATTCTGTCGTAACAAGCAATGCAAGAGACTATGTTGGACTTGAGGACTGTATATGAATGTAACCGCTGTCTGGGTTGCAAGACATTGCATCCGCAGGTGGGCATCATCAATCTGGAGAATCCTTCATTGGAAGAGGATGCGGTGAAGTTTGAATTCTATGCTGTCTTGCTGATTGAGGATTGTCCGGGCGGTTGTTGCTGCTGCGGACGGAAATACTATGATTACTCCAATGCTACCATGGTGTTTCTCACTCCCGGCGAGATCTTTCGTATGAGTAAGGAGAATACGTTGCCGGATAAAGGATATCTTTTGGCATTTCATCCTGACCTGTTGTTCCGCACCTCACTGAAGAATCATATTAAAAATTATACCTTTTTCCATTATCGCAAGGAAGAAGCGCTGCATCTTTCGCGGCGTGAAACAGAGAAAGTGACGTGTTGCCTCTCGAATATAGAGGATGAGTTGCATCATCCCATTGATACTCATAGCAGTATTATTCTTTCCCGGCATATAGAACTTCTGTTGGATTATTGCACCCGGTATTACGAACGCCAGTTATTACCCGTGAGAATAAGAACAAGGCTCTTTTGGAAAACATGGAACGTTTGTTTGTGGAATATATCGCATCCGGAAGATGCAAGGCGGCAAGTTGCCACATCCGGCTATATGGCGGGAGAGCTTGATTTGTCTGTCGCTTACTTCAATGATTTGCTGAGATTTGAAACCGGCAAGACTTTGGAGGAATATTTTCAACTGAAGCGGCTGGATATAGCCAGGCACATGTTGTTGCAGGACGGTCATACGCCTGCTGCTGTGGCACGGAAGTTAGGCTATCCTAATGTG
>ENA-OQDD01000545-OQDD01000545.1-human-gut-metagenome-genome-assembly--contig:-NODE-545-length-15090-cov-3.144757_pt1 | contig 15090 bp, 17 predicted proteins | sample MGYA00242507_ERZ504598 | MGnify/ENA primary metagenome ERZ504598 (study PRJEB26092, sample SAMD00036318) | human gut metagenome | host: Homo sapiens | study: EMG produced TPA metagenomics assembly of... | reverse complement strand
CTTTTTCTTCTTCTGTTCCTGTCCAAAAATGTCAGATTCTGTCATTACCGCAAACTTGATCAACGGGTATTCAAAGCCCTTCTTTGCATGGCCATAAACCACCATGATCTCGCCCGGACAGATCTCCCTGTCATAATCTTGTCCATAAAAGGCTGCCAGTCCCTCTTCCTGAAGATCCTTTGCCAGCCTCTCGGCCCTTGTGCGGGAACCGGAAAGCAACGCGATCCTGTATCCCTGTTTCTTATACTGATGAAGATCTTTTACCAGAAGTTCAAAACTGTTGTTATAAGCGCTGATTGATTTTACCTCCAGGTAAAATTTCTCCCGCACTTTCCAGCCTGCCTGTTTCGGTTCCAGCGCACATACAGAAATACAGTTGCGTTTATTCAGTTCTTTTTGAAGCTGTTCAAAAGAACAAAGCCAGTTTTCCGGCAGATTCCGGCTGCCTTTTTCCTCTCTGTGCATACGGCTCTGTCTGTACTCTTCTTCTACAGCCCCGCCTTTCTCAGTCAGTCGGTTTGGTTCATCCAGAAAGATTATGGTTCTTTCCTCCGGAAAATAATCCAGGAAGGAAACCATATCCTTGTCCCCTATATGCTCCACCGCCGGATAGATCGTAAGTTCTTCCAGATTTTCCAGAGAACGCTGACTCTCCGGATCAAAACTCCGGATAGAATCAATCTCATCTCCCCAAAGCTCGATTCTCCATGGATTTTCCTCAGTGAGACAGTAAATATCCACAATACCGCCACGCACAGAGAACTGCCCCGGCATTTCCACCTGTCCTACCCGCTCATAACCTAAAGCCACCAGCTGGTTCTTCAGCTGTTCTATGTCTACGGTGCTGTCACTTTCGTAATGAATCAGCTGTTCTTTTATCTTTTCCAGAGATTCCAAAAAATCCATACATCCGTCAATACTTGTAACAACTGTCAGTTCTTTCTCTTCCAGTAACGCCTTAATGACCTTCATCCTCTGACGTATCAGCAGATTTCCATGGATATCTGCCTGAAAGAACAGAAGATCTTTCGCAGGATAAGAATACACTTTTCTGTCATAAAATCTGTAATCTTCATAAATTTCTCTGGCGCGGCGTTCGTCCTCCGCCAGGATCAGACGATAAGGTGCAATCCCGGAAAGTCCGTACATCAGATGAGATTTCTGCGATTCCATACACCCCGAAACCTGCAGGATTCCCTTATTCGTTTTGCTTTTTTCTTTAATCTGTTCAAACTCTGCAAGCCCCTGCAGAGGTGTTAAAAATGCTTTCATCTTCACCCCTCATGATCCTTCGACGTAATAAAAGCGGCTTCTGTTTCCAGTTACCGCTTTCTATACCTTTTGCTGAACAATCATCTGTTTCCTGTCTGCTTATTTCTGTACAGGTACTTTTCTGTTATATTCGTTCATGGCTGCATCTGTACCCTGTGAGATTATGATATCCACAGCCTTTGCCGCCTTTGCTATTGCTTCATCCACAAGTTTCCTGTCTTCTGTGGAAAATCTGCCAAGTACATGATCTGCCAGATCCCATCCCTTCGGCTTTGCACCAACTCCTACTTTGATACGGAGAAATTTCTCTGTGCCAAGCTGGCGGATAATATCTTTGATCCCGTTATGTCCACCCGCACTTCCCTGCTTGCGGATGCGAAGCTGCCCGGTTCCAGATCAATATCATCATAAATAACAATAAGCTCTGATTCCGGATCAATTTTAAAATAATTCGCCATCTCACGAACAGGACCGCCACTCAGGTTCATAAAAGAAAGCGGCTTCATAAGAATCACTTTCTCTCCGCCGATCATGGTTTTACCGTACATGGCATTAAATTTCACACCACCCTGAGGGACATTGTAATCCTCTACCAGACGGTCAACGGTATCAAATCCCATATTATGGCGTGTTGCTTCATACTGTTTCCCGGGATTTCCCAGGCCAACTACTAAATACATATATGTGTCTCCTGCTTAATTTAACACCATTTTCCGGAATTACCATACCTGTCCTGATGTCAAATTTATTTTTTTACATCCTCTAAAGTGTGTTCAAAAACCAATCCTGCAAATTGTAACGCACGTCTTGCGGAAAGCATTTTTCAAACACACGCTAAGATAATTAATTAAAATATACCATCTCTTCCTTAAGCGGCTCGCATTCTTTCACATCACTTGCATAAAGAACAATGCCCTCACCCTGATATTCTGTACGGTTCTCAAATGCGACCTTCGCTGTTACTTCTACCCAGCTGCCCTCTTTGATATGCGGTGCATAATCGCTTCTGCACACGTATCCAAGGAAAGTGGTATCATCTGCGCAGCAGGTCATTGCCACACGTCCCGGAACAAAGAATTTACTTCCCATTCCACGTGGTTTCATGACACGTCCTTTAAAGCGGACAATTTTGTCTACATATTTATCCGGATTATCCATGGCATCCACAAACCAGATACCATAATCTTCCGGTGGAATCTCAATGATCGGTGCATTGATATCAAACGGCATCTCATCCTGGAAAATGTCATCCATCTCGCCCTCTTCATTTTCAAAGATAACCTCTGCACTCTGATTTGCGACCTTGATCCCTCGTCTGTATGCAGGAAGCGGATCTCCCTCTTTACAGCGGTTAAATACAACCATATCTGTATTTCTGATCATATCCATGAACAGAGATTTCATGTTTGCCATATAAACCTGATAAGTAGTTGCATCCACACAGGTAATCTCCTGCTCAATGCCCCAGCCTTCAGGAAGCTCCATCTGCTCAAACTTACTTACAAGCCACATTCCGTTGTACTCGATCACAACACGCTCCGGCTGATGGATGATATCCATGGCAGCCAGACGCTGTGGTGTCAGATCTTCTTCATCCTCGATCACTTCCACAACTGTGTTTGTAAGTTTCAGTTTATCCATATCATATTCTTCTTCGCCTTCTTCGCAAAGAATCAACAGAGTTTTGCCGTCAATGGCAAAATACTCCTGCTGCAATGTAAAATCCAGGAAAGTAGTCTTTCCGCTTTCCAGGAATCCCGTAACCAAATAAATGGGAACTCTGATATCATCCATCATATAATTTATTCCTTTATCTTTATTCTGATTCTGTTATTATCTGCCGAAATCGTTCAGTCTCGCATCTATGACACAGGATTTCATGCTCCGATGAGCTGAATCCAGATGCAGTATTTTAGAGGATTGCCATAAATCGTTGCTTCCTTATGATCATTATGCAAGCCCAAATAATTCTGCAAGTTTATCTTCTTTCAGTTTGGAGCCGATCACGCAGAGACGGCCTGTGTATTCCGGTGCACCTTCACGGATTTCTGTTTCCTCCGGAACCATGTCAAAATAAATCCATGTTCCGTCTTCTGCAGAGCATTCCCTTTGCACGAAGAATAATACCGTAATCTTCAGAAGCGGAAAGAGCCTCAAGCATCTTCTCAAGACCTTCTTCTTGTGTATTTCCTGATCGTCTCACGTCCCCAGCTTGTAAATACCTCATCTGCGTGATGATGGTGATGATCATGATGATCATGTCCGCAGCCGCATTCATGGTCGTGATCGTGGTGATGATGCTCATGTTCCTCGTGATCATGTCCACAGCCACATTCATGGTCGTGGTCATGGTGATGATGTTCATGTTCTTCGTGATCATGTCCACAGCCACATTCATGATCATGGTCGTGATCGTGATGATGATGCTCTCCATGTTCATGTACATGTCCGCACTCCGGGCATACCTCTTCCTCAGACATCAGTTCTTCCTCAAGAGATACCGGTTTCTCCATAACCTCAAGGATTTTCTTTCCGTCCAGTTTCTCAATCGGAGTGGTGATGATAGCAGCTTTCGCATTAATTCCACGAAGAAGTTCCATTGCCTGCTGTGCTTTCTTCTCATCAATGATATCTGTACGGCTCATGATGATCGCACCTGCATATTCAACCTGATTATCAAAGAACTCACCAAAGTTTCTCATATACATTTTGCACTTCTTTGCATCAACTACAGTTGTATAGCTGTTCAGAACGATATCCACATCTCCCTGAACACCCTGTACTGCCTTGATAACATCTGAAAGTTTACCAACACCTGATGGCTCGATCAGGATTCTGTCCGGATGATATTTGTCCACAACCTCTTTCAGAGAAGTGCCGAAATCTCCCACTAATGAACAGCAGATACATCCGGAATTCATTTCCCGGATCTGGATTCCCGCTTCCTTCAAGAAACCACCGTCAATACCAATCTCACCAAATTCGTTCTCAATCAGTACAACCTGCTCATCTGCATAAGCCTCTTTCAGAAGTTTCTTAATCAATGTAGTTTTACCGGCTCCAAGGAAACCGGAAATAATATCAATCTTAGTTGCCATTATCTTATTTCTCCTCTTCGTTTAGATTTATATTTCTGAATAACCGCCATATAGCCGTCATTTTTTATATTCTGCCATTTTTATGAACAAACAGAATAACTTTTGGAACTGCCATCATTATCTGTCTGTTTATATATTTACCTGTAACGTACTCATTATACATAAGATGTCCAATGTATTCAAGTCTGCCATCAACGCACTTTAACCAGGGAACGCCTGTGCCCCCTGGTTTATAAATATCCTGCAACTGTTCAATACCATCAGAACAACCTGCCTGTTCACATCAAAGAAAGGGGCATGATCAACCATCATGCCCCCACCTGTATACACTAATGATCAACCGTTGATCATAAAGCTCATTAATTTATCAATATCGTCTTTCTCATAAGCAACGATCTCAAGTTCCGGAATCTCTCCGCCTGAGAAAATGTTTGCCAGAGATACATACTGGGATAATTTAGATTTAAGGTTCAGTCTGTCACCTTCGCCTGTTACTAATTCTACTCTGCCTTCGCAGCTGTCAACTACAGAAAAAAATTTATCGATGTCTTTAATGTTAGATACTTTCATGTTCATTCTCCTTTCAACATGGAAACCATTATTCTCTCTATTCCTTGTGTTCGCGATAATTATAACGCAGATAAATTTCAAAAGCAATTATTTATATTTCACGAATTTTTCATATATTATCATGCTTACTCTGCAATATTGTCAAATAAATAACATACCCCTGACAATAATCCTCTCAGATATTTACATATATCCCGAAATCATCCCGAAAAATTAATATGTAAAAATCGCAACCCCATAAGCCGGCAACGGATATGCGAAGGAAAACTCTCTGTTATCACATTCCTGTTTCACTGCCTTAAATGTCTTTGGCTGCTCCAGAAGTCCATTCTCGTCCATGATCAGCTTGTACTGTTTTTTCTTCGGAACACCAACCCTGTAATCCGGACGGTCAACAGGTGTAAAGTTAACTACGTAAAGAATATTGTTTCTCTTTGTAGGAGACTTTCTCACAAAGCTGAAAATACTTCTGTCCCTGTCATCCGCATTGATCCACTCAAATCCTTCCGGATTATTATCACCGGCATAAAGTGCCGGATATTTCTTATAAATAGTCAGGAGATCATGCACATAATTCTGAAGTTCCTTGTGTGGCTCTTCATTCAGAAGGAACCAGTCAAGTTCTCTCTCCTCACTCCATTCACGAAGCTGTCCGAATTCCTGTCCCATGAACAGAAGCTTCTTACCCGGATGGCAGTTCATAAATGAATAGGCAGCCTTTAAATTCTTGAATTTGTCCGGTAACTCTCCCGGCATCTTCTCAATCATGGAGCATTTCAGATGAACCACCTCATCATGAGAAAGAACTAATACATATCTCTCACTGTATGCATATGACATGGAGAAAGTCATCTTATTATGATTAAATTTACGGAAATACGGATCCAGCTTCATATATTCCAGGAAGTCATTCATCCATCCCATATTCCACTTCAGACTAAAACCAAGTCCGTCCTTCTCTGCATCCCCTGTAACCATCGGCCATGCAGTAGATTCCTCAGCGATCATCACAGTTCCATGATTCCTTCCAAGAACTACTGTATTCAGATGCTTAAAGAATTCAATAGCCTCCAGATTCTGATTTCCGCCATATTTATTTGCGATCCATTCTCCATCCTTCTTACCATAATCAAGATAAAGCATGGAAGCAACAGCATCCACACGAAGTCCGTCTACGTGGCACTCCTCCACCCAGTAAAGGGCATTTGCGATCAGGAAGTTCTTAACCTCCGGGCGTCCGTAATTATAAATCTTGGTACCCCAGTCCGGATGTTCTCCCTGTCTCGGATCTGCGTGCTCATACACTGCAGTTCCGTCAAAGTTCGCAAGACCATGGGCATCTTTCGGAAAATGTGCAGGTACCCAGTCAAGGATAACTCCAATCTTATTCTGATGTAAATAATCCACCATATACTTGAAATCCTGCGGCGTTCCATATCTGGAAGTCGGTGCATAATATCCGGTCACCTGATATCCCCAGGAACCGTCAAAAGGATGCTCTGCGATTCCCATAAGCTCTACATGGGTATATCCCATTTCCTTCACATAAGCTGCCAGGGCATGTGCGAATTCTCTATAGTTATAAAATCCTTTTTCATTTTCCTCTGACTGCGGATGCTTCTTCCATGAACCCGGATGAACCTCATAGATTGCCATAGGCTCTACCTGCTCATCAAACTTCTCTCTGTTCTTGATCCATGTGGCATCCTTCCATTTATAGTCTGTGATATCTGTGATCCTGGAGGCTGTACCCGGACGGAGTTCAGCTTCATTTGCATAAGGATCTGCTTTATATAGCTTCTCTCCATGCGCACCCACGATAAAGAATTTATACAGCTGTCCGATCTTTGCCCCCGGAACAAACACTTCATAAACACCGATCGCCCAACCTTCTCCATCGGGTTTGCTTCTTCCTCCCAGTCATTAAATTCACCGATTACAGAAACAGACTGTGCATTCGGTGCCCAGACCGCAAAATACACACCTTTTTTTCGTCTGTATGTAGTCGGATGAGCACCCAGCTTCTTGTATACTTCATAATTGGTTCCCTGTCCAAATAAATATTGATCCAAATCCGTAAATTTCATACTCACACCCATCTGGAGTCCTCCCTTAACTTCGGTTTCTATCTTTTTTGCAGATACTGATTCCATAAAATAATACTGTAACAGGATATCTTACGTTACTGTTCACTCCATTCACAGTAACTTAGCCAAAATTCATTCCAGATTGCCTGCGGCAATGGAATTTTGGCGTATGAACAGTAACTATCTTACAGCAAGTTCAATCAGGAATACGAACTGACTTTTAGTCATTCTATAAGCCTTATTATACCAACGGACATTCCATACGTCAATTAAAAATATGTGTATATTTAACAATTTTTTTATATATTTTATGTGTTTTTTGTAAAAAACATAAAGAGCAAAGAAGTACCATTGCTCTCTTCTTTGCTCTTTCGTATATTCGTAATTATTCTGTATGGCTCACACTGCAGGATTGCATATGTTTTTTATTCCGTTCCATCTCCGTAATCTACAGAATCATCGCTGTAATCTTCCGAATCATCTGAACTCCCATCATCATAACTTCCGTCATCCGAACTTCCATCATCATAACTTCCATCGTCTGAACTTCCATCCGAATAATCCCCACTTCCATCTGAGGAATCTGTGCTTCCGTCAGAAGAGTCTGCACTTGCATCAGATGTACCATCTGTTCCGTCTGTGGAAGCTGCTGCATCAGAACCGCCCTGATATCCCGGCACGCCTCCATTACTGAGTGTGCTCGGCCAGAAATCCACATAACATGCATTCTGTAAGGTCACATTCTTGGCTTCTGCATCTCACTTACCGTTACAAGTTTATATCCCTGTGCAATAAGATCCGGTATCAGTCTCAAAGCAGCCTTTACAGATGGCTCATGAATATCATGCATCAGATGATAGTTCCATCTGTCAGATCTCCATTCATTACTGCACTGTAATCCGCATCTGCATCCAAAAGTTTCCAGTCTTCTGTGTCCAGCGACCACATAAAGAATGGCTTATTTACAGTATTATAAATATCTGAATTTCCATCACCGTAAGGTGCACGTGCCACACTCGCAGCCTGGCCACATGCCTGAATCAATGCGTCATCTGTATCAGAGAACTGCTTTGCAACTGCATCAAGATCAATTCTCGTCAGCTGTGTATGATCCCAGGAATGACTTCCAATCTCACATCCAAGTTCAAGCATACGTTTTGGCGCATCCGGATATGAACTGACATTCTGACCAAGCATAAAGAATGTTGCATGAGCATTATTCTGTTCCAGACAATCCAGTAATTCATCTGTATACTGTCCCGGACCATCATCAAAAGTCAGTGCCAGCATCGGACGTACCTTACTCGGATCATAAGATCCGTCTTCATTAAAGTAATAATCCTTCACTCCCTTTTCTACCCATCCTGTCTGTATATATCCGTTTCCGTCAAAAGAATAGGTAACACCATCTATATCCTGAAATCCATTTGAAAAATATGTACCGTCTGTATTCTGATACCACTTTCCGTTAGCATCCTCATGCCATCCGGCTGTCATCGCGGCAACCTTATCTGTATCTGATTTACCCTTCAATGGCTGTCTCACAGCAGCATCGGAATTTGCCTGAACTTCCTCTGTATCTGCCTGAGCCTGTACAGTCTGATCACTGCTTCCGCCTCCGGCTACATGATGTGCGATCGGAATAATAATTCCTCTCACCACAAACACCACCGCCAGGATCATGCCAATAACACAAAGTCCGATCTTTGTATAATGCCTGATCATCATCTGGCGTTTTTTTCTGCGCATTCTTTCGCGCAACACCCTCTTATCCATGGTTTCCTTTCCCCGCTTCTTTTTGTTAATTAGTCCTTAACAACGTACATTACAGTACGGAGTAATCCACTTTTATCAATAATCATAACTCATTTATCAGGTAAATACAATGCCAATTATTCACTCTGCTCAACCTTTTCCGTACCTAATTCCTCTTCCAGATTCTCATCTACATCTGAATTGTCCTGTCCGGAATCATCAGTATCTTCATCTGATACATTCTGATCACTGTCCTGTTCCGCATTTTCTGCCGCAGCATCTGCATCATCTGCCAGCACATCACCGTTTGCAACTTTCTCACTCACACTCGCATTTTTTATAATAAAATCCTCCACTCTGAGAAGTCCGACTGATTCATCTACATAATCCTGTCCGTAAGTTCCAACCAGCTCTGCAATACTGGAAACACCCATCTGTTCTACCAGTTATCCTGCAGCTGAAGGCTCTCTTTGTCGTCAAGTGACAGTCCCTCTGCATCCATAATCCCCTGCACGATCAGGTTCTGCTTAACCTTACCCTCTGCATACTGCTGACATTGTTCATCAAAATCATCCTGCGAAATACCCTGACTGTCTGTAAACTCTTCCAGAGTCATGTCGGCCTGTTTTGCATAAACTTCCATACTCTTCTTAAATTCAGAAACAGCCTTATCCACATCTTCCTGTGGGTATTCTTTTACTTCAGAGTTCTCAAGCACTGTACTCCATGCAGTATTCTTAAGAACCTCCTGCGCAGATTCCTTTGCGTTTTTCTCAAGTTCACTGCGAATACTCTCACGATAATCATCTACTGTTGTATAATCAGTGTTCTTTGCAACCCATTCATCTGTAAGTTCTCCTTCACGCCGCACGTTCTGCACCGTAACCTTATATATAACTTCCTTACCTGCCAGAGTTTCGTCTGCATAGTCTGACGGAAAATCAATTTTAATCTCCTTTGTGTCACCCTTTTTCATCCCGATCACACCATTTTCAAATTCCTCAAACATCTGTCCGTCGCCGATCACAAAGTCATAGTTATTGGCAGTACCACCGTCAAAAGTCTGTCCGTCTTTAGTGCCTGTATAATTTACAGTCACCAGATCCCCTTCTTTCGCTGCATCAGATACAGGTTCTGCCTTATCTTTCAGATCCTCATCGATCTGAGCCTGTACATCATCGTCAGTGATCGCATCTACCGTATTGTCCAGAGTCAGTCCTTTATATTCTCCGATCGTAATATATTTCTCTACATTCTCAACAGAAACAAGCCGCGTAGTTCCTGTCTCTGCTTTCTTCCCGTCAGCAGCTCCTTCTGTCTTTGTACCGTCTGTGATAACAGCACCGCCATCACCACACGCAGATGCTGTCAGTGCAAAACAAACTGCAAGCATGGCAAGATATATTTTTTTCTTCATAATAATCAATACTCCCTTCTACATTCCAGGTACCGGAGTTGGTCTTGAAGAATCCCATACTTCCGATACATCAAAAAGATCACTGAGCATTTCCGGATTATAATACATTCTGTATCCATCCAGATTTCTTCTTCCCTGTCGAAAATAATCATCTGTAATCTGTACAAAATACTGACTGGAATCTACATTACAGAAATAGCGGTATCCCTGACTCTTATAAAACTCATATTTCTCATTGTCTGCCGAATATCCTTCCCAGCTTCCGATATCCGCACCAAATGCAAAATGATCATATCTGTTTCTCCAAGTATGGGAGCCACATATTTCTTCCATTTTTTATCATCTCTTTTCAGATCATCCAGAGAAGTGGCAGCCACATCCTTATGTCCCCATGTATGGCTTGCAAATTCCCAGCCTTCTGCCTTCATAGCCTTAGCTACCTTTTTTGCATTTTTCACTTCCTGCTTATAGTTAAAATCCGGATGATCTTCCAGGAATTTTTTCTGATCATCCTGCAGTTTTTTTCCGGTCTTATATGCAATATCCGTACGATATCCCAGAACACCGTCATAACCTGTCATTGCAAGGATTCCCTTTCTTCCATGATAGGAAAAATCCGGATGTTCTTTTACAAAAGTATCGATCAGCGGAACCATATCATAATCCCTGTGGAAACACTTCCGTCATCCTCAATATATTCGTTCTTAACCTCACCATTGGAATCCACTACAAGTTTCGATGCGAAACCATCTCCGTCCATATAGTGATAATAACTTACATCATCCTGAGAAAGCACAAATGGAATTTTTCCCGGCGGCAGCATAATACTGCCTCTGGACATAGTTCCATCCTCATTGATAACCGCCATGTCGTGCGGACTGACCATGACATATCCCTTATCATACATACTCTGTATGATTTTGTTAAACTCATCAATTGTTGTCATATACTGGTTATATCCATTACTGTCTGAATCCCCGTCAAATGCTCTGGCAGTGTCTTTGATCAGTGTATGGAAGAACACGTGCGTGATCTGCTCCAGCGGATATTCTGTACAGGTGGCTTTCGTATTTTCGTAATCCGAAACTGCACTCTGCATATCCGTATTACTTTCGTAATCCGGCTGACTCTTAAGCAGTTCTATGGCGCCATCATAATCATACTGTACAGCCATAAGCGCTGCCTGCTCCATAGGATTTTCCTGTTTCTCATCTGCCTCTTCTGTATCTTCGTTGTCAGTCTGCTCTCCCTCATTCAGACCATCATCCTGCTGTGTATCTTCTGTACTTTTCTCTGTATCAGCATCCTGTTCATCAATTGTCTGCTGTTCTGTTTTTTTCTCAGTTTCCACATTTTCAGCTCTGGAACTCAGAAATGGAATATCCTGTTCAAACGGAATGAGCCCACATCCGCTTACTCCTAACGAAATACTCAAAATAGCTGCTGTTACACATGCTATCTTTTTTCTCATATATTGTCCCCTTTCAGTTATGCACAGAGATCATACTCACCCCATAGTTGGAACCGGCACCGGTCTGGAAGAATCAAACACAGACTGTGCATCGAACAGATCTGAGAGAAGTTCCGGATTATAGTACATTCTGTATCCGTCCAGATTTCTTCTTCCCTGCCGGAAATAATTACTGCGGATCTGCACAAAATACTGGCTTGAATCCACATTACAGTAATAATTATAGCCCTGGCTCTTAAGATATTCGAACTTCTCCCCCGAATAATCTTCAACACTGGTAAGATCTGCTCCAAATGCAAAAATAATAATATCTGTTCCGCCTATCAGAGGATCAACATTCTCTTTAAACTTCTGTGTATCTGCCTGTAATCTCTCCAGACTGATCTGACTTACATTCTGATGTCCCCATGTGTGGCTTGCAAACAGCCAGCCTTCATCTTTCATAGCCTGCGCTACTCTGGCTGCATTTTCTCTCTCTGTATTCAGATTAAAATCCGGATGCTCATCCAGCCATTTTACTTTATCTGCATCCAGATCATCCGGACGGGTTTCATAACTGCTGTCTGTGCGATAACCAAGAATTCCATTGTAACCGGTAAGGGCAACAATTCCTTTAGCACCTCTGTAAGAAAAATCAGGATGTTCCTCTACAAAACGATCGATCAGAGGAACCATATCATAATCGCCTACAGAAATACTGCCATCATCTTCCACATATTCATTGCGGATTTTTCCTTCCTCATCTACGATAAGTTTGGTTGCAAATCCGTCCCCGTCCATATAATGATAATAACACACATCATCCTGCGAAAGCACAAACGGTACTTTACCCGGAGGAAGGAGAATCTCCCCTGCATTCATATTCCCATTTTCATCCGCTGTCGCCATGTCATAAATGCTGACCATGACATATCCCTTATCATACATGCTCTGAGTAATCTGGTTAAATTCATCAATCGTTGTCATAACCTGATCGTAATCTCCTGACTTGTAATCCCCGTCAAAAGCCTTACCGGTATCTTTGATCAGCGTATGATAAAAGACATGTGTCACCTGGTCTAACGGCCAGGAAACGCAGGATTCCTTCTTTTTCTGATAAACCTTAACCGCATGCTGAAACTTCTCACTTGTCTGATAAGTCTCACTGTTTTGCAGCATACTTATGGCTTTATCATAATCATACTGTTTTGCAGCATACTTTGCCTGCCTGTAAAGAGTTTTGTCCTCTTCACTCAGTCCATCCGTATCCTGAACTTCAGGTGTCACCGCATTCTCAGCTTCTGCCTCTGCATTTGTCTGCTGAGCTGTTTTTTCTTCTTCTGTTTTCCTGTCTGCAGATTTCACCATCTGCGCAATCTTAACCTGCTGCTCACTGACAAAATTCTGCAGTTCTTCCCCGTAAAATCCTATTCCAATCCCAATTGCAGCGGCTGCCGCCACCACTATGCAGCCTGCGATACGCAGTCTTTTTTTTCTGCGGCGAAGTTTATTGCGGCGTTCCAGCCTGGCTGCTACGGGCTTCATAAGCTTTATTATCATCAAAAAGAAATCTTCGTCCTCGCTTGCTGCCGGAGGTTCTTCGTTTATCTCTTCTGTATTTGGTTTTTCTTCATTTAGTTTTTCTACATTTGGTTTTTCTGCATTTAGCTCTTCTGCATTTAGTTCTTCTGTATTTGGTTTTTCTGTATCTGGTTTTTCTTCATTTAGTTTTTCTGCATTTAGCTCTTCTGCATTTATCTCTTCTGCATTTATCTTTTCTATATTCACTTTTTCCTTATCTGAAAGTCGCTCCTCTTTCTTCTCAGAGTCGGGCTTTAATTCGCTCATGCTTTTCTCCTTTTTATCATATCCGTTTTTTTACGCACGAATTGTTCTGTCGCAAAACAACTCCTCAATTCCCGTTACATATATTATAACCACACATCATGATTCCATCCTGTAAAAATGGCTTTAACTGTTCCGCATATTTCCCATTACTGTTCGCTCCGGCAAATATTGTTGCATTACAGTTTTGCTACAATTATAACCTTTCATAATGTAAATTTCTACCGCTTTCCATCCATTAATTCTTTTTTTGCAATTGCGTTTTACCTTATTTAATGATAAAATAATTTTTATGCAATGGACTGTCCGTACCAACAGTCCCTGTGAAAACACATACATTAGGGAGGATGCAAATGAGTACAGTAACAATAGTCCTTCTGGTCATTCTTGTTATCCTGATCGCTGCACTGATCGGTTTATATTTCTTCGGAAAAAAAGCCCAGAAGAAACAGGAAGAACAGCAGGCTCAGATTGAAGCAACTAAACAAACCGTTTCCATGCTGGTTATCGATAAAAAGAGGATGCCACTGAAAGAATCCGGACTTCCTCAGATGGTAATTGAACAGACACCTAACTTATGCGCCGTTCCAAGCTTCCAATCGTTAAAGCTAAAATCGGACCAAAGATTGCGATTATGATCGCAGATGAGAAGGTTTTCGACCTGATCCCGCTTAAGAAAGAAATCAAAGCCGAAGTAAGCGGTCTTTATATTGTAGGCGTAAAAGGAATCCGCGGTTCCCTTCAGACACCGGCTCCCAAAAAGAAAGGTTTCTTTGCAAAATTCAAGAAAGACAAAACTGCCAGATAAATGCAGTCAGACATATAAACTAAAGGTCAGTGAATCGTGTCATCCATACACACAGATCACTGACCTTTTTCTGTTTTGATCAGACAGATATCTGCAGCGAAGCAGAGAACTTACCAGATCTGATCAAATTGTAAAATTCTTACAGTCCTTTGGCTGTGCCTTAATCGCAAGATAACAGTCTGCCACATGCTCCTGGTTCATATCAAGCGCATAATCCACTTTCATATCAAGACCGCCATCACTCTCCTGCAGATTCAGATTCGTCGCCGCAATCCCCATTTCAATAGTTCCATAGGGAGTGGTATAGTAAGTCATATTCTTCTTACCCTGTTCAAAAACCATATGAACATTGACCACACCTTTCTTGCGGACCTCCATTCCCTTCCGGGAAATTTTTATGTAATTGACGGTAGGTTCTGCAAAATCCTCCATGACTTCCTCATAGCGCAGATAATGACTTCCGTTCCGGAAATAATACTGTCCCGGTACAACAATCTCCAGAGGTTCCTGTTCACCGTCTGCATCCATTGTCTGAAGTCCCCTTACATGAATCAGCACTTCTTTATCCATTCTTCTCATACTCCTGTTTTATACTGTTCAAAACCTGTTTTATGTATCTATATTATAACCATTCAGTAATCTGCTGTTTTAATACTTCTCAATATCTATTTTTTCGTCATCTCCACATCATATGGAAGAATCGAATTGGCAAATGCCTTAAACTCATCTGCAGATCACTCACATAGAAGCGATACGGAAATTCATTCTTCTCTGTACCTTCACCGGCA
>ENA-OQDD01000544-OQDD01000544.1-human-gut-metagenome-genome-assembly--contig:-NODE-544-length-15100-cov-3.383223_pt1 | contig 15100 bp, 18 predicted proteins | sample MGYA00242507_ERZ504598 | MGnify/ENA primary metagenome ERZ504598 (study PRJEB26092, sample SAMD00036318) | human gut metagenome | host: Homo sapiens | study: EMG produced TPA metagenomics assembly of... | reverse complement strand
TGGTCGCTGCGCAGACCGGCGATGAGTCGGCATCCGGCAACGTCAAGGTTTCCGGCAACGTCACGGGCGCGTACGTGGTGAAGGCCGATGCTCCAACAGCAAGAACGCCGTTGCCATCTGGCAGAACGATACCGTGGTCTTCCAAGCTACCGGCACCAAGGAAGCGGTCGATCGCTTCTACCAGAAGTTCCCGATGTAGTATCTAGTATCGGCTGTCAGCTGCTGCACAAACTTATGAACGTTGGGGCATCCACATTGCTGATGTGGATGCCCTAACTGCGTTCAGGGCATATGCGGACTATCGACAACATACTGGTTTCCTCTGTCTGGCAACACGTGTATTATGGTGCGAGTTGCAACTTTTACGATTAATCGAAATGGAGGCTTCAGATGGGTTCTGTCATCAAGAAGCGCCGCAAGCGGATGAGCAAGAAGAAGCACCGCAAACTGCTGCGTAAGACCCGCCACCAGCGTAAGTAGTCTTACCTGCAATCAAGGCATTAGAAACCCCGTGATCGTTATGGTCGCGGGGTTTCTCTTTTGCTTGGCTCTTTGCCTTGTTCGGGCAACAGTAAAGCCCGCACCTGCGATGTGCAGATGCGGGCTTGGAAAAGCTTAGTGATGTGAGACGATCACTTGTTGGCGTTGGTCATCACGCGCGGGCCGTTCGGGTCGCCGACGATGACCTTGTCGACCATGTTGAGGAACAGGCCGTGCTCCACCACGCCGACCGTGTTGATGAGGTCTTCGGCCAGCTCCTGCGGGTGATCGATGCGCTCCAGGTGCAGGTCCACCACGAAGTTGTTCTCGTCGGTGCGCACTTCCTTGCCGTCGGCGTCAAGACGAAGCACCGGCTTGTAGCCGCGGGCCTCGAACTTCTTGATGACTTGGCCGGCACCGAACGGAATGACCTCGACCGGCAGCGGGAACTTGCCGATGGTGTCCACAACCTTGGACTCGTCCACGATCCACACGATCTGGTTGGAGTTGGTGGCCACGATCTTCTCCCACAGCAGAGCAGCGCCGCCGCCCTTGATGCCGTTGAAGTTCTTGTCGACTTCGTCGGCGCCGTCAATGGTCACGTCGATGTGGTCCACGTCGTCGATGTCCACGATCTTGATGCCGTAGCTCTCGGCCTGGGCCTGCGTGCGGCGAGACGTGGTCACGCCAGTGAACTCAAGACCTTCCTCCTGATGACGGCGGCCGAGCTCGTCCACCAGGAACTTCACGGTCGAACCAGTGCCGAGGCCTGCGATCATGCCGTTTTCAACGAGCTTGGCGGCTTCGATGCCGGCCGCCTTCTTCAGCGCATCCTGCTGTGCCTTATCCATGGTTTCTCCTTTGCCATCCTTGCCTCCGCCGCATGGATCAACGGCGTGAAGCCTTATCTCCTATCCTAACGCGAATGAGCGATTTTGTGTCATCGTGTCCGATTGCGGTACATATTCGTGTGTTTGGGTGTCAGTGTCGTACGATGGTGCGTTGGTGATGGTCAGGTTGCCGTCGCCGTCCACATAGCCTTCGATTTCGATGCTGCCTTTGATCGGCATCGGCTGCCCGTTGAAATACGGGCTCGTTTTCGGCGCGGGGGAGAAGGTCAGCGTACCGGATACCGTCAGCCCGCTGGGCTTTGCGGGGGGTACAGGTTGCGTTGATTGTACAGGTTGCGTTGATTGTACAGGTTGCGTTGATTGTACAGGTTGCGTTGATTGTACAGGTTGCGTTGATTGTACAGGTTGCGTTGATTGTGCCGCTAAGGGTGACGAAGACTTGGTCTCCGGCCTTGCGGCATCCGTCTGATCCGTCGCCGCAGCCGGCTTGCGCAAACTTGCCGCATCCGCTTTGCCGTCCAATACCAATTGCACGTCTGGAGCACATCGGTGCCATGTGCGTATTCGGAGCCCAGCAGCGACTGCCAGCCTTCAATCGGTAGATAGCCGTCGCGCGCACCCGAACGGCAATCGCCCGCATAGGTGCGTGCCAGTTCATCGACCAGCTCATTGCCTTCGTTGCCGGCGTGACCTTTGACCCATCGGAAATCCACCGGGCCAGGGCGTTGTGAGATTTCGCGGTCGATCGCCTGAATAAGCTCTTTGTTCTTCACAGGTTTTTTCTGTGAATTTTTCCAGCCGTTCTTCTTCCAGCCTTTGACCCACTTGGTCGAGCAATTGATGGCGTATTGCGAATCCGATTCGATGAGCAATGGCTCAGGGCCCGGATGCGCTCGCAAAGCTTCCAACACTGCGCACAGTTCGCCAATCTGGTTGGTGCCGTTGGTCGCGCCGCCGGCGTCGTAGCCGTGGTCGTCGTGCTTATGGCCAGGCTTGCCGCCGGCGTTCTGCTCATGATCGGCCCAGGCCCAGCCCATTGGCCCGTTTGGATTCCCTAATGCGGAACCGTCTGTGGATACTGTGATAGTCATGTTCTCCACCCTAACGCAAGCTGTGCAATCTCTTGCTGAAGTGGGGCTGCCCAGCGCGAGGCAAAACAACGTAGTGGAGGGTGTGGATAACATCACACCTATTGACTTTGCTTGAAAAACATGCCATCGCGCGTGAATAGGTGAGCGCTCACAAGAAAGACAAGACATTTCCTCTCTGCGGGTGAGGCCGGCAACAATGGCGCATCCGGTATCTGGAATGAGAATAAGGGACTGTACAAAACCAGTGACGGCAACATCGAAATCCTCAAACCAGAGGCGGACAGCGATGGTTCGACCTCCACGGCCGCATCCAAGGGCACCATGCTTATCGCAGGCAACTCCAAAACCGTGGCACTCGGTCCAGGCGGCATGGCCTTGGCTCCCGGCCTGCCGCTCGGTCTTGGCTGGTTCATCCGACGCCGCTTAGGATTGGATGCCTCCGACATTCTGGACCGTAAGCTCGGCTTGAAGTAACGGCTGGTTCGGACGTGATTGCTGTCACGTACGGATCATGACGACAGTGCGAAGGTCCTCATCGGTTTACGTCGATGAGGACCTTCGCGCGCATTAGGGGAGTCTGTTGCGGGCTGCGCTACGCGGGTCATGCTGCGTGGGCGTGCTATGCGAACAAACTACGCGAACAAGTCGTTCAGTGCCTCGCAATCGTCGGATGCGTGAACACCATATCGCGCAACGTGCTGGCCGGCGCGTCAAGATCCATCGCCAACTTGACGATATTGATCACCTCGTGCGACTCGACGGAAAGCAGCATCGCACCCAGAATGCGGCCAGTATTGCGTTCCACAATCGCCTTCATCAGACCATCCGGTCGCCGCATTACCTGGGCCTTCGGCACAGCGGCCACCGGCAATCGCTTGACCACATAATCCAATCCAGCCGCCTTCGCCTCGCGCTCATTCAATCCCACGCGCGAGTAAGGCGTGGCGAGGAATGTGCTCGACGGCACATGCTTGCGGTCCTTCACCGTGTACGGACGGTCGGAACCATTGAGCTGCGACCACACCACGCGATAGTCATCCAGCGAAATGTACGTGTGCTGCGGGCCGCCGTTCACATCGCCCAGAGCCCAAATGTCGGCTGCTGTGGTGCGCAGAAGCTCGTCGACTTTCACGGCACCGCGTTCGGTGAGCTCCACGCCAGCTGCCTCAAGATGCAGTCCCTCGACGTTCGGCGTACGTCCGGTGGCCACCAGTACCGCGTCGGTGGTCAGGCAGAATCGGGCTTCAGCCGGCTCGGCGAACCGCGGCTCGCCATCGTCTGATGGTTTCGTTTGAACGTGTGACATCGTGGCGTGATCGGTCGGGTTGCTAGTGGGGCTGGTGGTTGTTGTAGTGTCGGTGGCGCCGGTGGCGTCGGTGGCGCCGGTGATATCGGTATGAGCGTTCCCGGTGCCGGCGGGGGTGGAATCGCAAGCTTGCGATGCGCCGCGAGTCATACCCTTCACCGCAACGGACAACCTGACGCCGCCGTCAGCAGCAGGCGCGATGGCCTTGGTATCCGCGTTGAACAGGAACTTGACGCCCTGCGCTTCCAACTGTGCGCGAATCGCGGCCGCCACATCCGCATCCTCGCGCGGCAGGAACTCGGCATTGTGCTGCAGCACGGTAACCGCCGTGCCGAAATCGGCAAACATCGAGGCAAACTCAAGTCCAATGAATCCTGAACCGATAATCACCAGTCGCTGCGGCATATCGTCGAGATCCATCAGTCCAGTGCTGGTGTAGACGCCGGGCGTAGTGTGGATACCGGGAATATCCGGAATGCGCGGCGTGGCACCGGTATTGATGAAGATCTTGCTGGCGGTCACGGCGACCGGGCCCTCAGCGGTGGCGATTTCCACGCTATGAGGCCGGTGAAGTGAGCGCGGCCGGTGATTACGGTGATGTTGTCTTGGTCGGCGAGCTTGTGATAGTTCTTGTCGCGCAGCATCGAAGTGACGCGGCGCTTCTCCTTGATAGCAGCCTCGAACGCTGCTTCGCGGGTTTCGGGAGTACTGTTCGCGCCATCCCGCCGCGCCTGTTCGGCGGACAAAATCAGTGACTTGGACGGCAAGCATCCGATATTGATGCAGGTGCCGCCGTACATGTCGGCGCTTGCCTCGGCGACGACGACCTTGCGGCCGGCTGCACTGAGCTTGGCAGCCAAGGTTTTGCCGCCCTTGCCGAATCCAATGATCAGGGCGTCGGTGGTGATAGTGGGGGAGGTGTTGGGTGTGCTGATGGCATTGGGTGTGCTGATGGACATGGTTACTTCCTTACGTATTCGAGTGATAAGAGTGCGTTGTGCTGATGTGTTGTGTGCCGTGCGGCGTCTGTTTTCTTCTTTGACTGCCGAAGCGTTATCGACTGATGCTGGCTAGGGGAAACGCGCGGGATTATTAGCCTTTGCGCTCGCTGAATATCTGTTCGGTGATGTCGTGGATGGTGGTGTGTTCGAGTTGTTCGAGGCAAGTGCGGTTGAGCCCGGCATAGATGTCGTTCATCACTGCGCCCATTGAAGATGACACCAGACAGTCCTCGTGTACGTCGCCCGGTGTCCAGTTCACTTTCACAAAAGTGGTGCCGGTGGCTTCCGCTACCGCGCGCAAAGTGATTTCGGCGGCGGGCCGGGCCAGAGCGTACCCGCCTTCAGCACCCTCTTTAGTGGCGATGAGTCCGGCTGAGGCGAGCGGTCGCATTACTTTGCGCACGCGCGCCGCATTGGTACATATGTTCTCGGCCAGGATCTGACTGGGCAGGTGTGTGGCGCGATGGTCAAGGTAGACCAATGCGTGCACTGCCAGTGAATGGTCGCCGTTCATGAAACGACCTCCTTACCGAGTCGATACTGTAACTATGATGTGTACAGTTATGATACTGTAATCATATCAGATACAGTTAGTGTGTCAAATCGGGGTTGAAGAGGTGGGTGACTATGTGTATAAGTGAGGTGTCCACATGGTTATCCACAATGAATGTGCGTAAGTGAAGCTAGGACCACATACCTCGGATCGGCTTCCGTTTCCGCACCCACTACCCATATGGTGGTGTCATGAACAGGATGACCGACGGCATCACCAACTATGGAGCTCTGCCAGGCTCTATATACGATCAGCCTCCGGAAGAATCGGAGGCAGTTTTTGTTCCGCCCGAATTTGCGGGGTCATTTTCTACTGACTCGAAATACCCGACTTCTCGCGACTCGTCATCGCCGAACAGTGGTGCACATGATTCTGCAGCGACACCGACCATGAGCGAAAGCCTCGCCCAGCGCAAACGCGACATGGTCGCACGCTGCACTGAGGAAGCGAAACGGGCGGGCAAGAAGCTGCTTTTCGGCATGACCACTTCCCTCGCTCTGCAATCCGTACCGATTCCCGCCGATTGCGACCTCGACTCGGCCAAGCTGCACACTGTATCCAGCGTTAAGAGCAAGCGGTTTCGTACACGCCATGCACCACTGCAAACGCATATTTGGAAACATGCGGCTAAAGCCGCCAATGTGGAAATGAACCAACACGTGTTTGCGCTGGACCTGTTTCACGTATGGGCTCAACTTGCCCCGTATGTTTCTTTTGAGTCTCTGATTGTGCTCGGGGATGCCGTCATTACTGCTACGAGCAAACAGCCAGTATTGGCCAAGGATCGTGATGCTGCTGCAATCTATCAGGATCTGGTGAAGTTCGTGGAGCAATTTACCCGATTCAGAGGGCGCCCGTCCTGCGTTCGAGCATTGCCTCTGATATCACCTGGTGCTGATTCGCCCAAAGAATCAGAAGAACGACTCTCTCTGGTGGCGCATGGGATTCCACAGCCGGTTGCGAACTATGTGGTGCCGGACGCGGCTTTTGCATCTGGAGCTCCCATAACGTTGGACTTAGCGTGGCCAGAGTTCAAGGTCGCTGTTGAATATGATGGCGATCATCATCGTACGAGTAAGACTCAATGGCGCCGTGACCAAGAGAAAAGGGGCATGCTGGTCGGGCGGAGATGGCTGGTCTTCATCGCCACGGCGGCAAGTATCGCTAACGAGGATACTCGTGCTGAATTCGCTTTCAACGTGGCGAGGGCGCTTGCTTCGCGCGGTGCCGTATTCGAGTTTCATGTAGTTGCCATGTCTCTTGAAGAGTTGGCGCAGAGCCTGCTGTGACCATGATGTTCGAAACGGACTGATGTAAAGGCAATATTTGTACGACCTGTTGTTGTGGTGTGTGCTTGATATTGCATGCCGTTCGATTGCGATGCCTCGTAGTGATGGATTTCGTGAATGACTAGTGTTCGATTGTGGAGGGAAATGTGTCATAGTGGTCGATTGGGGGTGTTGTCGGTGCATTGAGCGTGGATTTGCGCCAATGGGTGTGGGAGCTACGCGTGTTTTGCCGATTTTTGCGTGGCGTCCCACGGCCCTCGGGTAATGGCTGTGACGGGTGTGGCAGGAATGGCGTCTTTCCGGGGTTTCCAGTTTGAGTGTGTGGGATGGGGAAAATGTAAAACGATTGACTTAGCTGTTGTCCCACGCTTTTGTGGGATGGCAACTCTGGAATGGGCAAATTCGTCGTGGCGTCCCACAACGATGTTAAAACTCGACCATGATGCAAGCCGACCGAACGCTTCGGTGGTCATCTGGCCGCTGTGACCCCACAATGATGATGGGAAACTCGGTCATAATGTAGGCAGGCGAACGTTTCGCGGCCATATGGCCGTCCTGCCCTGCAGTGATGTTGAGAAAATGCGGTCACGGTGCATGAGGAGAACCGTTGACCTGCGTGTTTCAGTGGTCGCGAACTGCATATGCGCTAAAAAAGCTCTGCAGTGGATTGCATGAATCCAATGCAGAGCCTTATTAGTTGCGGTGAACGCGACTAACGCAGCGATTTCACTCGCTCAGGGCCTTGTCGACCACGACGGTGGCCTCGTCGAGTACCTTGTCCAGAGCCTCGGGGGAGACGAAGGACTCGGCGTACACCTTGTAGATGTTCTCGGTGCCGGAGGGGCGGGCGGCGAACCAGTTGTCCTTGGTGGTGACCTTCAGACCGCCGATCTTGGCGTGGTTGCCCGGTGCCTCGGTCAGCTTGGCGGTGATGTCTTCGCCAGCCAGGGTGGAGGCGGTCACGTCGTCGCCGGACAGTGCCGCGAACTTGGCCTTCTGCTCCAGCGTGGTCGGGGTGTCGACGCGCTTGTACCAAGACTCGCCGAAGCGCTCGACCTGCTCCTGGTGAAGCTGGGCCGGGTTCTTGCCGGTCTTGGCAGTGATCTCGGCGGCCAGCAGGTCGGGGATCAGACCATCCTTATCGGTGGTCCACACGCGGCCGTCCTTGCGCAGGAAGCTCATGCCGGAGCTCTCCTCGCGCCGAAGGCGACTTCGCCGCTGAACAGCGGGTCCACGAACCACTTGAAGCCCACCGGCACTTCGATGACCTTCGCGTTGATCGATGCGGCCACGCGGTCGATCAGGGAAGAGGAGACCAGCGTCTTGCCCACGGCTGCGCCTCAGGCCAGCCCGGACGGTTGCCGCCGAACAGGTACTCCACGCACACGGCGATGTAGTGGTTCGGGTTCATCACGCCCCAGTTCGGGCAGACGATGCCGTGACGGTCGGCGTCCGGGTCGGTGCCGCCGACCAGATCGTACTTGTCCCAAGCGCCGGCGTTGAGCTCGTCGACCAGGCCCTTCATGGCGTACGGGGAAGACGGTCCATGCGGATCTTGCCGTCGTGGTCGATGGTCATGAAGCGCCAGGTCGGGTCGACCTCAGGACGCACCACGCCGATGTTCAGGCCGTACTTCTCGTTGATGAGCGGCCAGTAGTTCACGGAAGCGCCGCCGAGCGGATCGATGCCCAGACGCACGCCGGAGTTGCGGATCACGTCGAAGTCGATGACGTTCTCCAGGTCGTCCACGTAGTGCTCGCGGAAGTCGAAGCCCTCGACGTACTCGGACTTGATGGCCTCCTCGTAGGGCACACGCTTGATGGACTTGAAGTCGCCGAGCAGCTCGTTGGCGCGAGCGGCGATGGCATTGGTGGTCTCGGCCGGAGCCGGGCCGCCGGTGACGGGGTCGTACTTGAAGCCACCGTCGGTGGGCGGGTTGTGGGACGGCGTGACGACGATGCCGTCGGCGAGGCCCTCGCCCTCGAAGCGCTGGGTGCCGCCGGCCGCTGGTTGTGGGTCAGGATGGCCTGGGAGACCACCGGGGTGGGCACGAAGTCGTCACGGGAATCGACGCGTACGTGCACGCCGTTGGCGACGAGCACCTCGATGGCGGTCTTCTTGGCCGGGCCGGACAGCGCGTGGGTGTCGGAGCCGAGGTACAGCGGGCCGGTGACGCCGGCCTTCTTGCGGTATTCGGCGATGGCTTGGGAGATGGCGATGATATGGGCCTCGTTGAACGAGGTCTTCAGGATGATCCACGGTGGCCGGAGGTGCCGAAGATGACACGCTGCTCGGGGACTTCGGGACCGGGGACGAGGTCATAGTATTTGCCGATAACCTCATCGACATTGATCAGATCTGCTGGGGTGGCGGGCTGACCCGCATTGTTTGCTACCATGCTCCCTATTCTGCCACGTTTTTTCGCCACGTTGGGTACGATTATGTTAAGAGTTGTCAACTTTTGTGCGAATCGTGTGCCGGTTGTCTAGCGCTTGGTCATTTCCTCCTCGATTTCCTCCAGCGACTTGCCGTTGGTCTCGGGCACCAAGCGCATCACGAACGGGATGGACAGGGCCGAAAACACGCCGAAAATCGCGAACGGGCCGCCCACATTGTTGCCGAACGCATCGAGCAGCACGAGGAAGAACTGGGAGACGATGAAGTTGCCCAGCCAGTTCGCCGCCGAGCCGAAGGAGGAGCCGATGCCGCGCACGCTCAGCGGGAAGATCTCACCGATAAGCACCCAGCGATCGGGCCCCACGAGACCGCAAAGCCGAGGATATAGAAAGCGATGAGAATCATCGTCGGCACGGCCAGCACGGCCACGTCGCCCACGAAGTTCATCACGGCGAGCACTGCGAGCGAAACGGTCATCACGATGGAACCGAAGATCAGCACGCCCTTGCGCGGGAAGCGATCCATGATAAGCGTGGCCACGATGGTGCTCACGAAGTTCACCACGCCGATGCCCACCGACACCCAGATCGCGTCGCCTTCAGGGAAGCCGAAGCCCTTGATGAACACCTGCGGCAGGAAGTAGATCACCGAGTTGATGCCCACGAGCTGCTGGAACAGCATGATGCCAATGGCGGCCACCAGCGCCGGACGAGCGATACGGAACAGTTCGCGCACGCCACCCTTGGTGTCCTGTGCGGCCACGGCCTTGATTTCGTCCAGCTCAATCTGCACCTGGGTCTGATCCACGTCCTTGCGAATCAGCGTAAGCACTTTGAAGGCGTTGCAGGTGTCGCCCTTGTTCACCAGATAACGCGGGGATTCGGGCAGCAACAGGCCGCCGAGCAGCAACAAGGCGGCCGGCACCAGCGCCGAACCGAGCATCCAGCGCCAGTCGCGGATGCCGAAGAGGTTGTGGTTCAGGAATCCGAGGTTGGAGCGTAGGCCAGCAGAATGCCGAAGGTGACCATGAGCTGGAACAGCGTGGACAGCGAGCCGCGACGCTCCTTCGGCGCCAGTTCGGCCAAGTACGCCGGGGTCAGGGCAGAAGCCGCGCCGACCGCGAGGCCCAGGATGATGCGGGCGCACACCATCATCGCGAATCCGGTGGAGGAGGCGCACAGGCCTGAGCCGAGCAGGAACAGCAGCGCGGAGACGATGAGCAGCTTCTTGCGGCCGAACCGGTCAGACAGCGCGCCGATCGACAACGCACCTGCGCACGAGCCGATCAGCACCGAGGAGGTGATGAAGCCGGTCTGAGAGACGCTCAGGCCGAAGTCCGATTCGATAAGCGGGGAGCGCCGGAGATAATGCCGGTGTCGAAACCGAACAGCATGCCGCCGAGCGCGCCGAAGGTGAAGATGAATGCGCTGTTGAGCGGGAAGCGCGTGGAGAAGCCGTGCGATTCGGCGGCTTCGAGGTCCTCGATTGCGTTTGCTGCCGCGTTTGTGGCCGCGTCCGCCACCCCGGCCACGCCGGTTTCGATGGTTTCGATTGCGGTGGCCGCTGCACCGGTTGCGCCGGTCTCCTGTGCCGCGGATGCCGTCTGCTTCGATACGGGTGATGCCGTCGTCGTCATTGCCTTGTCCTTTCGCCGTTGACGGGCCGCGCCTGCCGCGTGGCCCCTCTGCCGCATGCAAGGTCAGGCTTCGATTGCCTGAAGTCGCCCGAAAACAAAAAAGACCTGGAACAACGTGGAATTCGCATATTACGATACGCAAATTCCACGTCACTCCAGGTCTTGCCTCATTTTGAGTAACAACCCTGCTACGCAACGTGTGTGAAAGATAGGATACGACTTTCTCGGTCGCGACACTCCGAATAGGCGGCAAAAAACGATGATTTTTGACAACGATTGCAGGATTCTGCATGGTGGAATGAAGTCGGAATGGGCGCTGCGGCAAATACGGAGAACGGGTGCGGCGGAACACCATAGCGGAACGCTATCGCGGAGCACCGTAGCGCATAGTTGCCGTTTCGCGATGCTTTGCCGGCATTGCCGTGCTTTTGGGGCACCCAGCGCCGATAATGGAACACAGTGGCATACGGCAGCAAGGAGGAACCGTGGCGAACGCATCGAACGCAACGCCTGCAGTGATTGCGGCGTGCATCGTTGATGCCGTCGGCGGCTCCGCGAACATCACCAACCTGACCCATTGCGCCACGCGACTGCACTTCGAACTGGACGACGCCGGCCAGGTCAGCCAGCACGGTCTCGAATCCATCCCCGGAGTCCTCGGCGCATTCCCGCGAACCGGCAATCGTTATCAGGTCATCATCGGCGGAGCGGTCGCCTCGGTGTACGAGCAGATCGTTCGGATGCAGGCAGCGCGATTGACTCCGGCAACGCAATTACCATCGGCGGCGTCGCGGCCAACGCAGTCCGCGCAATCCACTCAGTCAACGCAATCCACTCAGTCAACGCAATCCACTCAGCCTACGCAGCCTACGCAGTCCGCGCCGAACCTTTCCGACGACGTCGCACCATTGCGCGATACCGACACCGAGCAGAGTCACGGCCCAGCCAATACATCCCGTCACTTCATGCCTCGTACCATCCGCGAGTGGGGCAGTGCCGCCCGTGCCCGGCTGCCGCGTTTTTCGACTACCTGTCCGACTCGTTCCGCCCGATTCTGGGCGTGCTACTCGGTGCCTCGCTGGTCATCGCCATCGTCAACGTGATCGTTGCACTCGGCATTGTGCCTGATGGCGAGACGTCCACCGGTTGGATACTACTCAAGGCGATTTGAGGGTGTGTTCACCGTTCTGCCGATTATGATCGCTTACAATGCGGCCAAGAAACTGGACGTCGACCCTTGGCTCGGCGGTGCGATTATGGCCGCGCTTATGACCCCGCAGCTTACTGGCGTGATGTCCGGAATGTCCGGGACGTCCGTATCCAGCGCTCTCTCCGGGGAGATTCAATGCTCGGCCACCGCCACATTCGGCACCGAAACCTGCACCGTGTCGGCGTTCGGCATACCGATTCAACTCAACGACTACAGTGGCAACATCTTCGTACCATTGCTCATGGCCGCCGTGCTCGCCGTGGTCTACCGCGGGCTGAAGCGCGTCATTCCCGACAGCGTACAGCTGGTGTTCGTGCCATTCCTCTCACTGGTCGTCGTTTTTGCGCTCACCATACTGGTTATCGGGCCTCTGGGAATATGGCTCGGCAGCGGGCTGGGAGCGGCCACAGCATGGCTTAACGCGCACGTGCCATTCCTGTTCGCGCTCATCATCCCGATGCTCTACCCGTTTCTCGTGCCGCTCGGTCTGCACTGGCCGTTGAACGCCTGATACTGATGAACATTCAGACGCTCGGCTACGACTTCGTCCAAGGTCCGATGGGTGTATGGAACTTCGCCTGCTTCGGTGCCACCGCCGGCGTACTCGTGCTGGCCGTACGCGGCAAGGATTCGGCCATGCGGCAGACCGCGGTGGGGGCGTTGCTCGCGGGATTGCTGGGTGGCGTTTCGGAACTGAGCCTGTACGGCATCCATCTGCATCACCGCCGCGTCTACCGCTGGCTGCTCGCCGGCTGCGCGGCCGGCGGAGTGACCAGCGCGGTGTTCGGCTGGCTGTTCCCGTCCGTGCTGCCATCCGGCCAGATGGTCCGGGGCGTTACGACTACGGCATTCGCCTTCTCCTCGTTGCTGACGATTCCGGTGTTCGATCGGATGTGGGTGTACGCGCTGTCCATCGCCGTTGCGTTTGTAATGGCGATGGTGTTGACGGTGTTGTTCGGGTACCGCACGCCGTCGCGCGCCACCAAGACGCAGATGGTCTCGGCAGACGAGAACGCACGCCCGCAGGATATGGCGAGGGGGATTGACACGACCGTGTCGGATGTGGAGTCTGCGGAAGATTCTCCATCGCGGGCTGCCCCTGATCGGGCTCTTGACTCCAACGCCATCTTGTCGCCGGTCGCCGGCCGGCTGGTGAATCTGGAAGCGACTGGCGATCCGGTGTTCGCCTCCCGCGCGCTGGGGGAGGGCGTAGGCGTCGTGCCGGAGACGACCGGTGAGACAGCCGTGCTCGCACCGGTCAGTGGCATGCTGAAAACCGTGGCCCGAACCGGCCATGCCTTCGGCATTAAAACCGATGGCGGCATCGAGGTGCTGGTTCATATCGGCATTGACACCGTCGATATGGATGGCGAGGGATTCGCTGTGGTCGTGGCTAAAGGCGAGCGGATCGCGGCGGGAGAGCCACTGGCCACCGTGGATTTCGGCAAAGTCGCGGCGGCCGGGCACAGCGTTGTGGTGGTGGTGACGGTGGTCAACGCCGCTGAACTGACCGTGGTCACGCCGTTGATCGGCGACGGTAGCGGCGACAACAACGGCGGTGACTGCAAAACCGTATCAGCCGGCAGCCCGATCATCGATGTGGAACAATGACGTTGCGAAAGGATGCCATGGAAATACTGCGAGTGTTCAACAACAACGTCGTGCTCGCCAAAGGCGGCGACGGCGGTGAGGTGATTCTCACCGGCCGTGGACTGGGGTTCCAGGCCAAGCCGGGGCAGACGGTCGACGAGTCGAAAGTCGTGCGCACCTTCGTGCCGTCGGACGGGCGTGACCCGGACCATCTGGCGCAGATGCTGGCGGACATTCCGCCCGAAATCATCCGCGTGGTCGTCGAATCCATGCAGGAAGCCGGACTGGGGGAGCGTGAGACCGGCAGCACCACGCTGGTCATGGCCTTGTCGGATCACGTGGCGAATGCGGTGGAGCGGGTGCGGCGCGGCATCGACATTACCTACCCGCTGCTCGGCGAGGTGAGCAACCTGTACCCGCAGGAATACGCGCAGGGGCGTGCGATGCTCGCATCGCTCAATGCGCGGCTCGACGTCACGCTGCCGGACGGCGAGGCCACCGCGCTTGCCATGCATCTGGTCAACGCCGGCTTCGCCACCGGCGACCTGTCCTATACGTATACGATGACGGGCGTGATCCAGCAACTGCTTGACATTATCGACCACAGCTACGGCATCACGTTGGACCGCAGTTCCGTGAATGTGGGCAGGTTCATCACCCATCTGCGTTACCTGTTCGTACGCATCCACCAGCACCAGCAACTGACGGATGAGCCGGCACCGGTGATGAAGGTGATTCGTGAGTCCTATCCCGCCGCGCTACGATGCGCGCGAACCATCGCCTCCCTGCTCGAACTGCGCCTCGACACGGATATCAGCGACGACGAAACCGCCTATCTGGCAATGCACGTCGCCCGAGTCACCGGCCACGCATCGTAGCGGATCAGCGAATCGGCTCGAGCGTGCCGGTCATTTCGGCGAAATCCGAGGTGGCGTTTGAGGCAGCGGCCTGTGCGGTCTTTTCCAGCGCGGAGGCGTCGGGTACGCGCACGATCAGCGCGCGATGATCCACTGAGAAACGAATATGTTTGGTCTCCGGTAGCATGTCGCCGTCCACCTGCGCTTTGGCCGGCTTTTCCAATGTGATTTCGGCACTGACGCCCTGAACCTGTTCGATGGTCGAGTTCGTGGACAGCGGGTTCTGTTCGGGCTTGCCGATGATCGTCTGGTGCACCACGTCGCCGAACAGGTTGGCCCAGCCGAGGATGCCGCCGGTGGTGTCGATGATTTCGAAGTCCAGCAGACCATCGTCATAGGATGCCGCCGGCATCAGCGAGAACATGGGAATCTGGCCGCAGTTGCCGGCCATCACCGTGCGGAAATCGAGATTCTTGATGGTGTGGGTCGAGCCGTCGGCGCTGGTGACTGTCAGCGTGCCGCGGAACTTCGGCGCGAACAGGTTCTTCACGCCGCCCACGAAGTAGGCGAGCCAGCTGATGTTCGCCTTGAGCTCGGGGTTGGTGTCGTCGATCATGGCCGCATCGAAGCCGATGCCGGCGATGATGAGGAAGGCGTGGCCGTGGTCGTCCTCCGGGTGGTCGAGCAGGGTGAGACGGCCCATGTCCACCAGGCGGGAGCCGTGGGAGGTGGCCACGGTCAGCGCGGCGTCGATATCGTCCACGGGAACGCCCATATTGCGGGCAAACAGGTTGCCGGTGCCGATGGGGATGATGCCCAGCGCATGGCCGGTGCCGGAG
>ENA-OQDD01000541-OQDD01000541.1-human-gut-metagenome-genome-assembly--contig:-NODE-541-length-15128-cov-2.516032_pt1 | contig 15128 bp, 12 predicted proteins | sample MGYA00242507_ERZ504598 | MGnify/ENA primary metagenome ERZ504598 (study PRJEB26092, sample SAMD00036318) | human gut metagenome | host: Homo sapiens | study: EMG produced TPA metagenomics assembly of... | reverse complement strand
CCTTCTTCTTCAATGGCGGCGTTGAGGAGCCAAATAAAGGTGAGGATAGAATCCTTGTAAAATCCCCGAAGGTTGCTACTTATGACCTGAAGCCGGAGATGAGTGCTTACGAAGTATGCGACAAGCTGACGGATGCTATTCGTTCCCAGAAATATGATGTTATCATCATCAACTTTGCAAATCCGGATATGGTTGGCCATACCGGTGTTGAGAGCGCAGCAATCCAGGCAGTTGAGGCTGTTGATGAGTGCGTAGGCAAAGCAGTGGAGGCATTAAAAGAGGTTGACGGCCAGATGTTCATCTGTGCGGACCACGGAAATGCAGAGCAGCTTGTAGACTATGAGACCGGCGAGCCATACACCGCTCATACCACCAATCCGGTTCCGTTCATTCTGGTTAATGCAGATCCATCCTACACGTTAAGAGAGGGCGGCTGCCTGGCAGACATCGCACCGACTCTGATCGAGCTGATGGGCATGGAGCAGCCAAAAGAAATGACAGGAAAATCCCTGCTGATTAAGAAATAAAGAGAAATCGTGAAAATGTCCCTGCCGGATTCGTTTTGAAACGGGTGCGGCAGGGATATTTTATTATAATAATCTGAAAATAAAAATAATTACGCAATAAGAGACAGAATAAAAATGGAAAACAGATAAAAAATCAAAATAAAGTGTTGACAAACGGTGAGAAAACTGATATAGTAAAGTCAACAAAAGAAAACGGAAGAAAAAAACAGAAAGAGAGGACGGACCACCGAGAACATAACGAATTACCCCATAAACTAAGAAAGCGAAGGTATGGACCCAAGAAAACGTAACGAAGTACCCCAAAGTGAAACAAAAGAACAAAAGAACAAAAAAGAAAGGATTCAGTCCAATGCACAGTTCTAACTTATGAAAGCATCCGAAAATGGAAAAATCGGATGGCTTTCATATTGCGTTTTTTTATGTTTGAAAAGAATAAGGACTGGAAAAAAGAGGTTTCGACAGAGAGAGCAACATATTTTTCCCATAGCACGGTCATACTGTGAACGCAGAGAAGAAACTTGGTTACTGTTCACTTTGCAGCAAAACAGGAGGGAAAACTATGTTTCGATATTTACCAATTCGAAGCGTGACAGGAAGAGAAATTCTGGATTCGCGCGGAAATCCGACCGTAGAGGTGGAAGTGGCCGTCGGGGAGGGGATTCTCGGACTGGAAGGCCATATGGGGCGTGCCCAGGTGCCGTCCGGGGCATCGACAGGAAAATTTGAGGCACTGGAAAAAGAGATCAGGAAGTGCGCTATCTGGGGCAGGGCGTGAGAAAGGCTGTAGAAGCGGTCAATACCGTGCTGGCCGATGCCGTTGTCGGCGAGAATGCGCTCGAGCAGGAGCGGATCGACATATCCTGTGCCAGGCAGACGGAACCGAAACGAAAGAAAACCTCGGGGCAAACGCCATTCTCGGTGTCTCACTTGCTGTGGCGCGCGCGGCGGCAAATGCGATTCATCTGCCGCTGTACCAGTACCTGGGCGGCTGCCACACAAGCCGTATGCCCGTGCCGATGATGAATATTTTAAACGGCGGCCGTCATGCCGACAACACCGTCGATCTGCAGGAATTTATGATTATGCCGTGCGGCGCTCCCTCATTCCGGGAGGGTCTTTCCATGTGCGCGGAGATTTACCATACGCTGAAGCAGCTCCTAAAGGAGCAGGGATACTCGACTTCTGTCGGCGATGAGGGCGGCTTTGCGCCGGATTTAAAGGATTCCGATGAAGCACTGCAGCTCATTGTCAATGCGATCCAGAAAGCCGGCTATGCGCCCGGAAACGACGTGATGATCGCGATCGATGCGGCGGCAAGCGAGCTCTACGAGGAGAGCAGGAACGTCTACTACTTTCCCGGGGAATCCCGTCAGTGCGGAAAGACAGTATTTCGGGATACCGCAGAAATGGTTGCCTACTATGAGGAACTGATCGAAAAATACCCGATCGTATCCATCGAAGACGGGCTGTGCGAGGACGATTTCGAAGGCTGGAAACAGATGACGGAAGCGCTCGGGAACAGAGTACAGCTGGTCGGGGATGATCTGTTTGTGACGAATGTAAGAAGGCTTTCCTGCGGCATTGCACTTGGCACGGCAAATGCGGTTCTGATCAAGGTAAACCAGATCGGAACGCTCTCTGAGGCGCTGGATGCGGTGGAGATGGCGCAGAGAGCAGGGTACCGCGCCGTCATTTCCCACCGGTCCGGAGAGACAGAGGATGATTTTCTGGCAGACCTTGCCGTCGCGACAGGCGCCGGCCAGATCAAAACCGGAGCACCGTGCCGGTCGGAGCGGAATGCGAAATACAATGAGCTTCTCCGCATCGAGGAACGCCTCGGTGAGGAAGCGAAATACCGGAATCCGTTCCCGCAAAAGGGAACCGGCGTAAGAGAGTGGTGAAAAACGGCTAAAATAGGCAAATAACAGTTGAAATCGTTCTTCCGCTATGGTAAAATAATATAAGTTGGCCGTAGGAGGTGTAATTGTGGAAATTTTAAGAACGATTTTGACAGTCATTTATGTCATTGATTGTATTGCTTTAACCGTTGTTGTATTGATGCAGGAAGGAAAACAGCAGGGTCTCGGTGCTATCGCAGGTATCTCAGACACTTACTGGGGAAGAAACAAAAGCCGTTCTGCAGAAGGAACTCTGATCCGTGCAACAAAATCATGGCAGTTCTGTTTATTGTACTGTCGGTTGTATTAAACATGAATTTTTAGCAAAGTAAAGACATCCTTATTCCCACGAGAAGGCGTAAGGGTGTCTTTTTCTACAAAGAGGAGATAATAGATGAAAGATAATAAGAAGAAAAAAGATCGGAGGAAATATCCGCAGGGCAGCGCGGCGTCCCATGCAGGACAGAACAGCGGGAACCATGGCGGTCATGCGGGCCATCCGCGTTCCAGAAGTTCGAAACTGCTGAAAAACCGCAAGACGCTGCTCATGGATCTCGTAAGCTCGAAAAACTATGAGCCGATGCGTCTGAAAGACATTGCCATGCTGCTGCAGGTGCCGAAAGCAAAACGGTCGGAGCTTGCGGAGGTTATGGAAATCCTGGTAAAAGAAGGAAAAATCGATGTGATCTCCGACGGCCGTTACCAGAAGAGCCGCGGTGCATCCACAACGACGGAAAAACGGGAAAAAAGAGACCGCCGCGCCGGAGAGCAGGGCAGAAGAGGACGCGATGACCGATTCCGCAGAAAGAATGGAAAGGACGGCGACACAGAGAAGAAGCCGCGTATCCAGACTGTCGATATCCAGGCAGTCGTGGACGCTTACCAGATCCCGGAGGAGTTCCCGCACGCGTGATCACACAGGCAGAAAAATGCCCGGAGGAAGTAATTCCAAACGATTACAACGGCCGCCTCGATCTAAAAAGCTGGCAGATGGTGACAATCGACGGCGAGGATGCCAAAGACCTCGATGACGCCGTATCCGTCACAAAAGCGGGCGATACGTGGACGCTTGGCGTTCATATCGCTGATGTGAGCAACTATGTGCAGGAAAATTCCGCCCTCGACCGTGAGGCGTTAAAGCGCGGCACCAGTGTCTATCTGCCGGACCGCGTTATTCCGATGCTGCCGAAGCGTCTGTCAAACGGCATCTGTTCCCTGAATGAAGGACAGGAGCGCCTGGCACTCTCCTGTATTATGACGATCAACGAGAAAGGCCGTGTGATCGGCCATCAGATCGCTGAGACGGTGATCCGCGTGGACCGCCGCATGACCTACACCGCCGTCAATGCAATCCTGACCGAGCCGGAAGCACATCCGGAGCTGCTGGAGGAATATCATGAGCTGGTTCCGATGTTCCGCCAGATGCAGGAACTGTCTGCACTGATCCGGAGCTGTCGGAAAGAACGCGGAGCAATTGATTTTGAATTCCCGGAGAGCAAAGTAATTCTTGATGCAGAAGGGACGCCGGTGGAGATCCGCCCGTATCCGTCGAACGTGGCAACACGGATGATCGAGACTTCATGCTGATGGCGAACGAGACCGTGGCAGAGGAATACTGCACACGCGAAATCCCGTTCTTATACCGGACGCATGACAAGCCGGACGGAGACCGCATGGAGCAACGCTGACGCTGATCCGTGAACAGGGCATCAAAGTCGAAAAGCGTTCCCATGAGATTACGCCGGGTGAGGTGCAGAAGATTCTCACCAGCATCGAGGGAACCCCGGAAGAGCCGCTGATCAGCCGCCTGCTGCTCCGGTCGATGCAAGAGCCATTTATACCCCGGAATGCAGCGGCCACTTCGGACTGGCAGCGTCATATTACTGCCATTTTACCTCACCAATCCGCCGTTACCCGGATCTGCAGATCCACCGCATTATCAAGGATGATCTGCGGGGACGTCTCGACAAGGGCGGCAGAATCGGCAAATATTCGTCCATTTTGCAGCATGTGGCGGAGCAGTCGAGTGCGATGGAGCAGCGTGCTGCAGAGGCAGAAAGAGAGGCTGTGAAACTGAAGAAAGCCGAATATATGCTGGAGCATGTCGGCGAAGAGTACGACGGCGTCATTTCCGGCGTGACCGGCTGGGGCTTCTATGTAGAGCTGCCAAATACCGTCGAGGGACTCGTTCACATTATGACACTCAAAGACGATTATTATAATTTCGATGAAGAAATTATCGTCTGGTCGGAGAGCAGCACGGAAGAGTATTCCGCCTTGGTGAGCCGGTGCGTGTCCGTGTCCGAAACGCCGAGCCTGCCAACCGGACAATCGATTTTACGTATGTAGAAAAAGAAACCGAGACAGAATAAATCCTTGGAGGAAAAAGTTATGGCAAAACAAAAAGGAAATCGAATGATTGCCAACAATAAAAAGGCATATCATGACTATTTTATCGAGGATAAATACGAGGCCGGCATCTCCCTTGCCGGTACCGAGGTAAAATCCCTCCGCATGGGAAAATGCAGCATCAAGGAGTCCTTCATCCGCATTGAGCGTGATGAGGTATTCATCTACGGCATGCACATCAGTCCGTACGAGAAGGGCAACATATTCAATAAAGACCCGCTGCGCATCCGGAAACTGCTGCTGCACGACTATGAGATCCGCAAACTTGAGGCGCAGATCAAGGAAAAAGGCTACACGCTCGTTCCGCTGCAGGTGTATTTTAAAGGCAGCCTCGTAAAAGTCGAGATCGGTCTGGCACGCGGTAAAAAACTGTATGATAAACGGGCAGGATATCGCAAAGAAGGATCAGAGACGTGAGGCGGAGAGAGATTTCAAAGTTAAAAATCTGTATTAAAAATCCTTGACAAAAAGTATGGGGAAAGACTATAATACAATATACGGCAGTTGAAAGAGAGTTTTCACTGCACCGGGACGATCTGTTTGCGTCCCCGTATCAAAGAAAAGCGTCTGTAGAGCCAGCACGGGCTTGTACTGGTTTCGACGGGGGTTTTGAAGTTTGGGAAGCCATTCGTGGACTCCGGGACCGCGTCATCAACCTGGAACCTAAATTTAAACGCAGACGATAATTACGTAGCGTACGCTGCCTAAGTGCGGCGTTGTCAGCTGAATAGTTTTCCGCGGCTATTCTCCTGGCATCAAACAGATGCGGAGCACTTCGTTTCCAAAGCTTTGCGGAGATGGAAGATTTTATGAAGCTACCGAAGCGGCAAGCCTGTCATCCGGCGTGCCGATGGGGGAACCTTTAATAGAATGACTGTAATGGGAGATGCCTGAATGAATAGGCTTTCGGACAGGGGTTCGATTCCCCTCAGGTCCATACCTGAAAAACCGCTAAAATCCAGTGTTTTAGCAATGTCATTAACTTAAAAGCAGAAGATATTTATTCCGAAATGGATTAGATATCTTCTGCTTTTTTTGATATGCTTATATTGTAAAAAGAAGCCATGAACCTGCTCAAAAAAAGGATGTGATTATACATGAAACATTCTCAGAAACGTACATTCATGGATATAGAAAAAATGAGTTCTGATGAATTTAAGGCATTTTGCCGATTAGGTAATAAAAATCATTTTACCAGAATCCGAAAAATGCCTCTTCAGGATCTTCTTTTCACAATGATAAACAGAAAGGGGCTGACGTTGGCATTGGAACTGAGAAATTATATGAAACTTGCTCATCCTGGTGTGTCTATTTCAAAACCAGGATATCTGAAACAGCGTATGAAACTTAATCCAGATGCTTTTTTAGAATTATATAAATATCATAACCGTAACTTTTATGCAGATTCCACCTTTTCAACTTACAAAGATCATTTAATATTAGCCGCTGACGGCTCAGATATTAATATTCCTACCACTGCTGAAACACTGAAACTATATGGTTCTGCAAGCCGGAAAAACACAAAGCCCCAAGCTCAAATAGGATTAGGCTGTATTTATGATGTAATGAATCGTATGATACTGGAAAGTGACTGTAATAAGGTGAAATTTAATGAAATGCGCCTGGCCGAAAAACAGATGGAGCGAATACCGGAAACAATAGGCAGCATTCCCTATGTTATTATCATGGACAGAGGCTATCCTTCTACGCCAGCGTTTATACATATGATGGATAAGGATATTAAATTTATCGTACGTTTAAAAAGCAGTGATTACAAAAAAGAGCAAAACAGTTTAATAGAAAAGGATCAGCTAGTTAAAATAAAACTTGATAAGTCAAGAATCAGACATTACGAGGGAACGCCAGATGGAGAACGTATGAAAGAATTAGGTGAAATTTCATTGCGTATGGTAAAAATCCTATTAGAAAACGGAAGTTTAGAAGTTTTGGCTACAAATCTTTCACAAACTGAATTTCATACAGAAGAAATAAAAGAATTATATCATATGAGGTGGGGGATAGAGACTGCGTATGAAACGCTAAAGAGTCGGTTACAGTTAGAGAATTTTACAGGAACAAAACCTATTCTGTTATTACAAGATATATACAGCACTATATATCTGAGCAATTTAGTTGAAGATATCATATTAGATGCAGAGCGTGAACTGGATCAGAAAGAAGCGAACAGAAAACATAAAATGATGATCAATCAGACTGTTAGTATTGGAATCTTAAAAAATGATCTGATTTATATACTTCTTGAAACGGATGGTCAAAAGAAAAATATGTTATTTCAGCAAATATATGAAGATATCAGTAAAAATCTTGTTCCCATTCGTCCTGATCGGCATTATACCAGAACGAAAGGGCAATTAGCAGGAAAATATTCGAATACCCATAAAAGAGCGTACTGAGCTAAAAAATACGAGTACAAAGAGAAGGGGATAAGTATGCCCATATACAAACAAAAAGCAGGAATCATAGTTTTATAAATGCTTACGATTTCTGCTCTTTGCTAAAGTTAATGACATTGTGCTTTTGCAGGGTTTGCTATGGATGTTTTTTGAGGGATGATTGCTCAGATACGCTCCGGGTCGCTGACTGGTACCTGTTTCGAAGCAGCAGATCAGACATAGATGCTGTGATTTGAATGATGCTGCAGGAAGAGGTGGAATTACGCAAGATGCTTCCGGAAGTGTTCTATGACAGCAACGGATTCTGCACTGACAGGTTTCGGAACAGCGGACGGTTTTGCAAGAAAATAGCCCTGCAGAAGATCAACATCCAGTTCCAGTACCTTCAAAAGTTCAGCTGGAGTTTCCAGACCCTCGGCAATGATTTTCATGCCTCTTTGATGTGCATAGGAAACAATATTTTCTACGATCTGCTGCTTGTCCGGATCGGAGTCGATATCGCGGATGATGGAAAGATCCAGCTTGATATACGCCGGTGCAAGCTCCAGAAGCGTTTTTTCATTGCTGTAGCCGCTGCCGTAGTCATCCAGGGCAAATACACCGGAAAATCCCGGCATCTCACGTTTTTTCAACAGAGCTGTAAGATCCTGTGAATCCTCCTCTGTGATCTCGATGACAATCCGATCCTGAAGAAAGCTGTATTGTTCGACGTAAGCCACTGACTCATCGTGATTCATGTATTGGCTTGCAATCGAATTGACAAAGAGAAGCTCATCACCGCGTATCTGATGGGTGGAGAGGAATGTGGCATAGGATTTTGCAGAGAGAAACATAGTCAGACGTTCTATTTCATGCAGGCACTCTTCCTCGTGAGCCAGCTGCAGGATCTGATCCGGACGAGTAAGTGCCGGGAGATTTCCGCGCATCAGCGCCTCGTAGGCGTAGATACTGCCGTCCGCAGCGGAAACAATTGGCTGGAAGTAATACGTAAACAGCTCTTCATTCAACATTTTATGGAACAGGCGGCGCATCTCGGTTTCCTTTGCGTTTTTTGTAAAAGTCTCCGGAATCGAATTCGGTAATGTGCCTTTTTCTGCTTTCTTTACCTGGTACATTGCGAAATCCGCATATTTTTTCAGCGTAGACAGATCTGTACTGTTTTCCGGATACCAGGAAACTCCGCCGGAAAGGCGAAGGGGCAGTTTACGACCACTTGGCAGTTCCAGGGCTGTATTTGAAACCGCAAGGGAAAGATTCTGCAGAAATGCTCGAATTTCTTCCTGCGATTGGTAGCCGTAGAACAGAAGATTAAATTCATCGCCGGAAATACGGGCACAGAGCGTTTTAGCCGGCACAGAGGAGATAAAGCACTGTCCTGCCTGCCGGATATAGGCATCGCCCCAGTCGTGGCCGAAGGTGTCGTTGGTGTGTTTTAGATTGTCAAGGTCGATCATCAGAAGGGCAGCGTGACCGAGAACTTCCGAATGCTCAAAAAGAGCTTCACTTTCCCGCTGAAACGCGCGTCGATTGTAGAGACCGGTCAATGCATCGTAATCACGCTCGTGCGCCATGCGCTGCCGTTCCAGCATAACGGAGGTAAAATCTTCGACAAGTCCGATCTGCGCATAGCCCTCGCGGGAGGTCTCCATACGGATGTAGCGGATTGTTCCGTCAGAAAATGAAATTTCATACACCTTAGAATGCCCGACCCATACGGTATGAGAATGTGTCTGGTCAAATTCACGCAGCATCTGCTGGAAATACCGGGTGGAAAGCCCGGAGACATCTTCAGATGGAAGGTTGAGCATGGGAAAAAAGTTCTTTGTGACATAGACCGTGTTGAGATCAAAACGCATCTCATAGCCACCCAGTTCAATACTTGCCATTTCCATGATACGCAGGAATTTTGTGGAGGTTGTCAGAATAATGTGGATACTGCCGTCATCGGAAAAGTCACCTTCTTCCAGGTAATTGGGAAGATAGGCAGCCTTTTCTTTCTCTGTAAGATAAGGGGAAAGATCAACGACCTGTCCCATCTGCTCAAGCGTATAGGCGGTATCGGCGTAGGCGGAAAAAATATTTGGCATGGCAAGGGCACCAACCCTTCCTTTGGCGGCATCGAGAACATTTTTTTCCAGGTCATTGATGCTGCCCTGACTGGAGGCTTCGACCGTAATATGCTCTTTTTTTCCGATCGTTGTATTGAATTCCTCAACAAGACGTTCAAAGGAAGCTAACTGATCTCCGTTGTAATACGTCCATACGGTCAGCGTAACGGGTTTGTTGGAGGCGCGGCATCCGCCAAGAAGCGATACAGCGAGAACAGAACTCAAAAGAAAGGTTGTGACTTGATTTGAAAGAATTATAACATAAAGGAACAGGAGCCGCAATCGAAATTAAGCCGTGGAACAGAAAAGTTGTTACAGTTCACTGGTTCCCAGCGAACTGTAACATTCGCAGCCCTCATTTAAAGTTTTTGCTTCGCAAAAGGAGGGCTGCTCACGCCTGAATCACTTTCTTACGCAGCGAAACAGCAAGTGTTTCACTGCTGAGTGAACAGTAACGAAAAGTTACCTGTTGTTTGCCGGGTACCGGTGAAGTGTAATGCAGCAGGAAAGAATCCGGTAAAGGAAAAAAGCTCCGCCGGAAAAAAAGGTGGTATTTCCGGTGGAGCTCTGTGAAAAAAGTGATCAGAATTTTACTGATGATAATAAGAGAGAAAGTCGGTGATCTTTCCAACCGCATCCTTTAAAACTTCAATTCGCGGCAGGTAAACAACGCGGAAGTGATCCGGCTGTCCCCAGTTGAAGCCGCCGCCGTGGACAATCAGAAGTTTCTTGTCGCGCAGCAGATCGAGAGCAAATTTTTCATCGTTTGTAATATTGAACTTTTTGGTGTCAATTTCGGGAACATGTAGAACGCAGCTTTTGGTTTGACTGCGGTGATACCCGGAATATCGCAGAATGCCTTGTAAACGTATTCGCGCTGCTCGTAAATCCGTCCGCCCGGAATGATGTAGTCGTTGACACTCTGGTGGCCGCCAAGAGCGGTCTGGACAACGGACTGTGCCGGAACATTGGAGCAGAGACGCATGTTGGAGAGCATTTTGAGCCCTTCAATATAGTCCTTTGCGATAGCTTTATTTCCACTTAAGATCATCCAGCCGATACGGAAGCCTGCGATCATGTGCGATTTGGAAAGACCACTGAAGGTGACACAGAACAGATCCGGTGCGAGGGATGCAATAGAAACATGCTCGAGACCGTCCATGACGAGCCGGTCATAAATTTCATCGGAAAAGATGATCAGCTGATGTTCTCTGGCAAGCTCGACAATCTGCTGCAGTACCTCTTTCGGATAGAGTGCACCGGTCGGGTTATTCGGATTGATGATAACAATCGCTTTTGTGCGGTCGGTGATCTTCTTTCGCATATCATCAATGTCCGGATACCATTCGGACTGTTCGTCGCAGATGTAGTGGACGGCTTTTCCGCCGGCCAGCGTTGCGCAGGCAGTCCAGAGAGGTAATCCGGGGATGGGATGAGGATTTCATCCCCGTCATCCAGAAGAGCGGACATACAGAGGTTGATCAGCTCACTGACGCCGTTTCCTGTATAAATATCATCAATAGAAACATTTGGCAGTTTCTTTAACTGTGCGTATTGCATGATTGCTTTTCTTGCGGAGAAAAGTCCCTGGGAAGGAGAGTAGCCCTCACAGTCGGTAAGCTGATGACTCATGTCGTAGATGACCTCATCCGGGGTACGGAAACCAAAAGGAGCCGGATTTCCAATGTTCAGCTTCAGAACCTGCGTGCCGCACGCTTCCATGCGGTTGGCTTCTTCTACGACAGGTCCGCGGACATCATATAAGACATTGTCGAGTTTTGATGATTTTTTAAATTCTCGCATAGGGGAACCTCCTGTTTTTTTCTGGGAAAGAGAAGCAGCAGATGGATCAGAACAAGATTCTGTCGAATCAGAAACCGTATCTGCCGTATAGTTTACTGTGGAATCTTTTGCAAGCAGCCAGTCGGGATCGACCTGGAGCACATCGGCCAGAAAGTGAAGAATGTCGGAGCGCGGAACCGTTTTTCCGCTGACATACTGGCTGACATGGCTTTTTCCAAGCTTCACACCGCGCCGCTGGGCCGCTCGGATCAAATCGACCTGCTTGAACTGTTTCGCCTGCATGGCTAGTTTCAGACGGTCGGAAAAGGTTTCGTTTGTCATAGAAAATCTCCTTAAGATAGAATACAAAATAAAAAAAAAGTTCAAAACTGTGCTTATTGTAGCATGGACAAGAAAAAAGTTCAATAGAAAAACTGAAAATTGTAAAAATGTTGAAAAGTTCAAAATTAAAGCGAAACAAGTTCAATTATAATATTGTCTATTCTGTACAGGTAAAGCGTTAAACCTTGCGCATTTTGCAAATTGACAAACGATGAGATTTCGGTAGAATAAAAAAATAGGATGCTATGCGTTTCTGTTGGGATCCGCCAATAGAAACGGGAGAGAAAGGAAGGAAAATGTATGGGGGAAGGTCATAAAAAACTGAATTTTTCCGATTGTATGGGACTTGCGATCGGACAGATCATCGGTTCGGGCATCATGGTACTGACGGGAATCGTCATCGGTCTGACAGGACACGGCATTGCCGCAGCGTTTATTTTAGGTGCCGTGCTTGCCATTATCACCTGTGTACCGTTCATCATCCTGACGTCCGCAATCCCGTCATCAGGCGCCGGCTTTACTTACATCCGACGATTTGATGGGTGAAAAAGCCGGCTTTATGTACATTGCGATGTTTGTCTTAAGCCAGGTTCTGATCGCAACGTACGCGAAAGGCTTTGCGAGCTATTTCTGCTCGATTTTCCGCAGTTTGGCGAGTCGGCTGTCGCAATGGCAGCACTTGTTATCTGCACCGCCATCAATCTTATCGGACTGAAATCGAGCGCACTGGTGCAAAAGGGCATGGTTGTGCTGCTGCTTTTGAGCCTGTTCTTATTTATTGTATTCGGACTGCCCAAAGTAAGCTGGGATGCTCTGAAACCGACGGTATCCAACCTGATGCCGAACGGTCCGAAGAACTTTTTCACAGGTGTAGCACTTTTGAGTTTTGCGTGCGGAGGCGCAAATTCGTTGCGGAGAACGGTGATGATATCGTGGAGCCGTCCCGCACGATTCCAAAGGTTATCGTGCTTTCCACGAGTATCGTTGCTGTATTCTACGTGCTGATCGGTATCGTGGCAGGCGGCGTGCTTCCGGTCGAAACGGTCGCATTTCAGAACCTGACGCTTGTCGCGCAGGAGATTTTTCCAACCTGGCTGTACCTGTTCTTCGTGTTCGGCGGTGCTGTATTTGCACTGCTCACCACCCTGAATGGAACCTTGAGCTGGGTGACGCGAGGACTGCAGGCGGCCGCAAAACAGGGCTGGCTGCCGGAAAAAACTGCGGAGGAGAATAAAAACGGTGTTCCGGTGATCCTTCTGATGGTCTTTTTCCTGATGGGCGCTATTCCGATCCTTACGGGAATGGATCTGACATTGATTTCCAACATGGGTGTCGGAACCGATATGGTGACGGAGTTTATGGTGCTGCTGGCCTGCTGGCGTCTGCCGGATATTTTCCCGGAAGAGTATCAGAAGTCTGCGTTTTGTATGAAAAAGCGGACACTTCACATTCTGCTGTTTTTCATCGGCATTCTGATGATCGGAACCTCGTATGTCAATCTGTCGGATCTTACCGTTCCAGCGGCGATCGCATGCGGCATCTATATTCTGGTGATGTTTGTTTACACGCAGGTCCGATATCCGTATGTGAAGGCAAAACAGGAAAAGAAAGAAAACAAATAAAGAAGAGAAATGGAGAAGAAACATGAGGGCAACAACAAAAGAGCAGGGCTTTTACAGCCAGATTTTTAAGCTGGTTCTGCCGATTGTGATTCAGAATCTTTTAAGCGCGGCAGTCAACTCTGCCGATGTCGTGATGCTGAACTACGTGGGACAGTCCGCTATTTCCGCGGTATCCCTGGCATCCAACTATGCAAATGTATTATTTATGGTTTATTACGGACTGGGAACAGGAGCAACACTTCTGTGTGCCCAGTACTTTGGAAAAGGCAATATGCGAGCAATTCAGACTGTCGAGGGAATCGCACTTCGATTCTCCGTCATCATCTCCGTCGTTGTGGCAGGAATTGCTTTTACCATGCCACAGATGATGATGCGTCTGTTTACAGATAATGCGGAGCTGATCCGGATCGGTGCTTCGTATCTGCGCGTCATGGGTGTGACCTACCTGTGCTGGGGCATTACGGAGATCTATCTTGCGGTGCTTCGAAGCCTCGGCCGTGTGACGATCAGCATGGCGATGAATATGATGGCATTCGCACTGAACGTATTTTTCAACGCATGTTTCATTTTTGGCCTCTTCGGATTTCCGAAGCTTGGAGCAACCGGTGTTGCAATCGCAACGGCGATGTCGCGTGTCATTGAACTGATCGGCTGCGTGATTGTGTCGATTATGAGTAAGGATATCAAGCTCGATCTGCGGTACATGTTCATCCGCAACAAGCTGCTGTTTTCCGATTTTGTGAAGCTGTCACTTCCGGCGCTTGGAAATGATCTTTCCTGGGGCGTTGCATTTTCGATGTATTCTGTGATCCTGGGCCATCTGGGAAGCGATGCGGTAGCGGCAAACTCGCTCGTTGTCGTTGTAAGAAATATCGGAACTGTGCTGTGCTTTGGTGTGGCAAGTGCGGGCGGTATTCTGCTTGGAAATGTTATGGGAGAAGGAAATCTGGAAAAGGCGAAGGAATATGCGTCTAAACTGCTGAAGCTGACGGTTGTTACCGGAGCTGTGGGCGGACTGGTTGTACTGGGTATCACGCCGTTTGTACTGAAGTTTGCTTCTTTAAATGAGACCGCGATGCATTATCTGAAATATATGCTGCTGATTAACACCTATTATATTATGGGGACGGCCGTCAATACAACGCTGATTGCCGGAGTATTCCGTGCCGGAGGTGACACAAAGTTCGGACTGGTCTGCGATACGATTGATATGTGGTGCTACGCGGTGCCGCTTGGATTTATTGCAGCGTTTGTCTTCAAGCTTCCTGTCCTTGTGGTTTATTTCCTGCTGTGTACAGATGAGTTTGTAAAATGGCCGTGGGTTCTGAAACGGTATAAGAGCGGACTGTGGCAAAAACATTACGCGGATCATCTGTTTGAGGATGAAGAAAAAGAATAGATGATATAGAAAAAGACATCTGCAGAGGTGAAAAATCACTTCGCCAGATGTCTTTTTCGTGTTTTTCAAACATGCTCTAGAGAACGGTATATCCCTTGCTCTTTAAGCTTGCTTCTGTCTCGTATACATCCGGTACATGAAACACCATGATCGGGCAGCCGGACTCGCGGTTGAAAGAGAGATAGATATAGTCGATGTCGATATTTGTCTCAAGCAGTGTTTTCAGAAGGGAATTTAAGTTACCCGGCTGATCAACTACCTCGACACCGAGTACATCCGTCTGGCGTGTCATGTAACCGGCAGCCTGAAGCGCCTGCTCTGCTTTATCCGGATCGGAAACGACCATGCGGACAATGCCGTACTCTGCGCTGTCGTTGTTGACGGAACCTAAAATATTGACGTCGTTTTCAAACAGAATCTGTGTGATCTGCTGCATCGTACCTTTTTTATTTTCTGCGAAAATAGAAAGTTGTTTTAACATAATGGGGGCCTCCTAAAATTGATCTCTGATTCCATTATACTGCCAAAATCAAACGCGTCAACGAATTTTGTAAAAGAAGACGAAAAAAGGTAAAAAAAGCGTATCGTTTACAGAAAATCAATAGAATAAAAGTATCAATACAAAAA
>ENA-OQDD01000540-OQDD01000540.1-human-gut-metagenome-genome-assembly--contig:-NODE-540-length-15156-cov-2.060550_pt1 | contig 15156 bp, 18 predicted proteins | sample MGYA00242507_ERZ504598 | MGnify/ENA primary metagenome ERZ504598 (study PRJEB26092, sample SAMD00036318) | human gut metagenome | host: Homo sapiens | study: EMG produced TPA metagenomics assembly of... | reverse complement strand
CGTTCGATTTCGGCATCGAATGTTTGGAACATCCTTCATGCATGTGCCAGAAACAGCCGTTGACAAACACGATGGCGTGGTATTTCGGCAGTACTACATCCGGGTGTCCGGGGCAGTGCAAATAAGGGAGCTATTCTGGAGTTCTAATTCAGAAAAACTATGAGAAACACGCTCTGCGAGTTTCTCATAGTTATCGCGGCAGTCGCCAAGGTCTCGTGCAAGCACGGACTTTGGCTCGTTGCCCGCGTAAATCATAAAATCATATCAGCCGTCCGAACGCGCTTTTTCTCGGATGGCTGATTTCATAAACAGATTTCATACACAAAGCGAAAAACATAAGGAAGGAATCATACAGACATGGAATTAACTGGATCACAGATTGTTATCGAGTGCCTGAAGGAGCAGGGTGTGGATACCGTGTTCGGCTATCCGGGCGGAACCATTTTAAATATCTATGATGAACTTTACCGTCATCCGGAAATCCACCATATCCTGACTTCACACGAGCAGGGTGCTGCGCATGCGGCGGACGGATATGCGCGTGCTACTGGAAAAACAGGCGTCTGCATGGCTACAAGCGGCCCGGGCGCAACGAATCTTGTCACCGGAATTGCAACCGCCTACATGGATTCTACACCGATGGTAGCGATTACCTGCAACGTAGGAAAGGCACTGCTTGGAAAAGACAGCTTTCAGGAGATTGACATTGCGGGTGTCGCAATGCCGATCACAAAATACAGTGTGATTGTAAAAGATATCACCGTTCTTGCAGATACGCTGCGCCGTGCGTTTACGATCGCAAAGAGCGGAAGACCGGGCCCTGTACTGGTGGATATTACCAAGGATGTAACGGCGGCAACCTGCGAATACGAGCCGAAAACACCGGAAAAAATTGAACCATTTACCGAAAGAATCACAGAAGAAGGACTGGATCACGTTGTATCCATGATTCAGGAGTCGAAATGTCCCTACATTTTTGTGGGGCGGCGGCAGTGTTATCTCGGGTGCATCCGAAGAAGTACGCGAACTGGCACACCGGATCCAGTCGCCGGTCTGCGACACTTTGATGGGAAAAGGAGCATTTCCGGGAACAGATGAGCTGTACACCGGCATGCTTGGCATGCATGGAACAAAAACCTCAAACTACGGTGTGACAAAGTGCGATCTTCTGATTGTACTCGGGGCAAGATTTTCCGATCGCGTCACCGGAAATGCCGCAAAATTTGCCAACCATGCGAAAATTGTTCAGATCGATGTAGATGCCGCAGAAATCAATAAGAACGTTGCGGTTGAGTACAGCATCATCGGAGACGTCAAAGAGGTCTTAAAACGGCTGAATGCGAAGCTGGAGCCGATGCACCATGATGAGTGGATTGCAAAGATCAGGGAAATGAAAGAAAAATACCCGTTAAAGCATGAAGAGGGGCTTACCGGACCGTATGTGATCGAGGAGATCTATAAGGCAACGGACGGACAGGCAATTATCACAACGGATGTCGGCCAGCACCAGATGTGGGCGGCACAGTATTACCGCTATACGAAGCCGAGAACGCTTCTGACATCAGGCGGTCTTGGAACGATGGGCTTTGGTCTTGGAGCAGCGATGGGTGCAAAAATGGGACGCCCGGACAAGGTTGTCATCAACATCGCAGGAGACGGCTGCTTCCGTATGAACATGAACGAGCTGGCAACCCTTTCCAGACATAACATTCCGGTCATTGAGGTTGTTGTCAATAACCACGTGCTCGGTATGGTGCGCCAGTGGCAGACTCTGTTCTACGGAAAGCGGTATTCCAACACGGTTCTGCAGGATCAGGCAGACTTTGTAAAGGTTGCCGAGGCGCTCGGTGTAAAGGGAATCCGTGTGACAAAAAAAGAGGAGATGGGTCCGGCGATCCGTGCAGCAATCGAGAGCGGAAAACCGGCGCTGATCGATGTGTGGATTGACTGTGATGAGAAGGTATTCCCGATGGTTCCGGCCGGAGCACCGATCGAGGATGTTTTCGATGCGGAGGATCTGGCAAAAAGGAGCAAGAAAAGGATTGACAGATTTCTGACAAAGGGGTATCATAGTTTCAACGTGGTAAAGCAATACCGTATTACCATATGAATTACATACTTGTAAGAAAAGATACAAAGAAAATACATAAGATTACAATGAAACCACCGGTATAGAAACGGTGGTTTCCAAGTAATATAAAGCAGTAAGAGAAACAGGAGGACAAAAAAATGAGCAGAGTCTATAATTTTTCCGCAGGACCGGCGGTTCTGCCAGAGGAAGTGTTGAAAGAAGCCCAGGAGGAAATGCTGGATTACCGCGGATGCGGCATGTCCGTCATGGAGATGAGCCACCGTTCCAAAGTATTCCAGAATATCATCGATGAGGCAGAAGCAGACCTTCGTGACCTGATGGGAATTCCGTCAAATTACAAAGTTCTGTTTCTTCAGGCGGTGCCTCCCTGCAGTTTTCCATGATTCCGATGAACCTGATGAAAAACGGTGTCGCTGATTACATCGTAACGGGACAGTGGGCAAAGAAAGCATATGCAGAGGCGCAGAAATACGGAAAGGCAAACAAAATTGCCTCCTCTGAGGACAAAACATTTTCCTACATCCCGGACTGCAGCGATCTTGCCATCAGCCCGGATGCCGACTATGTTTATATCTGCGAAAACAACACCATTTACGGCACCAAATACAAAAAACTGCCGAATACCAAGGGCAAAACCCTGGTGGCAGACGTCTCCTCCTGTTTCCTCTCCGAACCTGTCAATGTCTCTGATTACGGCATCATCTACGGCGGTGTCCAGAAAAACATCGGACCTGCCGGAATGGTCATCTCCATTGTCCGTGACGATCTGATTACCGACGATGTCCTGCCGGGAACACCGACCATGATGAAATTCAAAACGCATGCAGACGCAGGCTCTCTGTATAACACGCCGAACTGCTACTGCATCTACATGTGCGGCAAAGTGTTCAAATGGCTGAAGAAAATGGGCGGACTGGAAGTCATGAAACAGCGCAACGAAGAAAAAGCAAAACTGCTGTATGATTTCCTGGATCAGAGCAAGCTCTTCAAAGGAACCGTTGTACCGGAAGACCGTTCTCTAATGAACGTTCCGTTTATCACCGGAAATGCAGATCTGGATGCCAAATTCGTCAAAGAGTCCAAGGAAGCCGGACTTGAAAACCTGAAAGGCCATCGTACCGTCGGTGGTATGCGTGCAAGCATCTACAATGCAATGCCAAAAGAAGGCGTTGAGACACTTGTTGCCTTCATGAAAAAGTTCGAGGAGGAAAATCTCTAATGTTTCAGTATCATTGCTTAAATCCGATTGCAGGCGTAGGCCTTGCAAACTTTAATGAAAACTATCAGCAGACCGAGAGCCTGGAGGGAGCCGATGCGGTTCTCGTCAGAAGTGCAGCCATGCACGGCATGGAGTTGCCGAAGAGCCTCCTTGCCGTAGCAAGAGCAGGAGCCGGTGTCAACAACATTCCGCTTGCCGACTGCGCAGAGCAGGGTATCGTGGTCTTCAATACACCGGGAGCCAATGCAAATGGTGTCAAAGAGCTTGTACTTGCCGGTATGCTGCTGGCATCCCGTGATATCGCAGGTGGTATTGAATGGGTGAAGAGCGACAAAGAAGACGGCGACATCGCAAAGACAGCAGAAAAACAGAAAAAGAAATTTGCCGGCTGTGAGATCAGCGGAAAGAAACTCGGTATCATCGGCCTTGGTGCCATCGGCCAGCTTGTGGCAAATGCAGCCACCCATCTTGGTATGGAAGTATATGGATATGATCCATACATCTCTGTCGATGCAGCATGGAACCTGTCCCGCGACATCCATCACATCCAGAATGTAGAAGATATCTATCGCACCTGCGATATATCACCATCCACGTGCCGCTTTTGGACAGCACCAAGGGCATGATCAACAAAGCGGCGATCGAAGAGATGAAAGACGGCGTGGTTCTTCTGAACTATGCAAGAGATCTTCTCGTTGACGAGGATGCTGTTCTCGCGGCTTTAAAGGCCGGAAAAATGAAGAAATATGTGACCGACTTTGCAAATCCGAAGGTAGTCGGTGCAGAGGGAACGATCGTTACCCCGCACCTTGGAGCATCCACCAAAGAATCCGAGGACAATTGTGCTGTGATGGCAGTCAAGGAAATCCGTGATTTCCTTGAGAACGGAAACATCAGAAACTCCGTCAACTTCCCGAACTGCAGCATGGGCGTATGCACAGGCGCAGGCCGTGTGACGATCTGCCACAAGAATATCCCAGGTATGCTGGGAGCCTTCACAACCGTTATGGGTAATGCGGATGTCAACATCAGCGATATGACAAACAAAGGTAAAGGCGATTACGCTTACACGATGATGGATCTGGAAAGCGAAGCAACCGAGGAGATAGTAAAAGCCCTCGAAGCAGTTGATGGTGTATTAAAGGTTCGTATCATTAAATAAAGAGAATCAAAGAAAATCAAAAAGTGACAGGAAAAGGCGGTGCCCGAAAACAGGGGTACCGCCTTTTCTTGTCAAGAACGGCAGAAGTTACTGCTGTTTGACTTCCTTTGGGTAAAGAATAGCACAAAAAAGAGAACTGCCCTGGGACAGTTCTCTTTGCCTGTAATGTATGGTTACGAAAAGATTTTCAGATCCGTTTCCAGACGGCTCCGCCGCGTACATCGGTAACTTCAATGCCCTGTGCTTTCAGACCGTCACGGATCTTATCTGCTTCCGCAAAGTTTTTGGCTTTCTTTGCTTCATATCGTTTAAAACGAGCGCATCAATCTCCGGATCTCCCTCGCCGGTAATCTGATAACCGGATGCAGTGGAAGCGGAAGTTGTCTTTGCGGCCTCTTTTCTCTTTGCTTCTGCATGAGCGAGAAGGGAAAGACCGAGTACCTGATCGAAACTGTCGAGAAGCGCCAGCTTTGCAGCATCATGCATGTCTGCTTTTAACACATCGTACAGCGTTGTGATGGCAAGCGAGGTGTTGAGGTCGGCATCGAGCGCTTTCTGGAATTTCTCTTTTAAAGCAGTCATAGAAGCTTCCTCGGCCGGTCCGTCTTTCGGGTCTAAAGCGGCGATGCGGGCGATCAGCTTGTCGTAGGCAATTTTGGCGTTGTCCAGGTTTTCCCAGGTGAAGACAAGCGCCTTACGGTAATGAGACTGGAGGCAGAAGAAACGGTAGACGAGAGGATCATAACCTTTTTCCTCAAGAAGAGAAACGGTTAAAAACTCACCTTTCGATTTCGACATCTTTCCAGTCGATGTATTCAGGTGATGCACATGGAACCACTGCGGGCACCAGGCGTGGCCAAGGTAGCTTTCGGACTGTGCAATCTCGTTTGTGTGGTGCGGGAATGCATTGTCTACGCCGCCGCAGTGCAGGTCAAGGTATTCGCCATTGTATTTCATGGAGATACCGGAGCACTCGATGTGCCATCCCGGATAACCGACGCCCCACGGGGAATCCCATTTCAAGGCCTGGTTCTCAAATTTGGATTTCGTAAACCAGAGAACGAAATCATTTTTGTTGCGTTTGTTTGTATCTTCCTCTACGCCCTCACGCACACCGACCGCGAGGTCATCCTCGTCGTGATCGTTGAATACGTAGTAGTGGTCGAGACGGCTGGTGTCAAAGTAAACATTTCCGCCGGCAAAGTAAGCGTAGCCGGTGTCCATCAGTTTTTCAATGATTCTGATATATTCGTCAATGCATCCCGTTGCCGGCTGTACGACATCCGGGCGCTTGATGTTCAGCTTTTTGCAATCCGCAAAGAATGCATCGGTGTAATACTGTGCGATTTCCATGACTGTTTTGTGCTCGCGCTTTGCACCTTTGACCATCTTGTCCTCGCCGGTGTCCGCATCGGAGCTTAAATGGCCGACATCGGTGATGTTCATGACACGGTTGACGTCGTAGCTTCATAGCGGAGTGCCTTTTCCAGGACATCCTCCATAATATAACTGCGCAGGTTTCCGATGTGCGCAAAATGATAAACGGTAGGTCCGCAGGTGTACATTTCTACACGGCCCGGTGTGTGTGTCAGGAATTCAGCTTTTTTATGGGTTGCAGAATTATAAAGATACATAAAAGAAGTCTCCTTTTTTCTTTTCGTGCGGATACGGATGCAGAAGTGATGATACACAAGAAAGCAAAAAAGCGTCTGCTGTATCCGACAAGGATATCAGAGACGCCGCGTGCGGTGCCTGTTTTCCGTGTACTGCACTGGTTCCTTATTAAAATTAATATTAGCAGGATTTTTTTTGCTGTCAATAGTCCGGAGACTGTCGAAGACAAAAAGTAAGAAAGTGTTACTGTTCACACGCTACTATCCCGCGAGGCGTTGGCATGAATATGCCAAAATCCCGAGACATACAGCGCGAATTTATGCGGTTAGCATAAATTCTGTGCATTGCGAAGCGTGTTACTGAGAACGGAGTGAACAGTAACAAGAAAGTGATTTCGGTGTGAGCGGTCTTCATGGAAGGCTTTGCTTTGTAAAAGAAGGAAACGAAAGTAAAAAACAGTATGACGCTCTTAAATAAGAAGAAATGTGATTTTCAGAAGTCTGTTTTTGCGTCCGGCAGGATTCTTTCCCGGAGCAAAATCTGAAACAAATACAAAAAGACAGTGCTGCAGAACGCAAATGGAAAGAAACAATTATTTGTGTAATCTTTTTTTATTCTAAAACCGAAGAATACAGGAAAATAGAAAAACGGCATCAGAACAATACCCAAAAAGAGGAAAATAGAGGATTTTGATTACTTTAAATGCAGTTTATACACTTTTCTCCTGCATCGGATATTGACAAACAGAGAGAGTTCTGGTTATAATGAACGCAGTTGTTTTTGGACAAACGGACAAATGTACGGGCATGAGGGATGAAGAAAACAAATCTTGTTGGACGCATCTCCTTTTTGTGCTATTCGTTTTGATGTGGTAAAGTGCCAAAATGAAAAACGGTGGAATGGCGAAGCCGTTCCGGCAAATGTCCGGATGATGCAAAAACAACGCGAATCCATGAAAGGAGTTAGGAAGAAATTATGAAAAGAAAAATTGTAAGCGCATTACTTGTTATGAGTATGACTGCAAGCCTGGTTGCCTGTGGAAATTCCGGCAGCGGAAGTTCTGATCCGGCGGATGAGAGTGTAAGCGTAAGCAGCAGCGCATCTTCCGAAAGCGATGCAAGCGCATCTGCAAGCAGTGAGAGCGAAGCCGAGGCAGAGGAGTCCGAAATGCCGGAAGGATACGACGAGACCAGCACAGAGCTCTATAACGAGGCACTGGGCGATTTCAACGATGCACTTGCTACTGCAAAGGAAGCAGAAACGGTGGATGAGAGATATGCCTGATGGCAGTTGCCGAGGGAAAACTGATGGAGTCCGCCATGATGTACCCGCTCACCTCAAGAGGTGGTACGTACGCGATGTACAGAATGGCTCCGCGCACCAAGGACTATACCCTTTGGGGAAGCGATAAAGACCGTTATCATCAGTATGTTGTAACAACTGACTTTATCAAAGCAGAAGATTACAACGAGATGAGAGCAAAATGGGATGAGCTCAAAGGAACAGGAACCTATGAGAGCTGGGTAAAAGAATATCTGGCAGGAAAAGGTTACACCTTAAAAGACAGCTTCTCCATGCCGTATGCGAGTGATCCGGTAACATGGGACGGACTTGCAACTTCCCGTGCGGCAGATACCGATGCGATCATCAATACCTATGACGGACTGATGGAGTACGATGTAGAGGGAACTCTGCAGCCGGCACTGGCAGAATCCTATGAAGTATCCGATGACGGACTGACCTATACCTTCCACCTTCGTAAAGATGTAAAATGGACCGATTCCCAGGGACGTGAAGTGGATACTGTAAAAGCAGATGACTTCGTGGCTGGAATGCAGCACATGTGTGATGCACAGGGCGGTCTGGAATACCTGGTACAGGGCGTGATCAAAAACGTATCCCAGTACATCAGCGGTGAAGTTACCGATTTCGACGAGGTTGGTGTAAAAGCTGTTGATGACTATACCGTAGAGTACACACTGGAAGAGCCATGCAGCTACTTCATGACCATGCTTGGCTACACCATCTTCATGCCGATGAGCAGAAGCTACTATCAGTCCCAGGGCGGTAAATTTGGTGCTGAGTACGATTCCTCCGCAGCAGATTATCAGTACGGAAAAGATTCCAACTCGATCGCATACTGCGGACCGTACCTGGTAACCAACGCTACAGCGAAAAATACCATCGTATTTAAACTGAGCGATTCTTACTGGAACAAAGACAACGTAAACATTAAAACCCTGACCTGGCTGTTCAATGACCAGTCTGATGTTACCAAAATGTACACAGATGCAAAAGCAGGTACCGTTGACTATGTAAACCTGAACACCTCCACTATGGAGACAGCAAAATCCGAAGGTCTGTACGACCAGTACGCAGTAGTTTCAGATACCGACGCTACTTCCTTCATGGGATTCTACAATATCAACCGTACTGCGACTGCAAATGCCAACGACGGAACAACAGCAAAGAGTACAAAGTCTGACGAAGAAATCCAGAGAACAAACAAAGCACTGCAGAACGTTCACTTCAGAAGAGCGATCAGCTTTGCAGCAGATCGTGGCGCTTACAATGCACAGCAGGTTGGCGAGGATCTGAAGTATACTTCCCTTAGAAATACCTTTACCCCGGGATATTTCGTAAGCCTGTCAAAAGACACTACCATTCAGATCAACGGAACCGACACAACCTTCCCGGCAGGCACCTACTATGGTGAAATCGTACAGAAACAGATCGACGCCGACGGCGTGAAGATCAAAGTATGGGATGCCGAAAACAAGACCAGCGATGGTTTTGATGGATGGTACAATCCGGAAAACGCAGTAGAAGAACTGAATACCGCAATCGAGGAGCTCGCAGAAGACGGTATCACCATCGATGAGAGCAACCCGATCCAGATTGAGTATCCATATCCGTCTGCAGTAGAAGTTTACACCAACAAAGCAAACTCCTACAAGAAATCAGTAGAGGCTGCCCTTGGCGGAAAAGTTGTGATCAATCTGGTTGATGCCGTAGACCTGGATGGATGGTACTATGCAGGATACTATGTAACTATGGTTATGAACAAAACTACGACGTAATATGATGTCTCCGGATGGGGTCCGGACTTTGGTGATCCGTGGCTCTTATCTGGATACCATGCTTCCGGACTACGAAGATACATGACCAAATGTTTCGGTATCTTCTAATTTTGGAAAAGGTAAAATTGGAAAGACCAGAATAGTTGAAAGCCAATGAATAAACCGGCAGGGGGATGGGGACAAAAAAAGCCATTCCCCTGTCATATTGTGTTAAGGAATGAGAGAATATGACAAAATATCTTTTTAAGCGTTTGTTGCATGGCCTTGTTTCCGTAGTAATCGTCGTTGGATGCGTTATGACTATGATCTATTCTCTGATGGACCGAAATCTGATTTTCGCACAGGATACCACCTATTCCCATCAGAGCAATAACCAGAAAAAGGTGTACAAATATCAGAAGTGGGAGACATACGGATATCTTGATTATGTAACCTATGCAGATTATTTGAACGCTCTCAAAGCAAAAGGCGAAATTGACGAGGATACGAGATCCAAAGCAGTAGCATTCGGAAGAACGAAAGACCAGGATTCAGAACTGGTATCTGAATATGTAAAGGAATTTACAGCTTATTATAAAGCAAAAGGTTACACCGTAAGAAGATACGATGCGATCATGATGGGTAAGAAAAAATATGCCAACGGCGGACAGCAGCAGCTGTTTGCATACAGGGATATTCCGCTTGCAACGCGTCTCGGAAAATATTTTTCCGGTTTGATTGACATCGACAGCATTCACGATGCTGCAAAGGTAGAAGGTAAGAGGGGGATTACATTTACCTTACACGATCCGGTATATGGGGGAAAGAAATTTTCACCGGCCATCATGGGAAATGGCACAACACACAAGTACCTGATGTACTTTGACTCAAAATTCCCATATTTCCATCAGATATAATCACCATAAATTTAGGAAAGTCCTATTCCGTAAATGAGGGTGTGGATGTAGCACTGACCATGACCCGCGCGCAGATCCTACGTAAAATCGGAGATTACCTACCCAAGCGGTCTGGTGGAATACAGTGCAGACGATCTGCACAGCGCAACGTATATGAGCGAATCTCAGGATGCAAGCGCTGTTCATTCCGATCGGTTCGCAGATGACTATACCAACGTGGATACAGTTAAGAGTGGTAAATCAAAAATCGGCTATTCCTTTGTAATCGGTATCATTGCCGTAATTCTTTCCTATCTCATCGCAGTGCCGCTTGGCATTCTGATGGCGAGAAAGAAAGACAAACTGGTTGACCAGCTTGGAACCATCTATATTGTATTTATTATAGCAGTACCTTCACTGGCCTATATCTTCCTGTTTAAAGCAATTGGAGGAAAATTGGTCTGCCGACCACCTTTGACATGGATTCGAAGAGCAAGCTGATGTATATTCTGCCGATCGTTTCCCTGGCACTGCCGCAGGTGGCAAACCTGATGAAATGGCTGCGTCGATACATGATCGACAGATGAACTCCGATTACGTAAAATTCGCAAGATCCGGTGGTCTGACAGAGGGAGAAATCTTTACGAAACACATTTTGAAGAATGCAGCGATTCCGATCGTGCAGGGTGTTCCGGCGAGCGTACTGTTCGCACTGACCGGAGCCATCATCACCGAGCGTGTGTACGTAGTACCTGGTGCCGGTAATCTGCTGACCGAAGCAATCAGCAAATATGATAATGGTGTTATCGTAGGTGTTACACTGTTCTACGCAGTGCTCTCCGTGATTTCCATCATCCTGGGCGACGTTTTGATGTCCATGGTGGATCCGCGAATCTCATTCTCAACGAAAGACAGGTAGGGACTTATGAATTATGATTTAGATAAATTCGGTCTGTCTGAGGAAGAACTGTTTTCTCCTGTAGATAACAGCTCTCTGGAGTCTGAGAAAATTACGGCTCCGAGATATTCCTACTGGCATTCCGTGTTCCGCGTATTTTTTAAGAAAAAAATCAATATTGCCGTACTTTGCCTCCTGGGTGTGATTCTGCTGATGACGTATGTGTATCCGCTCTTTGTGGAGTACGACCGTTTCGCCAATCTGATGAACGGCGCGACAAAACATCTGTCTCCAAGCAAAGCCTTGCAGCAGCTTGGATTCAATATTCACTGGATTTTAGGATCCGGTGCTTCCGGACAGTCGACATTTGACGCTGTCTGGTTTGGTTCCAGAATTTCAGTTTCCCTGGCGTTTATCTGTGCGCTCATCAACCTTTCGATTGGTGTAATTGTCGGATCTGTCTGGGGATTTTCGAAGAAGGTTGACGTTTTCATGATGGAGGTTTACAACATCATCGGAAATATTCCGTATGTACTTCTGATCTCCGTCCTGGTGCTTATTTTTTCTCCGAGCTTCTGGACCATGGTATTTGCACTGACCGTTACCGGATGGCTTGCCATCGCGTACTTTATCCGTACGCAGGTCGTTATCATCCGTGACAGAGAGTATAATCTGGCATCGAAATGTCTTGGAACTTCGATTTTCCGCATTGCGATGAAGAATATTCTCCCGTTTATGACATCTGTCATTGTTACTCTGGCGGCAACTGAGATTCCGTCCTACATCTCTTACGAGGTGTTCCTGGCTTACATCGGTATGGGACTTTCTGACATGTCTCTGGGAAGACTGATTTATGAGGCTGAGGGCGCCATGCTGACACGATGGGGATTCGAATTCTGGAGTCCGGTTGTTGTCGCTTCAATTATCACCGTAGTATTATATGTAGTTGGACAGAACCTTGGAGATGCGTCCGACCCGAGAACACATATGTAGGAAGGAAAGCCGCATGGAAGATAAAAAAGTATTATTATCGATTAAGGACTTACAGGTAAAATTCCGTGTCCGCGGCCGTATCCTGACGGCAATTCGGGGCGTAACGCTGGATATTTACGAGAACGAGTCCATTGCTATCGTAGGAGAGTCCGGCGCCGGTAAATCCGTATTCACAAAAGCGTTTGCGGGAATGCTGGACAGCAACGGCTTCATCGACCAGGGAGATATCATTTTTAACGATGCCGAGCTGAGCGATACCGTTGTGCCGCTGAACTCTTATGCGAAAAAGACCATCGCATCCACCTGGGAAAAGCTGAATGACTATTCCAAACTGGAATATGGTTCAGAAGTATTTCTGAAAATGAAGGCTCTGGAGCAGGAAAAAGAAGAAAAAATGACACTGAGCGAGGAAGAGCGCGAGAAAGCAGATGCTGAAATTAAGAAACTCGTAGTAAAGAGAACCGAACTTTTCAACTACAAGCAGACACTCGATACTTCCAAAAGAAAAAGCGAAGGTTAAAGAGACATCCGCCGAGATTTCCAGACTGGATGGAGAAATTAAGGCTCTGCAGAAAGCAAAAGAGGAAAAATCAAGCTCACAAACAGGCTGCCATGAACGATACGGCCTACAAACAGGCATATGATGCAAAGATGGCAGAGTACAAAAAAGAGTACGCCGGCCTGACAGCAAAAGAAATTACGGACGAGACGAGAAAGAGAAACGAGATTCTTGCCAAAGAGATTTATCTTTCCGTCGGACGTTACAAACTGCGCAAAAAAGTCCGCATGATTAAAAAGCTGCACGAGGCATTCAAAGCTGCAATGGAGCGCGGTGTGGATCTGAACGATGAGCAGAAACGGAACAGCGTTTTCGACCAGGCAACTTTCCGTGTACGCTATCTGGATGAAACGCCGGAGCAGCTTCATGGAACCTGTATCATTAACCTGGCAAAAATCCAGGATCCGAATGACTGGGGCCAGATCCGCGGCAAGAAAATTGCAACCGTATTCCAGGATCCGATGACTTCCCTGAACCCGATTATCACAATCGGAAAACAGATCACTTCTGTTATCATGAAGCATCAGAATGTTAGCGAGGTGGAAGCGAGAGCACAGGCGCTTGAGCTGATGGAAAAGGTTGGTATTCCGAACGCAGAGCAGCGTTTCGATGATTATCCGTTCCAGTATTCCGGCGGTATGAGACAGCGTATCGTTATTGCGATTGCACTTTCCTGCCGTCCGAAGATTCTGATCTGCGATGAGCCGACAACTGCGCTGGACGTTACGATTCAGGCACAGATCCTGAAGCTGATCAAGGATCTTCAGAAAGAGTACAACTACACCATCGTGTTTATTACCCACGACCTTGGTGTCGTAGCGAATATCGCAGACCGTGTTGCCGTTCTGTACGCAGGACAGATCATCGAGTTTGCGAACGTAGAAGAGCTGTTCTACGATCCGCGCCATCCGTACACCTGGGCGCTGCTTTCTTCCCTGCCGCAGCTTGCGGAGCGGAATACAAAGCTGTTTTCCATTACCGGTACGCCGCCGTCTCTGTACAATAAGATTATCGGAGACCCGTTTGCACCGCGTAACCAGTACTGTCTGAAGATTGATACTCTGGAGGAGCCGCCGATGTTCAAGGTAACGGATACCCACTATGCCAAGACATGGCTGCTGGATCCGAGAGCGCCGAAGACAGAAAAACCGGAAGCTATTCAGAATATTCACGAAAAACTGTTAAAAGCATATAACTTATAGGAGAGTTTGAAAGTGTCTACAAAGCAGGAAAGCAAGACCACTGTTTCGCATCTGCCGGAGCATGGTCCGATTGACGAAAATGGAAGAGAAATCTTACTGCAGGTAAAAAATGTAGATATCACTTTCGGCAAGGGCGATGACGCAGTCAAAGCGGTAAAAAATGCTTCTTTTGACATCTATAAGGGAGAAACCTTCTCCCTCGTAGGCGAGTCCGGTTCCGGAAAGACCACGATCGGCCGTGCGGTCATTCGTGTCAACCCGTGTTCCGCAGGAGAGATCCTGTACAAGGGTGTTAAATTTCCGGCAAGATTCCGCATTCCCTGGACCGGGAGGTTATCCGAAACATTCAGATGGTATTCCAGGATCCTGCCGCATCGTTAAATGAGCGTGCGACGGTCGATTACATCGTATCCGAGGGTCTTTACAACTTCCATCTGTACGAGAACGAGGCAGACCGTGTGAAAAAGGTAGAGAACATGATCAACGAAGTTGGTCTTCTGCCGGAGCACCTGACCCGTTACCCACATGAGTTCTCCGGTGGACAGCGCCAGCGTATTGGTTTGGCCCGTGCCATGGTTATGGAGCCGGAGCTTGTTGTAGCCGATGAGCCGATCTCCGCACTGGACGTATCGATCCGTGCCCAGGTCCTCAATCTGCTGAAAAATTCCAGAGAGAAAAACAGGTTACTTATCTGTTTATTGCTCATGACCTTTCCATCGTTCGGTTCATTTCCGACCGTATCGGTGTTATCTACAAAGGAAATATCGTAGAGGTTGCGGATGCAGAGGAGCTGTTTAACTTCCCGCTGCACCCATACACGCATTCTCTGATTTCTGCGATTCCGATTCCGGATCCGCAGCTCGAGAAGAATAAGGTGCTGTACACCTACGACCCGTCCATCCATGATTATTCCGTGGACAAACCGGAATTCGTGGATATCGGACACAACCACTTTGTATATGGAAATAAAAAAGAGATCGAAGAGTACAAGGCACTCCGTGAAAAGGGAGAGCCGCTGCAGCCGATCACCATCCGAAAGCCTGGCGAGGAAGTAAAAGAGGAGAACCACGAGGTTCATCTTTCCAAGGCAGAAGATGAATTCCTGAAAACTCCGGTTCACGATACCGGAAGCGTCTGGTACAAAGTGCTGTCATTCTTCTTCCCGATCATCGGTATCATCGCAGCGATGGTATACAAAAAGAAACAGTACTATCACAACTACAAAGCATGTAAGCAGGGCGCGCTGTACGGATTCGCCGTACTGGCCGTGATTCTCCTGATCTTTATCATTGCATTGATTTTAGTTGCCCTATAGTGGACAGGAAAGAAAAAGTGGCCCGGAACCAGAAAAAAGGTTCCGGTGCCGCTTTTTTTGATTTACGCGAGCAACGAGCCAAAGTCCGTGCTTGCACGAGACCTTGGCGACTGCCGCGATAACTTGAGAAACTCGCGGAGCGTGTTT
>ENA-OQDD01000539-OQDD01000539.1-human-gut-metagenome-genome-assembly--contig:-NODE-539-length-15165-cov-2.135457_pt1 | contig 15165 bp, 17 predicted proteins | sample MGYA00242507_ERZ504598 | MGnify/ENA primary metagenome ERZ504598 (study PRJEB26092, sample SAMD00036318) | human gut metagenome | host: Homo sapiens | study: EMG produced TPA metagenomics assembly of... | reverse complement strand
GATTATTTCGAATATCTGCTTACGGAGATTCCTAAACATGTAGATGACAAAAACACAGATTTTCTTGCAGAACTTCTGCCATGGTCAGATATGTTGCCCGAAAACATTAGAAAGCCGCAAAAAGCCAGCGGAAAATAAACAGACCGCAAAAGCGGTCTGCTATTTGTCAAGGTACTCGTATTCTACCGTTTACGATTATCTGCCATATATTTTTGTTTTTTAACAGTATAGATTTTTAATAATATACAAGAATAACAAGAAAACAAACAAGAATGCAAGAAAAAGGACTTGACTCTAAGATATTGCAGAGGTATTATTAGAGTAAATTAGGAGGGGCAAAGATATGACAATGAGTTCGACAATACAAGAAGTTGTATTAGAATTTTTATCAGACAAACAAGAACATAGTGTGCAGGACATTAAGCATTATCTTCGAGAACAAGATGTTCGTGATTATACAGAGGGGCAATTTGCAGGCTCTTTGAATACTTTAATGAGAAATGGATCAATAAAAAAAGTGGATAGAGGTATATATTCTATAAAATTAAGGAGTGAGGATATGAAAAAATGTTTTGTAGTATCACCAATAGGTGATGAAGGGAGCGAAATAAGAAAACGGGCGGATCAAATGTTTAAATATATAATTCGCACCTGTATGTGAAGAAACTGGATTTGAACCTATAAGAGTGGACAAGTTAAATCAACCAGATTCAATAAACCAAACTATTATAGATTACTTATTACAATCAGAACTTGTGATTGCGGATATTACAGGACATAATCCGAACGCTTTTTATGAGATGGGTTACAGAGCTTCAACTGGAAAACCAATTATCCATTGAAATGTAAAAATGAAAGGATTCCTTTTGACATAGCTGGAATCAGAGCATTTGATTATGACCTTAGTGACTTGGATTCAGTTGAAGAGATTAAATCCAGGTTAATCAAAACAATAGGGGCCCTATCGTTTGATACGAAATCAGATCAAAATAATGAAGACGATTCCGATACTAAGGAGATGAATGGAGATATATCTCAATTGATTCCAATTTTATATGAAATTCAGGACGATATATCCCAGTTAAAAAAGGAAATTCATAATAAGGATACAGAAACAATACAAGCAGTTATTAAGGCAGCAACGCCATCTGCGCCTATAGAGGATTCCAATACAGCAATAATGAAAGCAGTTCTTCCTGAGCTGTTAAGAAATCCCAATTCAATGAAAACATTGATAGAATTAAGTGAGCTGGGAAATAAAAAGAAGTAAGGGAGAATGGAAAACAATATATTGGCGTTTTTAAAGATGATATAAATAAAGGGGAATCATATGAAAAATATGAAAATAGATGCCAATGGAACTGAAATCAGAGTAATGGGAGATATTGTTAATGAAGACGCCTATATTTCGCTCACTGATATTGCAAAATATAAAAATCCAGACAATGCTTTTATTGTAGTGGCAAACTGGATGCGTAATCATTCTACAATTTCATTTTTGGGATTGTGGGAACAAATTCATAATCCCAATTTTAAACCTATCGAATTCGATAGGTTTAAAGCAGAGTCAGGAGATAATGCATTTACACTGACACCGCAGCAGTGGATAAAAGCAACGGATGCAATCGGTATCATATCAAAATCAGGTCGATATGGTGGTACTTATGCACACACGGATATTGCGTTTGAGTTTGCTTCTTGGATTTCACCAGAATTTAAGCTGTATATTATCAAGGATTATCAGCGTTTAAAGAAAGATGAAGCAGACCGTTTAGCGATTGGCTGGGATGTAAAGAGAGAACTTTCAAAAATAAACTACCGAATTCATACGGATGCGGTGAAGGAGTTTTTGATTACACCGACGTTGTCCCAACAGGAAATGGCATATACATATGCTTCTGAAGCGGACATTTTAAATATGGCTTTGTTTGGAAAAACAGCATCCCAATGGAGAAGCGAAAAAGAAATAAAGGGGAAGAATTCCAATATCAGAGATTTTGCTTCTGCGGAAGAATTGGTTGTGCTTATCAATCTGGAGGATACAAACGCTGATCTGATAAGACGGGAAGTGCCTAAAATTGAGCGATTAAAAATATTACGGGAAAAGGCATACAGACAATTAGAACTTTTGAAGAAGAATCAAGATACGATTGAAGCATTGAAGAAAAATCTTATTGAAAATACAGAAACAAATAGTTGATTTTCTAAGCAAAGCTGCTTATAATCTGTATCGGAACATATTGCTATTATCCACAGTTACTTATGCTGTGTTATCAACAGCGATAACAAAATGATAACATTAGCTTATACAGGCAGGATAATATGGACAAATCAAAGAATTAAAAGAAAGGCAAATACGATAGCAAATAATCTCTAAACAAAATTGATTAGTAGTTGTCGAGTTTGAATAATCCACACAATTTGACAAAGCCAGTATTTATGCGAGTTTCAAACAAATTTGCTTAGTATCTGGAAACAAAATGGCAACATTTTGTGGTTATTCGGCGAATAAAAATTTTATTTCATAACGTATATAAAGAAACCTTACTGATTTTCAGAAGTAAAAAACTGAATATCGGTAAGGTTTTCTTTTTCCTTATTTTTCTTTTTTAGTCAATTCTTTTACGAGGTAATCACTCAATTCCTGAGATGGTATCTTGGCACGTTTCTGGTAAGTATCCAGTTCCGGATACTTATATCTCCATTCATCATATTCTTCCTTGCTGATTAGAAGAAGTTGCAGCGGAACTGGGAGTTTCCAAGTCTTATGCTTATAAGATTGTCAAACAGCTAAATGAAGAATTACAGAAGCTGGGTTATCTTACGGTAGCTGGCAGAGTAAACACTAATTATTTCCGCAAAAAAGTATGTTACAGCGAAATGTAAGAGAAAGAGAGGAGAATTTGTATGAGTATTTACAAAGATAATGTCACTGGGAAGTGGCGAGTGGTCTATCGTTATACTGATTGGACAGGAGAAACGCACCAGCATCCGAAAGAGGACGAACGGATTTTCACAATTTCCAAATCTTATCTGCATCATGAAATGAATAGAGGCTCAAAAATATCTGGGGTGAAGCGAATCCGTGTGTATGATTTGAGACATTCCCATGTATCGTTATTGATTAATATGGGATTTATGGGATTAGCAATCGCAGACCGAATGGGACATGCATCAATCTGGCGGTGCTGATTCACGTCGATCACGATTTAGTATGGATATGCCATTTTTTCTTTGCATGGCATTAACCGGTTTCTCCAATATGTTTGTCAATATTAATGCATCCAAGATTACTGCAAGTTGGTTTGAGCAGGAAAGCTAGGAATTTTGATGGGTATATTTGCATTTTGCGGACAACTTCCGGGAGCCTTTGCGACAGCAACGACGGCAGTTTTGTTTGATAGCAGGACATCTGCTTTTATTGTATCAGCAATATTCTGTATTAGTGTATTTGTTTTATGGTGTTTTTTGTGAAAGATAAGCCAGAGGATACAATGGAAGAAAGGGAGAAGATAGATCAGGAAAATCAACCTTCCATTGGGGATTCTCTTAAGGTAGTACTTTCTAATAAAGGTATATGGCTGGTTTCTATTTGCATTATGATGGCTCTTGGCAGTACGGTAACTTTATCCACTTTTATGCCGATGGCATTGCAGACTATGTATGGAATAGATTTGAAAGTATGTGGTACGATTGCATCTATGTTGACATTGGGAAATTGTATTGGTTCTATTACAGGTCCCATTGTATTCTCTAAAATCAAAAATGTTAAAGTGTTTGTATCAGGAGCTGCCGTGTTGAGTTTTGCCGGAATTATTATGTGTTAGAGATTTCCGTCCATATTCGTTTTACACATACTGGTTCTTTATACTGGAATTATGCTTGGAGCGTCAAGGCCTATTTTCCTTTCCGCACCGGTTTTGTTAGAAGGACTTGGAACTAAATATGCAGGAAGTGCGGCGGGTGTCATCTCTACATTACAGCTTCTTGGAGCTGTTTTGATTCCAACTTATATCTTAACACCGATTGCGGGAGATAACTTATAGTTTGTTGTTTATGCTTGACATCCATATGTATGGTAATTATGTTCCTCTGTGGGCTGTTACTCCCTCAGTTCGGAAACAATCAAAAGTAAGAATCACAAAATAAATGAAAATCTTCCTATGTTGCAATGAAATTGCTGTCGCAAGCCAAATTTCAAGCATAGGAGGATGTCCAAATTAGAGTGTTTCGCAGATGAAGCAGGATATTAATAAATAGAGAAGCATATTTTCATCCAGGTAATCCAGTGAAATATGGAGCAGGTCTTCGATTTTTCGTAGCCGGTAGATCAAGGTGTTTCTATGAAGATGAAGCGTCCGGGCAGTCTCCGCTATATTTCTTCCGTTGATAAGATAGCATTTTAAATTATGAATGAGCGTGAGATCCTGCTCCATATGGCTTTGCCACAGGGATAAAACAGCTGGATGCAGAAGCCCGGCAAGGAGTTTTTTTCCTTAAGGACACCATATAAAACATGTAGAAAGGCTTCATCAAACCTTTGAATATGTTTTTGAGGCTCCAAAGGGTAAGATTTCATAAGCCTGCATTGTCCATATGCCATGGAAAGCTCCGTGAATCTATAAAAACGAGTGCTTATATAGACCTTAAGGGAAAGCCGTTTTAGCAAATCCTCCAGTGCGGCGTATGATTTTTCATAATCAGGATCAAAATCCCGCCTGCGGCAAACCGCAACAATAGAATGTTCAAAATAGAGGACAACTCCATGAGGCAGAATATTTTTTATCTGATGAATATAGGCAGACTGACGGGTATCCGAGATGTCAGATTCCAGAAGGGAAAATTGATAAAGATACCAAATATCCTCGTTCGTATAATTTCTGGCTTGGAGATAATAAGAGGTAGAAAGCTCATCTGCCGGATATCCCTGTAAAAGCCGTATAACATAATAGTTTTCTTCATCCTGCAAAAGAAAAGCCTGAATCTGGTGATTCATAGCAAGCTCTGTAAAATGAACGACTTCTAATAACAAAGCCTTTTGTGCTTCCGTAAAGGGACCGTTCATATCTGTCGTACCGAATGCTCCAAAGTTTTTTCCCTCAAAATAAAGCGGAGCGGTCAGAGAGTGATGGGATGGATCCTGACGAAAGACGCTGGAGATTAAGCGGTTTCCGCTGTGAATTTCCTGCATAACTCTCTGGTGTTCGTCAGGATATATGGATTCTGTCGGTGTAAAGCCGAAATTGATAACCTCGTCCCAGAGAGTTCCCTCGATTTTTTCCTGAAATTTCCCGGTATAATGCAGCAGCTTTCCGGTTGGAGAAAAAAGGGCAATCGGGTTGCAAAGAAAGGTGGCCGCATAATCAAGCAGATCTGAAACGTCTTTGTTTTCGATAATTATCTTTAGGCATTGCTCATACCAGGCATAGTACTTATCAAAAATATCCAGAAACTCATGGAATACCTTATGAAAAGGCTCGTCCGTATATAAGATGGCGGCATGCTCCATCCAGGAAGGGTTTATCTGTCCCTCCTTTGATCCGGTTTTGGTACAGAAAATCAGGAACCGGGGCTTACGTATATCCCATTCCCTATCAAGGAAAGAGCTCTCTTGTGTTAAATACAGAAAATCATTATCGATTATTTCCATGGAATCATCAAGCATGCGGGCATGCCGGAATAATTGATCTAAGCCCGTAGATTTATAAAAAATCCTGTATTTATCAGGAATCCAGTCAAGGATGACAGAAATGCTCATAGATTTCATTGCAAAAAACTCCTTTGGTTATTTTTGACGAAAAAAGACGGTATAAATGAATTATATAACTGATGACGGGAGATGGCAACTGCTTTACTATGAATATATAGGAAACACTGTTCAGGCGCCGACAGTTAGAGAGGAGATAATATAATTCAGACAAAAGGAAGGAGGCAATAAAAAGAGCTGAGGGAGTATCCTATAAAGGGGTATCGATTTTTTAATATTATAACTATATAATTGAAAGGATTATTTTTTATGAAAAAGATATTGTTAAATGGAGTAGACGGAAATTTTGGAAGCAGATCAGCCGTGTATTGCTGGAAAAATATCCTCATGAAGCTTGATTTTTACGGCTCCAACAAAAAATGGTCTTGAAAATACCAGGAAATGGGCATTGAAACCAGAATTGCCGATTTTAACAATGCGGAAAAACTGACGGAAGCATTTAAAGATGCGGATACAGTTATTCTGATCTCCATGCCATTCGTTGGACCGAAAAGAAGAGCGGCACATAAAATTGCAATTGATGCGGCTGTGGCGGCAGGTGTAAACAAACTGGTTTATACATCGATTGTAGGAGCCGGACATGAGGATATCAATGCTTACGAAGTAAACGATCATGTATGGACCGAAAGGTATATCAAAAAACAGCCCATCCATTATTTGATTCTTCGGGATTCCCAATATGCGGAAGCAATGGTCTCCACATTTGTGGAAGCAGTTGAAAATACAAACGGCATCATCGCAATAACATGGGAGATGGGAAAATGGCATTTGTTTCGAGGGATGACTGTGCGCTTGCGGCGGCCTGTGCGGCAATGTCTGATTGGGAAGATCGAATTGTTGATATAAATGGAGCCGAGCTTCTGACAATTGCACAGTACATGGCAATCGCCTCGGAGGTTACGGGTAAAAAGACGGAATATCAATATATCAACGATGATGAGATGTATGAGTTCTTTGACTCCATCGGCGTTCCAAGGACAACGGAGGAAATGTGGGCGGACACGGCGAAGAACTTTCCATTTTGCTCAGATGGAATGGTGTCCTTTGGCAGGGCAATCCGTCTGAATCAAATGAGTACATTTACAGATGATTTTGAAAAGCTGACAGGGCAAAAGCCCATCACGGTAAGAGAAATGTTTGAAGATATGGAAAATCATTTAATCGGAACAAGAACATCTACAGATAATTAAAAACAGTAGGAGGACGAAAAATGGCAGAAATGATGAATCCGGCGCTGGAAGGCGCCACCTTATTGTTCCCACAGGGATCTTTTATTACGGCATATGCTTATACGGGTGTGGAGGATGAGATCAAGGCATATCAGACCAGCGCATGGATTGGAACGGCGCTTATGACATCCCCCATTTATGATGTATACGGACCGGATGCCGTTAAATTAATGGGACAGGTTTGTACAAATGATTTTACCACGCTGGGAATGAACGGCATACGCCATGCCGTAATGTGCAATGAGAAAGGTCAGATTCTGACAGACGGCGTTGTAATCCGTATCGGAGAAGATCGTTACAGAACCTACTGGCTTGATCCGGTGATCTCTTATTATGTCAATACATCAGATCTGGATGTGCATGGCGAAAACATGAGCGGAAAGGAATATTTTATCCAGATTGACGGTGAAAAGTCCTTAGAGATTCTGGAAAATGCATTCCAGGCCAATCTTCACGACATCAAATTCGGCAGACATAGAATCCAGGAGGTAAACGGAAAACAGGTACGCATCATCCGGCTTGGCATGTCCGGCAACCTTGCTTATGAAATTCACGGAGATATGGCGGATTATGCGGAGATCTATAATCTGGTATGGGCGGCAGGTGAAAAGCTGGGAGCAAGAAAGCTTGGGCTCCAGGCTTATAACCTGTTTAACCATACGGAGGCTGGATTCCCGAATATCAATCTTCACTATCCGCTTCCGTGGCTGGAAACCAGCGAGAAAATGACAGAATATATGCGCACAGTGCCTCAGTTATCCATGTTCAATCTCAATCGAAGGCTTCTCGGAAGTGTGGGGATGATCTTCAGGCTCGCTTTGTTACTCCCTATGATGTGGGATGGGATTTCCTGATTAAATATAATCATGACTTCATTGGAAAAGAAGCCCTTCTTGAAATGTCGGAAAAGCCACAAAAAAAATGCGTAACCCTGGAATGGAACGCCAAGGATGTGGCAGAAGTCTTTGCAACCATGCTCAGCCCTGGGGAGGAACCCTGCGAGGATATTACCAAACCATCCGCTCTTGAATACTATTTCTGTGTCAGAGAGTTTGGTTTTGAGTACCGGCAGATAAGGTGCTGGCTGCAGATAAGGAGATCGGGATCACAAGCGGAAAAATCATCTCTTATACCTATAACAGCATGATTTCTTTGGCCTTTATTTCCGCAGAATATGCCAAAGAAGGAACGGAGCTTGAAATACTCTGGGGAACGCCGGGAACCCGCCAGATGAAGGTTCGCGCAAAGGTTGCCAGATTCCCGTATAATCAGGATTATATCCGTAATGAAAAGCGGGATGTTTCGGATATACCTGTTTTTGAAAGATGAAACCGGAGATGATTACATAGGGAAAATAAAATTTATGCGTTCCCCTGCAGAGTTTTCAAGCTTTGCAGGGGATCTGCGAGACTGTGAGAAAAAGTCTGTAAATAAGATTCTTCTATGATATGCAAGGGTGGCAAGCCTGAAAATCAGGCTTCTCACCCTTGTTTTATATATAACAGTTGTTGAATGGCATGTCAAGAGCAGGCGGTTTTCCGCCCGTCTTATTCGCCCGTTTATTCGTTACTCTGGGAGCGTCCTTCGTACATAATACTCAGTTCACCATACACCTGTGCCCAGTTGCGGATCGTACTGGTCCATTTCTTTGTAGCTTCAAATGTGGCAAGATACAGTGCCTTTAATAGAGCTGTATCGCTTGGAAATACGCTTCTCTGGCGATTCAGTTTCCGGTAGGTAGAATTCAGGGATTCAATAGCATTTGTAGTATAAATCACTGTTCTGACCGTCGTTGAAAATTTAAAGATCGGCGAGATTGCGTCCCAGTTATCCTTCCAGCGCTTCATGGAATTCGGATATTTCGGTGTCCATTTTTCTGTTACACGCTCTAAGGCTGCCAGAGCTTTCTTTTCATCTGTGGCCTGATAAATGGTTTTCAGATCCGCAGCGAAGGCTTTTCTGTCTTTATCCGGGACATATTTCAACGTGTTCCTTACCTGGTGTACAATACAGCGCTGGTATTCCGTCTTTGGAAAAGCTGCTGCGATCGCTTCTTTGATTCCGGTTAAACCATCGGCACAGATGATTAATACATCTTTGACACCACGGTTTTTCAGTTCATTCATAACGGAAAGCCAGTATTTTGCGCTTTCGTTATCGCCAACACTGATGGTTAAAACTTCTTTTTTTCCTTCCGTGTTGATTCCCAGAATCACGTAAGCAGCAAGCTTTCGGATCACGCCATTATCCCTTACAGAATAATGGATTGCATCAATGTAGAGAATGGGATAGACCTCGTCCAGTGGCCGGTTCTGCCAGTCTTCGATCTGTGGCAGGATCTTATCAGTCACATCAGAAATAAAGCTTTCAGAAGTTTCAAAGCCATAAATATCTTCGATGGTTTCGGAAATCTGCCGGGTAGTCATTCCTTTGGCATACATGGAAATGATCTTCTGATCAATATCGGAAATATCTTTCTGACGTTTTTTCACAACTTGTGGTTCAAACGTTGATTTGCGATCCTGTGGCACTTCGATTTCCATCGAGCCATACCGGCTGTTGACCTGTTTCCGCTTATAACCATTGCGATAATCATCATTATCTGAGCGTTCGGATTTTTCGTAACCAAGATGATCATCCATTTCAGCTTCCATCATTTCCTTAATGGTGCCGCCTAAAAGATCCTTGAGCGCATCCTGAATGTCTTCTGCAGACTGGATATCGTACTCTTCCAGGAGCTGATGGATGATGTTTCGTTTTCCTTCTGTCATTTGTACACGATGTACAGGTTTCTTTTGTTTTGCCATAATAAAAGGCCCTCCTAATGATATTTATTGTATCATAGAAGAACCTTATAAACATTATTTTACAGAAAAAGTTTCATACTCTCTATAGTGCGCATATAACGCTTTAACTCCTCGTAAAAATTTTCTCTGGTTCCTGCCATGATAACGATGATTATCAGATCATCAAGCTGTCTCACCCTATATGCCAGTTCATAATTAGTTTATTATAATAAATGTCATAACCGTACATTCCTGCCAGATCACCTGTCTTTTCTTCGCCGATGGAATAATCTTCACATATCATTTCAATAGCTTCTTTGTACAGAGATTTCAGCTTTTATCTTTAAGTTTTTTCAGAAATTTTGCTGCAGGTGGAAGGATCTGTACCTGTGTCATTTTCATCCTCCGTTCCGAAAACATCCTCTAAGGAGTATCCTCCTGATTTAGATTCTGCGACCCGGTCTGCTTCGGCAAGCATTGCTTCAACTGCCGGACGGATTTTTCGCTGTGTCTGTTTAAATTTCTCAAGTAATTCTTCACCGCTATATCCCTGTCTGATCAGATCGGCAAGAATCTGTTCGGCAAATTCACCACTGGTATTTTCTTTAACGGGGCGTAAAACCAGTTCGTTTCCACGCATGATACATTCTGCTTCCGTATTAAAACCCAGAAGCGTAAAAAATTTCTGCGGGATAGTAATCTGGCGTTTAGATGAAATACTGACTTTTTTTGATTCCATGGATGCGCTGCCTTTCAATGGGATTGTTGCTGTTGCCATTCGTGTATGCCTCCTTCCTATTTTATGTTTGTTTATTCTGTAATATACATACTGCTTGGTTTCTTTGTTCTTTGTTATATTGTAAAATATTATGTTTGGGATGTCAATTACAGAGAAGTAAAATCAGTTTCTTTATTGAATAGAAAAATTTTTCTATTTGGCAGAAAATATGATTAGTGATATCATAAAAATATATCTGTAAAATTGTGCAAATGTATCCTGCTTCTGCATTGCGGTAATTCCATGAAACGATGCAATGGATTCTTTTATCAAGTGTGTTAAACAGAATCGGCGAAAGACATTGTACAGAAACAGCAGGAGTTAAGGATGGAAGATATAATGGAAGACAATTTTGAAAAATTAAATCTGCTTCTGGAGCAGGAACAGTGTGAATTTGTGGATATTCCAGATGGTTTTACCGGACAGACGGAGAGTGGAGAATTACGACTGATCTATCTGATGAATGATGCAGTGGAGAGTTTTCTGATTCTGAAAAATGCCAGGATGACGGGAAATTATGTCAGGGATTATGAAGGAGAGTTTGAGGGCTCTATAGAGAAAGCGGACAGGGATTATGTGAGGCAGAGTATATTTGGTGATTCATCAGGGGCAGAATGTGTTTACTGTATTCTTTGAAGATATTTTGCTGGAAACACAGTTGTATAATTATGGAGAGCTGGGACATTTCTGGGTGAAGGGCTATGAAAATCTCAGGGTAATGGAGTATCAGATTGCCATATTGCGTGATAAATATGAGTATCTGGGAGAAAAATATTGCACTGAGTATGAAGGAAAGCTGGCAATGCTGCGTGATTTCCCACCGTTAAATTATCTTTTTTATCCGGCAGTACCGGAGAAGTATATTGTTCCGGTGGACAATCCATGGGAGGTAACGGCGGAAGCACTGGCAGTTATGCAGGAACTGGCAACGGAAGCAGGAGATGAAAAACTGGGAAAAATGCTCAGGCGCTATGAAAAAAATTCGGATATATCAAATGCCAAAAAGATAGCCGGAATGCTTTGCAGGAGCAGTCATTTACCGGTGATTACTCTGCTGGGAGAAAAAATCAGGGAAGCAGCATCGGTCTATCCGGACAGAGATTTTGGCAGAAAACAGAATAAATATCTACATGAATTGATGGAAAAAGCTGAACGAAGAAAAGAAGAATTGGAAGCAGAGAATGTTCAGACTCTGATCTACAGAGAAGAACCTTTCATTTATGACTGTGATTCCATATCGTTTCAGGTATATCTTATGATTGTGAGAAAAGGTGTATGGAAGCAGAAAATAATGGTTGAGAAAATATAAAGTAGTCCGAACAGGAATAAAGAAGGGATTATAATAATAATGGATAAATTATTAGACTTAACAAGAGACTTTGATGCAGCGAAAGCTGCTTTTGAAGCATATCTGGATGAATATGACAGAGCAGATGATAAGATTCATCTGAAGATCGTACATACTTATGGAGTGGTTGATGCAGCAGAGGACATTGCCCGCCGTATGGGGCTGGGTGAGGAAGATGTACAGCTGGCGAAGGTAATCGGATTGCTCCATGATATTGGAAGATTTGAACAGATTAAACGATTTGACAGCTTTGAACCGGGAACCATGGAGCATGCAGTATATGGTGCACAGCTTCTGTTCGGACCGGAGAAAATGATCCGCAGATTTGTGAAGGATGACAGGTTTGACAGTTTGATCTGCACTGCGATTGAGAAGCACAGTGATTTCAAACTGGAAGGAATTACGGACGAGAGAACCCTGCTTCATGCAAAGTTAATCCGAGATGCAGACAAGCTGGATAATTGCAGGGTAAAGCTGGAAGAGTCAATGGAAACACTTCTGGGAGTGGATGAGAAGGGTGTTGGTGAAGGAGTAATCGCACCAAAGGTATGGGAGTCCTGTATGGCAAAGGAATCTGTATTATCTTCAGACAGAGTTTCAAAAGTGGACTACTGGATTTCCTATATTGCTCAGTATTATGACATCAATTTCCCGGAAACCTATGAGATCATGCGTGAACATGATTATGTGAAAAGGATCATGGACAGGGTTCCTTATGCATTGCCGGAAACACAGGAAAAGATGGATATTCTGGCAGCAGAGATGGGGGAATATATGGATGAGAGAATTCGAAACAGAAAATAATCAGGAGAAATTCACCTGCGGAGAATTTGAATATCAGTCATAAGAAGTGCCAGAAAAACCATGACTCTGGAGGTACGCAGGGATGGAAATGTAATCGTTCGCGCACCTCTCCGTACAGGTCTGCCGAGGATCAAAAGATTTGTAAACCAGAAGCAGGAGTGGGTTCTGGGATGTCTGGAACGGACAAAAGAATACCGGGAACAGAAGCCGCTGAGCGCAGATCTGAGCGAATCGAAACGAAATGTCTATATACGAAAAGCAAAAGAAACGATTACCAAAAGAGTTTCTTATTTTGCCAGACTCATGAGCGTTTCTTACCGCAATATCACCATCAGAGAACAGAAAACAAGATGGGGAAGCTGCAGCAGTGAGAAGAATCTGAACTTTAACTGGAAACTGATACTGGCACCTCCGGAAGTGCTGGATTATGTAGTGGTACATGAACTCTGTCATCTGAAGGAAATGAATCATTCGAAGGCATTCTGGGACGAGGTCGGGAAAGTAATGCCGGAGTATGAGACGTACAAGTTGTGGCTGAAAGAAAACGGATGGAAGTTATAAATATATCTTTGGGTGTTGATATTTTATAACTTTTGAAAAAATACTTTGAGGTGAATTTAAGGGGATAAATGTTAATGAAAATGATAGCTGATCTGCACATTCATTCCAGGTTTTCCATGGCGACAAGCAAAGAGGGCACGCCTGAAAATCTGGATTTCTGGGCGAGAAAGAAAGGAATTTCACTGATTGGAACAGGTGATTTCACGCATCCGGTATGGAGAGAAGAACTGAAGGAGAGACTTGTTTCAGAGGGAAACGGCCTGTATCGTCTCAGAGATGAATACGTAAAAGAAGAAAGCCGGAAGTTCCCGGGAGAAGGAACACGTTTTGTTGTCTCCGGGGAAATCAGTTCTATTTATAAGAAAAATGGAAAGACCAGAAAAGTACACAATGTAATCCTGCTTCCCAGTCTGGAGGCAGCAGATGCCATGGCACAGCGTCTGGAAAAATCGGAAATATTCACTCAGATGGTCGTCCGATTCTTGGTCTGGACAGTCATGATCTTCTGGAAATGATGCTGGATGTATGCCCGGAAGGAATTCTGATTCCGGCTCATATCTGGACACCGCATTTCTCTGTATTAGGTGCGAAATCAGGATTTGATTCTGTAGAGGAATGTTTCGAGGAACTGGCACCGTATATACATGCACTGGAAACAGGGCTTTCCTCTGACCCGGCTATGAACTGGAGAATTTCCAAACTGGACCGCTATCAGCTTGTATCCAATTCAGATGCACATTCCCCGTCTAAGCTGGGGCGCGAGGCGAATCTGTTGGATATTGACTGTTCCTATGAAGGACTTTATCGGGCAATCCAGACTGGCGAAGGGCTGGAAGGAACAGTAGAATTTTTTCCTGAAGAGGGGAAATATCATTTCGATGGTCACAGAAAATGCGGTGTATCATTAAGCCCGGTGGAAGCAGAACGGCTTGGAGGAATCTGCCCTGTCTGCGGAAAGAAGCTGACCATGGGCGTAGATCACAGGGTAGAACAGCTTGCGGACAGAGCGGAAGGTTTTGTGAAGGAAGACGGTAAGAAATATGAAAGCCTTGTACCTTTGCCAGAAGTGATATCTGCATGTATGGGCTATTCCACTGCAAGTAAGAAAGTGCAGGGGTGTTTTGAACAGATGCTACAGACACTGGGAACAGAATTCGACATCCTGCGAAATGTACCTGCAGAAGACATTAAAACCTGCGCAGGAGAACGGCTTGCAGAAGGGATTGAGAATGTAAGAACCGGAAAAGTGAAAAGAATTCCGGGTTATGATGGTGAATATGGAAAAATACAACTGTTTGCAGAGAATGACGGGTAATATATATGAAGAAAATAGGAATTATTTCAGACACTCATGGCTTACTCAGGCCGGAAATTATTGAAATTTTAAAAGACTGCGACTGCATTATCCACGCAGGTGACGTAAACAAACCAGAAATCCTGGATACACTTCGTATGATGGGCTCCATCTATGTAGTCCGCGGAAACAACGATAAAGACTGGGCAGAGGGAATCGCGAAAACCTTATATTTCACCATAGAAGGCGTAAAATTTTTCATGACTCACAATAAAAAAGATGTGGACTGGGACTTAAAAGATACACAGATAGTAATCTTCGGACACACCCATAAATATTTCGAAAAAATAATAGACAACCGCCTATGGCTAAATCCGGGAAGTTGCGGCCCCAGACGCTTTGACCAGGAAATCACCATGACAGTAATGACAGCCGATAATGGAACTTATCAGTGGGAAAAGGTTGCCATGATTCCTGAATAATTGCGCGTCGCATTCTCGTTACTTTAGCCTGATGAGTTAGATGAGTTAGACGCGCAAATTTTTTACTCAAAGAAAGAACACATGTTTACTTTTAGCACTATATGTGCTAAAATATA
>ENA-OQDD01000538-OQDD01000538.1-human-gut-metagenome-genome-assembly--contig:-NODE-538-length-15177-cov-3.235548_pt1 | contig 15177 bp, 19 predicted proteins | sample MGYA00242507_ERZ504598 | MGnify/ENA primary metagenome ERZ504598 (study PRJEB26092, sample SAMD00036318) | human gut metagenome | host: Homo sapiens | study: EMG produced TPA metagenomics assembly of... | reverse complement strand
CGCGTTTTATATCCTCATAGCTAAAGCTAAGGGTTTTACGACGCATTGGATAATTTTATGTTCCAACGGCATTCATACCTCTACCACCGCTTCATATTCTTCTCAAATTTCTCCGTATACGCCGCTTTTAATTCCTCCGCCGTAATTCCATAGCAAAGCATGACGTCGTTGTAATACATCAGAACATCCGCCATTTCCTCCACGAGGTGTTTTCTCAGATCTTCTTTCTCTACCGCATCTGCCGCCCCGTTCTTTTTCACGATATCGATCACTTCGCCGACTTCCCCAATCATCCAAAGCAATTTATTCTGTCCTGTTGCCGGGCAGATGGGTTCCCATTTTTGTTTGTATTTTTCCTGCAGTGCTTTCTGCATTTCCTGCATCTCGTTCATACCAAAATCAGACATGCTGTTTTCCTCCATATTCGTAAATAATCATTTGAAAATATTGTAACTATTCAGAGCCATGCGAAATGGAAGAAAAATCGCGAATCATGTTTACATGAATGAGCTATTTTTCTGGAATTTCATATGGCGAGATGGGACTCTGAATAGTTACAAAATATTATACCCTATAAATGCTTCAATGGTAAACTTTCATTTTGCCGCATAAAAAATACGCGCCGCATTTCTCATCCAAATCATGAGTATGCGGTGCGCAGTTTTTATTTTGCTTTCTTCTTCTCTCTTTTCACAAAAAGACAGACACATGCAACAACAAAAACAGCCGTTGCAGCGATCAGTACCGGCCATACCGGCAGTGGACAGACGCTTGCGCTGATCAGTTTCAGTCCCTGGTAAAGTGTGTATACACCGAAAATTGAAAAGATGACAAACGCCAGTGTATTCAGCAGCCCATCCGGTGTCTTGCTCTTTAAGAGGTAGCCGACCAGCATTCCGAGAATATCCGCTGCGAACAGTCCGAGAGAACATCCGATCCATACAACGAATGCGGATCCCATACCTTCATTTGCACCAAAGGTGATTGCGGTAAGCTGTGTTTTGTCTCCGAGCTCTGCTACGAAGAACGTACAGAAAACGGCGAGCGGTGCGAACCGAATTTTGGATTTGCCGCCTTCTTCCTCTTCCTCGTCATCATCACCAGAAATGGTGGATGCTGCGAAGTAAAGAAATGCGAGTGCTGCAATCGTCTTAATCAACCAGTCCGGAATGAATTCGCTGACGAGGCCGCCTGCGAGAACCGCCATTCCATTCAGTACCAGAATCGCGGCTGCGGTTCCCAGGATAATGTCTTTCAGCTTGTACTTCGAAGTAAGCGCAATCAGCATGAGCTGCGTCTTATCGCCCATCTCTGCGATGAACTCGGTAAGAAACACCTTTAGAAATAACACCATTTTCCATTCCCCTTATCTTATAATGATATAAATGGCATATGCGGCATAAAATGCAACCATACAGAAACCTTCGACTCTTCCGATTTTCTTTTTGGTTCCTGCAAAAATCCATACACATACCGTGAATACGATCAATACACACAAATCAATTATATTTTCCGTAATGATGGCCATCGGGCTGATTGCGGATGCAATGCCAAGTACCATAAGAATGTTGAAGATATTAGAACCGATCGCGTTGCCAAGTGCCATATCAACTTCATTCTTTCTCGCAGCAACGATAGAAGTTACGAGTTCCGGAAGGGAAGTTCCGATGGAAACAATGGTCAGTCCGATCAGAGTCTGGCTCATTCCGAGATCGCCCGCGATTCTCGCTGCGGCATCTACGGTCACATCTCCGCCGACTGCAATGGCGACTGCTCCGCCGACGATGAACACGATACTCTTCGGAACAGAAAGCAGCTTGATGTCCTCGTCGGAACCACCTTCAATTTCGACTTTTTTCCTTCGCGGTTTGCCTTTAAGGCAATCTGAACCATGTAGACAATGTAACCTGCAAAGAATCCAATTAAGATCACGCCGTCCAGGTGACCGAGCATCATACCGGATTTATCGCCGAGTCCGCTGATTCCTAAAACCATTAAAAGTCCGGCGCAGATCAGGGACAGCGGGATGTCTCTTTTGATGGTTTCCTTTGCAACTTCTACGGTAGTCAGTACGGCACAGACACCGATGACAACCATCAGGTTAAAGATATTGGAACCGATGACATTGCTGACGGCAAGCTCGTTGTTGCCGGTAAGCGAAGCCGATACACTGACCGCGGTCTCCGGAAGTGATGTTCCCATGGCAACAATGGTCAGTCCGATGATGATCGACGGAACGTGCAGTCTCTTTGCCGCGCTTGAGCTTCCTTCTACGAAAAAGTCCGCACCTTTGATCAGCAGTACAAAACCGATGACGAGACAGACAAGCACAAGAGCAAACGGGGCGTTGTTGATGAAATTTTCCATGTTTTCCTCCTTTGTTTTCCAAGCATATATTCCAAAATAGTATCGTTAACAGAAGCAGGTTTTACTCATTATCCGCAAAAAAAGACTCATGTATATCAAGGAACATCCGATATGCGATACACCGGTGATTCATCGATATACATGAGTCTCATTATTTAAGATTTGCCAGATTATACTCTTTTCTTATAATCAGAATGTTGACAAATCACACATTCGTGCTAACTACTCCCTCATGGAATATTACATTACTTGATAAATACTATCAAATGTCTTCGGGGTTGTCAACAAAATTTGACTTTTTTATCCGAAAGATTTCAGCCCCGCTTACGAATGCATACCAGTCATGGGTGCAGAATACTTTACAAAATATAACAAACCGAATATCCTAAAACGAGAAAAACTTCATTTTCATGATAGTCCATTTTTAGACTGATCTATCTTTTCTATGGTACTCACCTCTCTATTCGTCCTGTGTTTCCATCTCTTCGAGTTCCAGTTCCGTTTCCATCATGCGTTCCAGCAGGGATTCCTGTGTCTGATTTTCTTCGTCTATTTTCGTCTGAAGCTCCATCAGCCGTTCGTAATCTGCGGAAAGTTCCGGGTCCATCATTTCCAGTTGAAGTTCTGACATTCTGCTCTCACTCTCCGCAAGCTGCTCCTCGTATTTTTCGAGCTGCCGTTTTAAGCGGGACAGAATTTTTCCCGGGTTATAATATTTCTTTTTGTCAAACACATCATCCAGCGTCGGAACGTCGGCCGGTTTTCGTACAGCTCCTCCCGCATTTCCCGTTTCTCTGCCCGGCGTCTGCCGTTTGATTTCTTCGAGATACTGTGCATAATTCATTTCGTAAAATTGTACGTCGCTCTCGCCGAACTCCAGAATACCGGTTGCCACCTGGTTGATGAAATAACGGTCGTGCGATACGAACAAAACGGTTCCCTCGTAGCTGGTCAGCATTTTTTCCAGCGCTTCTTTTCCCGCCAGATCCATGTGATTCGTCGGCTCGTCCAGGATCAGGAAATTCGGTTTCGTATAGAAAATCCGGCAGAGCTCCAGCCGCACTTTTTCACCGCCGGAGAGCTGCCCCATTTTCTTTTCGACATCCTCACCGGAAAACAGAAAGGCTCCCAGTGCGCTTCGGACATCGTTGCGAAGCAGGTTCGGATAAAGACTCCAGAAATAGTCGAGCACCGTCTGCTCCGGGTCGAATTTCTGGTTGACTGCTTTGTGCTGATCGAAGTAGGCAAAATCCACGCGGTTTCCAAATTGATAACTTCCGCCCAGTGGATTGATTTCGCCCACAACGGTTTTCAGAAGCGTCGATTTTCCTTTTCCGTTTTCTCCGATGATCACAATCCGTTCTGCTTTTTTGATGACGGCCGAAACCTCGCTCAGGACGGTATCGTATCCGATTTTCAGTTTCTTCATCGTGAGCACATCCGTATAGCTTTCGCGTACCGGATGGAATAAGGCGTGGAATGTCCTCGTGTCAAACCGCCGCGGTTTCTCAATTTTTACCATGTGCTCGATCGCCATTCGTTTCGAACGGGTGGCTGCAACTTTTGTCGGTGTGTTTTTCCATTTTTCAATCCACGCCGTCAGACGCTCGATTTCCTTCTGCTGCGCTTCATAGTCTTTTTCCTGTTTGATCTGTGCTTCTTCTTTTTGTTTCACAAATGCCGAATAATTTCCCGGATACCGTTTGATGTCACCGTATTCGATTTCATACGTCACATCAATCACGCGGTCCAGAAACATGCGGTCATGTGATACAATGATAACGGCATTTTCGTAGCTTTTCAGATAATTTTCCAACCACTCCACTGCAGCGATGTCGAGGTGGTTGGTCGGCTCGTCCAGAAGCAGGATGTCCGGGCGCTGTAAGAGGAGCTGAATTAGGGCAATTTTTGTCTGCTGTCCGCCCGAAAATTCACCGATCGGTTTTTCCAGATCTTCGAGCGCAAAACCAAATTTCTGGAACATCGTTTCCATATCTTTTTTCCAGCTGTACCCGTGCAGACTCTCGATTCTCCGCTCCAGAAAATCGTACTCCGCCAGCAGCTTTTTGTGATCTTCCGTCTCGGCGAGCAGCTTTTCGATTTCCTTTTTTCGTGCCTCGCACGCAAAGACTTCTGAGAAAGCCTTCTCCAGCTCCTCTTTTACCGGCACATCTCCATCGGTAAAATTAATCTGGCGCAGAAAACCGATGTTCTGTTTTCCGCTCATTGTAATCCCGCAGGTCTCGTCGCTGTCCAGATTACTCATCTCAATATCCCCGGCAATCAGCCGCAGCAGCGTCGTTTTTCCACAGCCGTTTCTACCGACAATTGCAATTTTTTCTGTATCGTGAATTTCGAAATTCACACTGTTTAAAATCGTATCCGCGCCAAACTGTACTTTTGCATTTCTGATCTGATATCTCATGTTTTATACCTTTTCTGTTGTGTGAACCTCACAGTCGGTATTTTCACGGAGTCTGACATGTCGAAAATAGTTCGACTGTGACTTACCTCATGTCAGTGGAGGATACCGATTTCTCTCCGCCCGCCACTGCTGTTATGTTTCTTTTAACAATTCATCCCACCGCTTTAGAAGCGGGGGACTTCTTGTCTACTGATGTTAAAATTCTGCTTCCATTATACCGTCTCCGCCCTTCGTTCTCAATGCCAAAAATTTTTCGAATCAAATTTGGTACGCCTGCGGCATAAAAATATCTCTGTTTTACTGATTTGCTCCAGTAACAGAGATATTTAACTTCCTATATATTCCGAAAGTCCCTTACGCAAAAATACTACTCATGAGTAGTATATAATATTCTTCTCTTTTTTTCAATGCTGTCTCTTAACAGATTTTCCCAACCAGCACTACAATCCCAGCTGTCACAAGTGCAATGATCAGATACAGAATCGTCGCCAGGTCTCGTTTTGTCAGCACGGTTTTCCATGGTTTTATGTACGGAATCCCTTCCATTCCTTTGATCTCCCATATTTTACTGTGTCCAACCCACACCCGGTCAAGCATAATTCCGTCGAACCAGTTCATCACCACAAGGAAGAGGTAGGATTGGAGATATGCCGTCTTGAAATCGGTGACTTTATTCCAGACAAAAATGATCGCGATCAGCACCACGAACAAAATGATGCAAAATGGAATCATAACCTGCTTTCCTTTTTTCATGACCGCATCTTTGTCGATCAGTCCACGTTTATCGGCTTCTTCTATATATCCTTTGGTAAAAATAAACACAGTTCATTCCATCATTTCTTACCAGACACTTTACCATCAGAATAAACAGAAGACAGTATAATATGTTTTGCAACAACAGCATCTCACATTCCTCCTCAGACTACCGTTTATGTTTCTTATAGCTTCATGTTAGTTCAGGCTAATCACATTGTCAAGAGGACTTGCTGTTTTTACATTAACACTGCCGCAATGGATAAATTATAATCGTTTATAAAGCAAAAAAGAAACGAGCAAGTCCTGTCAGGCATAAACCTTACCCAGTGAAAACCCATTTCTTTTTTAGACAATGTCAAAGATACCATACTTCTTTCTCCCATCGAACTTTCTTTACACTCGTCCCTCATTTATTTTACAATTTCTATTTCAGATTGCAAAACTCATCCGCCGTCAGCTCATAGTCGACAGAAGATTCCATTTCCCCCAGCTGATTTTTCCAGGAATTGTAATGGACTGCGATTTTGCGGAAGCCGAGTTTTTCGTAGACATGCTGTGCTCTTGTGTTTTTGAGGTTGGTATCAAGAAAAATAACGTTGGCTCCCATGCGGAACAATTCTTCTATGAGCATGCTCAGTACAACTCTTCCAATGCCTTTTTCCTGGTAATCGGATTCGCAGATTTTGATTCCGATTTCATATCGATGATTTTCGAATACATAGAAACTCATTTCGCCGATTCGCACATCGTTGTATTCTATGATGAGTCTTCGTCTTGTTTCATCGCTGTCGTCGGCAATCTGTTTTTCAATTTCCGCTGCGCTTGTCCCAAGCCCGTTTGGAAATCCGGCGTGGGCCATGACGGTTCCATCGTTCCACCAGACGGCTAATTGTTCACAATCTTTCTTTTCGGCATTTCTAATGCACAGCTGATTGTATTTTATGTTCATTTCTTCTCTCTTTCTCTGCAATCACTTACAGCTTAGACTCATACCATTCCTCCGCCGTTTTCTCAAATCCGACCGACTGGAACATGCGCTGGCTTTGTCCATTAAAAGAATAAATATTGGCTTTTACCCGCTCCATTCCCTTTTCTCTTGCAAGCTTCAGCATCTCCAGAACGCACCGTCTTCCAATATGCTGATTCTGGTATTCTTTACAGACAACGACAGCGATTTCACTATTCTCTCTCAGCGAAACATCTCCCACCAGCACGCCCTTATATTCTATATAATAGCAGTCACCGTGCGCGGTAAGATAATCATACATCCGATGCAACAGCTCCACATCATACGGCTTCTCCCGGTTGTCCACCTGCCTACACACGTCCAGATCCTGATACCACGGAAGAGAGGCCTCGTCATTCCTGTAATATGGGATCAGCCGGAGTTCATTGTCTATGATTCGTTCGGTCATTTTGGTTTGGCTCCTTGTTTTTTGATCTTAAAGTGCTGCAATTTCCTCTGTAATTTCACAGACACTCTTATTACTCGTATCAATTTTACCGTATCAAGTACCTGATACATCTGAATTCGTGCAATGCTTTTGTCCATAATCTCTTCCGTACGAATCTTATTTGCGATGTCGGATAATAACCGCTTCCGCAAATTTGCTTCATCCACGATCAGCGAAATTTTAATCACTCTGCATTCTTCCGTGTCCAGCTTACTGACGATTTCATCAACAATACTCTGCTCATGCATCACCCAGCAGAAAATAACGTTTTCATAAGCGCTGCAATGCAGAAAGTTATTCAGCAGATAACAGATGTTGTCCATCACCATCTCTTTCGTCTCATCCGTCACCTGAAACGGATCGGCGTCCCAGCACCAGTCGCCGTCAAGAAAAACGCTGTTCGCCAGATCTTTTTTCAGCTGCTGACTTACCGTCGTCTTGCCAACGCCCATCGTTCCGCCGATCAAATATAATGTTTTCATTTTTCTCTCCCCATAACACGAATATCCGAAAAAATATCGTTTTCAAAAAGGATTTCAAATCCATCTGCCGGCTGAAATCTGCCATTCAGGATTTCTTTTCCATGGAAGGATATTTTTCTTACTTTGTTTTCCGCATCTTTCACTTCAATTTCACAGTAAGAAAGCAAATATGCACAGATCGCCGTCGCATGAGAAACCACGAGTGCTGTTTCTCCTTCTTCCATCTGTCCGACGATAGAATCGATCGCGGTTTTCATCCGCACCTTCACTTGATTTAACGATTCCCCGCCCGGATTGCGAAAATCGTGATCTTCATACTGTTTCAGCCAGAAATCCTCCCTGGCATCCCCGATCGTTCTTTCATGCAGCTCCTTCACAATGACCGGGTGATCTGCGATGAATTCAGCCGTTTCCATTGCTCTCCGATAAGGTGAAGAAAAGCATCTGTCCACATTTGAAAATATATTTCTTTTTGATACAGCAAGCTCTTTTCCCTCTTCCGATAGAGGAATCTGCTCATTCGGCATATCCCTTTTTCCGGGATGGAATGCCTCATTAAAAATATTTTTTTCATTTCACTCTCCCCTGCTGTTATTCCTAAAGTTTTTTAATCAAAAACATCTCCATCGGCTTTTTTCCATATCCTTTTTCTGATGTTCCCCAGCGATAAAAAGCATGGTGCAAAACGGAGTATTATCCCAGAAAAGATTATATTGCAGCAATCAAATGTTTCCAGCGGACCTGCTCTTGTGGATATTCTTGATAAACTGATACGAATGGATGTTGTTGCAAAAGAAGCTCCTATTAACGATGAAAATGATGTGTCGCACGGACGGAAGCTTCCCACAGTTCCACCAGCGTTTCCATCCGCGGCATTCTCTCCTGTACTTCATATATTGTTATCTTACTCATCTTCCTTCCACAGCTTTCCTTCTTTATAATGTTTCCTGCAAAGCGCCACATAACTCTCGTTCGATCCAAGGAAAATCTGCGCGCCTTCCCGAACGATTTTTCCGTCTGCGTATCTCGTATTGCACTGCGCCCGTCTTCCGCACCAGCAGACCGTTGGGACTTCCTCGATGATGTCAGCGATTTCCATCAATCTTCTCGAACCCGGAAACAGATGTGTCTGGAAGTCCGCACGCAGACCGTAGCAGAGAACCGGAATCCCATAAAAATCCACGATGTCCGAAAGCGTATCAACTTCCTCCGGAGAAAGAAACTGCGCCTCGTCGATCAGAACCGCATCCACTTTCTTTCCGTGATACCGGTATTCCCCGCTGTCTGTACTCCAGGTCTCTGAAATTTCTTTTAAAAATTCATCCACATATTCCGCCGGTGCCTCCAGCCCGATGCGGGACTTGATTTCATGTTCTCCGTCGCGGTTGTCCGTCCGCGGCTTCAACAGGACAGCATACTGCCCGCGCTCCTCATAATTATAGCGAACCATCAAAATATTAGCAGATTTCGAACTGCCCATCGCGCCGTAGCGGAAATATAATTTTGCCATTGTTTTTCGTCCTTTTGTCTTTTCTTATTCTTTCAGTTCTTTCCGTAAAAACGGCTCCTCATCAAGCTCTGCGTTTTCAAAGCTGTGATAAAATTTATCTGCATTTGGATTTGTCGCCCGAATCAGATAATATTGGTTAATCCATGTTTCCTGCAGTCTTTTTCCATCTCCTGAAACAGCCCCTGCGCAACGCCTTTATGTCTGGCTTCCGGCAGCACATAAACCCAGTCCACATACGCCATCCGGTAACCGTCCTGCATACATCCGTAAAAATGATACTCAATCCGCCCAAGAACCTGATCATTCTCCATAGCAAGAATGGATATTGTATTCTGATAGAAGGGATCTTTTACTCTTCTTCGCAGCCCTTCCCGATCCACCGCTTCCACATGCATCATCTCCGGCTCTGCCCCATTTCTTTTCTATAACAGAAAACTACCGACAAACCTGCTTTTATCGATAGTTTCTTCAATTTTTATTATAACCGATCCCGCTCTGTTTTCCAATTAAAAAGGCAGAAGAAATGAAACCTTTTATCCCGTTTCCATTTCCTCTGCCTTTCTTACATTTCTTTCCTCTTCTGATTCCTCTTCTTCCGCAGGTTCTCTTTCTTCTGCCGGATTTCCCTCGCCTCCTGTTCGCTGCTGATGCGGATGGTTTTCACGACGAAGAGTTTTCCTTCGTCCGAATGTTTCATGCGGGCTTTGCCTTTCAAATATCCGTGTTCCGGGCACCAGGCTACGCAGTAGTAGTTTTTCCCGCCGGCCGAAAACCAGCGTAAGCGTTTTCTTGCCGTTTTCCCGCAGATGCAGCAGTGCGTGCTGCAGACCTCGCGGTCGTGCATGGCTTCTTCTTTTGTGTCGAATTCGCGGGAGATGAATTTCGTGTAGCCATTATAGACGGCGTGGATCTCCTCTTTTTTCGATTTCGGGTTCTGATATACGTCGATCGAGTCGTACGCCAGCACAACATCCATATCGATGCGCGCAAAAATGTCGGCCGTATATTTTGCATCCGAAAGCGCCTGATGAAAATGCTCGTCCTTCGGGAGATGGAGGAAGTCGGCGGCGTACTCGAGCGCCCGGCGGCTCTTCATCGTTTCGTACTGGATCGCGAACAGTTTCTGTACATCGTAAAAATGAATCGGCCCGCGGATCAGCGACAGGAGGTTATAAAATTTCATGTTCCGCTGGAGCTCCGTCAGGTCTCCCGTCCCCAGGTGCCGAACATGCACGCACCGCCGGAGAATGCAAAAAATTCCTGCACGGCCTGCGCAAATGGGATTCCGTTCTGCAGATCCTCTTCTGTCAGTCCGACGACCTCGCGCGTCCGGTGATGGAGATGCTGGTAGACCACCGGTTTTACAATCCGGTGAAACGTTCCCACCACATTCCGCTCACCATCCATCTTCACCGCGCCGATCTCAATAATCTCAAATGGCAGCTTCGGGTTCTCTTTTCCTTTTCCATAGGGACACTGGTTCCATTCCAGGTCAAAAATCACATAGTCCATTGTATTGTCAATCCTTCATTCTGTGTCGTCTGTCCCTATTATAAATGATTTTGATATAATGAGCAACTATCTGGCAATTCCATTCTCTGCCCATTCTGGCAATTTTCTTCCTGTGCATTACATTTCCCATTCATTTCATCCCGTTCTCTTTCAAACTTAACGCTTCTTTTATTGAAATCCCAGGGTAAATCCGATATAATATTTTTAACTCCGGCCTTCGTTTTTACTCAAAAAAATCACCTGAAAAAGCCGGAAATATTACGAATTTAGATGAGCATCCGATATGAAAACAAAATTAACGCAAAAACAGATTCGATTTCAGGCGCTTCTGCTGTTTTTTATTACATTTTTTCTTGTCGAGCTCTGCGCCGTTTTTCTATATCAGAATCAGTTAAAGGAAGCAAAGCTGAAAGCTGACTATACCGCACAGACGACCATCGGCCGCGTGAAATCGCAGTTAAACCATTATCTTGCCGAATCCAATCTGATGAAACACATGATTGAAGCCGGTTATACCGTCGATGACGAAGAGTTTTCCGTCCTCTCCTCGCTGATGCAGGACGACCAGAATGTCATCAAAGCACATGAGCTTGCAAAGGACGGCATTGTCACACTGATTTATCCGATGAGTGGAAACGAAGCCGCACTCGGACTTAACATGCTCGAGCATCCTGCCCGGAAACAGGAGGCACGCCTTGCCAAAGAGAGCGGCGAATACACGATTGCAGGACCGTTTGAGCTGCAGCAGGGCGACATCGGAGCACTGCTCTTTGACCCGATTTATACCACCGATGCCAACGGTGACCAGACCTTCTGGGGCTTTTCGATTCTCGTTCTCGACTGGGAATCGTTTCTGAACGAAATTGAACTGGATACACTGGAAGAAGCCGGCTACACCTACGAACTCTGGAAAATTTCTCCGGCCACCGGCGAACACGTTTCCATCGCACACTCCGGCAATTCCCGGCGTTCCGATGCCATAGAAGTTCTCTGCACCGTGCCAAACGACACCTGGCATTTTGAAATTGTACCGAAAAACGGCTGGCTCAGTCCGCTGCAGGTTTTTGTTTCCTTTGCACTCGGGCTCATCCTTTCCCTGCTTACCTCTATTGGTTTTCTGCAGTTCCAGATGCGCCGCTATAAAGACGAGATTCACGCAGCAGAACTGGAAAAAGCCGTACAGGAAGCGCAGTCTGCCAACGAAGCAAAAACACGTTTTCTGTTCAACATGAGCCACGACATCCGAACCCCGATGAATGCCATCATCGGTTTCTCGGATCTGCTGGAAAAGCACATCGACGAGAAGGACCGCGCGGTCGACTACATTGCAAAAATCAAGTCCTCCAGCAGTTTTCTGCTCTCCCTGATCAACTACGTGCTTGAGATGGCGCGCATTGAGAGCGGTAAGGCCTCGCTGAAAATCGAGCTCGGCAGCTACAGCGAGCTGATCAATTCCCTGAATGCAGTGTTTGAGCCTTCGTTAAAAGCAAAAAGCTTTCCTATCTCTGTTACAACACGGTGGAACACGATGCCATCCTCTGCGACCGGACAAAAATACGGGAGATTCTGCTGAATATCATCAGCAACTCCATCAAGTATACGCCGGAGGGCGGAAAAATTTTCGTAAAAATCGAAGAGACACCGGCACCAAGGAAGGGCTTTGCCTCCTACCGCATCACCGTGAAGGACAACGGCATCGGCATGAGCAAAGAGTATCTGCCGCATATTTTTGAAGAATTTACAAGAGAACATTCCTCCACCGAAAGCCACATCACCGGAACCGGCCTCGGCCTTCCGATCGTAAAATCCCTCGTGAATCTGATGGGCGGAACGATCGATGTGGAAAGCGAACTCGGTGCCGGAACAATAACTACGATCTGCCTCACGTTTGAACTTCCGACCGAAGAACAGCTTGCGGCTCACCAGCATAAAGACGAGATTCTCGAGCAGTCCCTGCAGACGCTTTCCGAAAAACGCGTGCTGCTTGCCGAGGATAATGACCTGAATGCAGAAATTGTACTCACCGTTCTGGAAGAAAACGGCATTCACGCCGAGCACGTAAAAGACGGCGCCCTCTGCTTAAAAGCAGTCCAGAACGCACCAGAAGATTATTACAATGTTATTCTGATGGATATTCAGATGCCGAACATGAACGGCTATCAGGCCGCAGAAGCGATCCGTGCACTCCCGGGAAAACGCGGGGAAATCCCGATTGTTGCCATGACGGCAAACGCGTTTGAAGAGGACCGCCGAAAAGCACTGGAATCCGGCATGAACGCCCATATCGCGAAACCCGTTGACGTTTCGGTTCTTCTCGAAACACTTTCCAGGTTTTCATGACCTTTACAGATCCCGATGCGCCGCAGCGGACGCTTTTATTTCTCGTTTTTCAGCAGCTCCAGGTTTTTGGAGATCAGCTCGCATCTCTGTTTTACGCAGTCCGGGGATCTGTGCGGATCCTGCGGTGTGTTGAACAGATAGTCCTCGAGTTTGTCGATTGTGGTGGTTGCTACATGCATTCTTGTATCGCAGGATGCATAGTAGATGTAAACCTCTCCGTTCTCACGCGCAATCGCGCCGTTTGTAAATACAACGTTGGAAACGTCTCCGACTCTCTCTTTTCCAAGCGGAACCAGGAATACACCGGACGGCTCTGCAATGACTTTGGACGGATCGTTCAGATCGGTACCGAAGACATACAGAACGTAGCGAAGGCCTGCTGCTGTATTTCTTACACCGTGTGCAATGTTGATCCAGCATTTCTTACCGCGGATCGGCACTGCTCCGGCACCGTTTTTGGACTCGGTCAGGGTATGATAAATACGTTTGCTGATGATCTTCTCCTCGTCGATGACAGCATGTGTGATATCATCGCAGAGTCCGAAGCCGATTCCTCCGCCGCTTCCGGTCTCAATGAAACCATCCATCGGACGGGTGTAGAAGGCATATTTTCCGTCTACGAACTCCGGATGCAGAACAACGTTTCTCTGCTGCGGAGAACGTAAGGTTTTCAGGTTGTCCAGACGCTCCCAGTTCTTCAGGTCTTTCGTTCTTACGATACCAGCCTCAGCAACAGCCGCGGACAGATCCGGATCGTTTTTGTCCTTGCTCTCAGAGCAGAACACTCCGTAAATCCAGCCGTCCTCGTGCTGGGTCAGACGCATGTCATAAACGTTGGTTTCCTCTGCGCAGGTATCCGGCAGCACAACCGGGTAATCCCAGAAATGGAAGCCGTCGATACCAGTATCACTCTCTGCAACAGCAAAGAAAGATTTTCTGTCATTACCCTCCACGCGGACAACGAGATAATACTTTCCATTCAGATAAATCGCGCCGGAGTTCATCACAGCGTTGATGCCGAGACGCTCCATAAAGTACGGATTCGTCTCCTCATCCAGATCATATCTCCAGTGAACCGGAGCGAACTCTCTTGTCAGCACCGGATACTCATAGCGGTCATAAATACCGTTGTAAAAATCTGCTTTTGTGTTCTTTCTTGCCACAAGGCGGTCTACCTTGGCTTTTTCCACATAATACTGTTTATTCAGCATCTTTTAACCTCCCAATTACTTCCATACACATACGTCCATTGTGATACGGGCATTTCCACGGTTCTACAATCGGCTCATGGATCGGGCTTCCGTCTGCATTCACGCACCAGAACCACTCAGACCCCTCTCGTTTGTCGATCACATATTCCTTGATGTAGCCCCAGATGTCTTTTGCCGCATCGAGATACTTTGTTTCCTCCGGTTTTTTCTGCCATGCATTTAAAAATCCAACGACTGCTTCTGCCTGTACCCACCAGACTCTTGTGGTATCATCCACACCGCGCTCGCACTCATTCATCAGCGAATGATTTTTATATGCCGTATTGTAAATATTTTCCGCAATCTCTCCGGTGATCGGCAGCAGTTTTTCCCGGTAAGCCGGATCGCCGAGCACTTCTGTACCCCGGTCGATCAGCCAGGAAGTCTCGATATCATGGCCATAAGAATACAGATCAATCAGCGTATTCCATGTCCGGTCGAAGAATACTTCCTGACGGCCTTTTTCTTTGTTATATACTTTATCCGCGAAGAGATCCATCATAAAGCGGAGACGGTCACCGGTAAACGGATCCTTTGTCACGCGGTACAGCTCGGTATATGCTTCGAAAACATGCAGCAGCGTATTCATGGTCTTCTCTGCCATGACACCGTTCTCCGAGAGCTTTTCATTGCTCTCCGGCTTGAAATCGCGGGTAAATGCCTCGAGATAACCGTACTCGTCGGTGCAGTGTGTCTCGATGATCTGCTGCAGCGATTTTGCCAGCTCCAGCGCCTCGGTGTCGCCCGTCGCATCAAAATACGTAGACAGCGCATAAATTGCAAATGCCTGATTGTACGTATGCTTTGTCGTATCGAGCGGTTTCCGTCGTAGGTGACAGACAGAACACGCCACCGTACTCGCGGTCCACACACGCCTGTTTCATAAAGCGGTACGCATGCTCCGCATCGGCGCGCAGCTTCTCGTCCTTTAAGGTCAGGTACGCATTCGAGAAAAACCAGAGAATTCTGCTGTTTAAGATGCAGCCCTTCTCATACGTTTTCTGCACGTTCAGATCAAAGTCCTGATAGCCGTAAAATCCGCCGTATTCCTCATCTCTTAAGCCTCCCAGAACGGAACGAT
>ENA-OQDD01000537-OQDD01000537.1-human-gut-metagenome-genome-assembly--contig:-NODE-537-length-15179-cov-3.176256_pt1 | contig 15179 bp, 14 predicted proteins | sample MGYA00242507_ERZ504598 | MGnify/ENA primary metagenome ERZ504598 (study PRJEB26092, sample SAMD00036318) | human gut metagenome | host: Homo sapiens | study: EMG produced TPA metagenomics assembly of... | reverse complement strand
CAGCCCGCAGCGGCTACGGCCAGCAGCCCGGCTATGGACAGGCTTACCAGCAGCCGAACGCCTACGCGCAGCCGCAATACACCGCCGCTCCGTATGCCGCCGCCCCGGTGGGGCAATCGTCCAAGTCCAAGCTGGCTGCCGGCCTGTTGGGCATCTTCCTCGGCGGACTTGGTGTGCACAACTTCTATCTCGGCAACACCGGCAAGGCCGTGGCCCAGCTGCTGCTGACGCTTGTCGCTGGATTCTGCTCGGACTTGGCCCAATCGCAGCCGCCATCTGGGCTTTGTTGAAGGCATCATCATTCTGTGCAGCAAGCCCGGCTCACCGTGGCATAAAGACGCCAACGGCTACGAACTATCAGACTGAACTAACCTCGGGCCACGTTCATTGGGCCCCTGATCAACCACGCCTCTGCAGGTATCATCTCGATGCCGCAGTCGCAGCGGGATGCGACACGCCGGCCGTGTACATGAGTTCATGTACACGGCCGTTTTCTTTGTTGCTTTCACCCTCAAAACAAACATTTATCATGTTCACTTTTGCAAGATATGAACATCAGACATCACAGACTACCATAACTTCCCAATTGCATTACCAATAGATTAATAACCGGCAAAACGGCTTATATCCGCCATTTTTCATGCTAGGCTTTGAAACCAGCACATCAACAAAGTGCACAATCCTTTTCTACAGAGAAGGTAACATGTTGTTCAATTCATATGTGAATCGAACAATGCCAGTACTTCCCTAGGTGCTTGCTTGGGGAACGCCATGCTGAAAGGAACACATTATGGCGGAGGGAAAAGTCATCATCGTCAACCCGGATATGTTCGGCAAGGACCCGGATTCGAAAACAACCAAGGCCAATGAAGTGGCCAAGAGCTTCGGCCTGAGCGACGCGGCGTTGGCCGAGGTCGAGGACTTCAAGGCACAACTCACCAAACACAACGCCTGGGATCTGCCGTTCATGGGATACGTCAACGAGGATGGCTACGGTTACGCCTACGTGCGGTGCCGCCGTGGTGTACGACCCGTACTGGGACGCCCACCAAGCATTCCTGGCGCTGCCTAAGGACGTGCAGACCGCATTCGCCATTCGTATGCTGTTCACGCACCGTCCGGTCGACCGCTATGGCGCCAGCATGTTCCTGCATTACCAGCGTGGCTTCAACGTGAAGTTCGAGGGTATCGGCGCGAACCAGTACTGATTGGTACTGACTATCAACCATCTTTTTCGGATTGCCCGATAAGGGGCGTATAACAACGGTGTTATACGCCCCTTATCTGTATTCAGTGTCAGGCGATGGCCGCCCGCCGCCCGACACAGGCGAATCAGTATCGCACGAGATTCAACAGTTCCTGCTGTTTGGCATAGCGGGAAACGTTGGTCAGGGCGATGCGGATGATGTGTTCGGAAGTCTTTTCCAAATGATTGCCGCCGGCCACATGCGGGGTGATCAGGCAATGCGGCTCATCCCACAACGGACTTTCCGCCGGCAACGGCTCAGGCTCGGTGACGTCCAATCCGGCACCGTGGAGCCGTCCATTGTGCAAGGCGTCAGCCAAGGCCTCGGGATCGATGGCGTCGCCACGCCCGGCATTAATCACGATGGCTGTGGATTTCAGACGACCCAGACGATCCGCATTCAGCAGATGATGGGTCTGCGGCGAGCGCGGCACCGCCATCGCCACCACGTCTGCCAATGGCAACAGCGTCTCCAGCCGCTCGAAGCCATACATCTTTTCAATGCCCTTGGCCGGCACGTCCGCATGACGGCGCACGCCGAAAGTACGCATACCTACGGATTGGGCAAGCTGAGCGAAATGCGACCCGATGTCACCGACGCGATAATCAGCGCGATGCCACCTTCCGGGCTCAATACCGGTCCTTCATCCTGCCACTGATGATCACGCTGATTGGAGGCATACCGGTTGAGGTTCTTCATCAATGCCCACATGGTGGCGAACAGGTGTTCCGACACGCTTTGGCCATACGCGCCGCTCGCATTGGTGACCATGGTGCCGCGAGGCAGCACACCCGGGCAGATGTACGCATCCACACCGGCGCTGAAGGTCTGCAACCATTCAAGACGGGTGTATTGGGAAACCTGCGAGACCGGAAAGTTGCCGATGACTGCGGTAGCTCGGGAGCGAAGCTCCTCGGGAACAGCGGCCGACCAGACCATGTCGCCGCGGTGCGCTTCGTCGCCCACGATTCCTGCGGCACATCGCGAGCCGCCTTGGCGAAAGCCGCCGTTCTCCTTCGTTGAGTGGCAGGCAGTTGACAATCAGCTTATGCGTGTTCTCAATACCCATGGTTCACCAAACTAGGCGGCAGGGCAGATATTATCGCGGTTTCCTCATGCTGAACCAATGCCGAACTGCTACCGGACCAATGCCGAATCCGCCCCATCAAACCCCACCAAACCAAGGGACAACCCATTGCGCATCGACCGTAGCGTCCGCCCCGAACCGTACACTCACAGGTGGTTTTGTGATTCCATAGCGTGCAGCCAAGGCAGTACGATTGCCGGTTTATCCGCACGCACAGTACCTACGCCGGTTGGTAAACCTTACATTCCATACCTTGCAACCGAACGTTTAGGAGCATGTATGCCTGAGCAGCATATTGATAACGAGAAGATTCCCACACGTCTTATCGGCGCGATTGTGGCTGTCGGCTCACTTGCCTTCATTGGCATTCTGACCGAAACCGTGATGACCGTGCTTTTCCCCGCACTGATGCGCGAATTCCATGTCGACACGGCCACTGTGCAATGGATTACCACGATTTATCTGTTGGCGGTGGCCGCTACCATGCCCATCAGCTCGTTTTTGAAGCGCCGATTCGCGCTGAAAACCATTTTTCTTGCGGCTGTGATTCTGGCCATCGTTGGCTCGCTGATCATGATCGTCGCCCAAGCCTTCCCGCTGCTGATTGTCGCCCGCATTATTCAGGCATTGGCTCAGGCGTGGCCACGCCGTTGATGATCAACATCATTCTGGAGCAGTCTCCTCGTTCGAAAATCGGCCGATTGATGGGCGTAGGATCGCTGGTCATTACCGTGGCTCCGGCCATCGGCCCGACCGTCGGCGGCGCGGTGACCACAGTGCTACCGTGGCGCGCGATTTTCGTCATCGCCATTCCGCTGGTGCTAATCGCAGCATGCATCGGCATGAAGTGCATTGAGCAGAAGACACCGACCGAGGCTGCCTATCTTGACCCGATTCAGCTTGGGTCCATTGTTGTCGCGCTGGTCGGTCTGGTGCTGGCGCTCAACCAAGGTGGCGTGGCCATCAGTGCGGCGGTGTCCGGCAAGTCAGCCACACGCTCCGGCATTATCGCCATTGTCAGTCTGATTGTGGGCCTCGCCTTGTTGATCGTGTTCGCCATGAGTTCCAAGCGTGCCTTCTCCCGCTGCTGCGCTTGGCATTCTCAAGGATCCCGCCGTACTGTTACACGCCTGCGCATATCTGCTGCTGCCATTGGTCGCCATCGGCTACGGCTATGTCATCACCAATGTGGCACAGCTCTCGCTCGGCACCACGGCATTTGTGGCCGGCTCTCTGGTGCTGCCCGGCGCACTGGTCGGCGCTGTCTGTGCCCCGCTTGGCGGCTGGTTCTACGATAAGTTCGGCGCGGTCAAGCCGATTCTGATTCCGCTCGGCATCGCTATTTTGGGCCCAGTGCTTATGCTGGTGTTCTCGATGCAGCTTACGCCCGTGCTGCTCGCCGGATTCTATTTCATTTTCGGTCTGTTCTATTCCATCGGCAATGCGAATGTGATGACCAGTGGCCTGTCGGAGGTCTCTCCCGAGTTCAAGCCGGACGGCAACGCCATTTTCAACACGTGTCTTCAGTTTGGCGGCGCTGCCGGTACCGCACTGTTCTCCACGATTCTTTCCGTGGCTCAGGCCGGCGCAGGAGAAGAAGGCACCGCTGAGTTTGCTCACGCCACTGCCGTCGGCGGCACATGGACGTTTGCAACGATGACGGTTATCTGCCTGATTGGCTGGTGCTGTCTGGCCACCGCGTTCCGCATTCGCGCGGCACGTAAGCGTGCATAAATCTGATTACCAATAGAGTCCCAGCTTTCCAAACACGTGTGGGGCGTGCCCCGGGAGAATCCGGGGCACGCCCCACACGCTAATGAAAGGAAGAAAGGAGAAAGAAAGCTTTGGCGGGCAGTGCCGGCTGCTGTGACCTTGCCATCACAGCAGCCGGGCTGATCCCGCCTATTCAGTTATGGTGTGTGTCGTATTCGGTGCGGAGACCGAGCGGGCAAGCCCGCTATTTTTTATCTCCGCCGACCGCCATCACCGCGCGCTGAAGCACAACGAAGACGAGGATCATGAGACCGATAACGATGGTGGTCCATTCGGCCGGCACACCGAAGTCAGAGGTGAGCGGATCGAGGATGGAGCGGACCAGAGAGCCGAGCACGGAGCCGAGCACGTAGCCGAAGCCACCGGTGATGATCGTACCGCCGATGACCACGGAGGCAACGGCGTCGAGCTCCCAGCCAACACCCACAGTGTTCTTGGCAGAGCCGATGTTTGCAGTGTACACGATCGAGGCCAGGGCGGCGAGAGTCGCAGAGGTCAAGTAGATGATGTACTGCGTGCGCTTGACCGGCAGACCCATGAGTTCCGCGGAGGAACGGGAGCCGCCGATGGCGTAGATGGTGCGTCCGGTGCGGGTATGGTGCAGGAAGACGTAGCCGAAGACCACAACCACCAGTGCGATGATCACGCCGACGTTGAAGGACAGATCGTTGGAGATCTTCGGATTGTCGATGATCTTGATCACGTTGGAGATGAACGAGAAGTCATTGCCTGCGGGAAGGTCAGCGAGTCGGTGGAGATGATGGAGCAAGACCACGGGCCAGGAACATCGTCGACAGGGTCGCGATGAACGGCTGCATGTTGAATTCCTCGATCAAGGTGCCGGCCAGCAGGCCGAACACAGCGCCGATGAGCAGCATGATGATCATGACCAGGAAGGCGGGCACGCCGGCGTTCGCCAGCTTCAGGCCGACGACTGCGGTGATGGCCACGATAGCACCGACAGACAAATCGATACCACCGGTCAGAATCGGCAGGGTCATGGCCACAGCCAGAATAATCAGGTAGGCGTGGTCAATGAACAGGGAGGAGATGAAGCCCAGTCGAATGTAGGTGCCGAACAACGCCTGACCCATGATGATCATCAGGATGAAGATCACCACGGCCGCGAGGGTCGGGATCATCTGACGATCGAGCTTGAAGCCCTTCTTGGGAGCCTTCACTTTGTTTGCCGTAGCTGTTGTCATGCTGCCACCGCCTTAGCTTGAGCCTTGAGCGCGCGCTTGCGTTTCATATTCGCGCTCAGGTTGTGAATCTTCGGAGCCTGCATCACGCAGATCACAATCACAACGACGGCGAAGAAGGCCGGAGTTGCCTCGGCGTTGACGCCCAGGGTGATGATGGTCTTGCGGATCATGGCGATAATTACAGCACCGACAGCAGAGCCGGCGAGGGAGAACTTACCACCCAGCAGTGAAGTACCGCCGATGACGACTGCCAGAATGGCGTACATTTCGAGGTCCTGACCGGTCTTAACCACGTCGACACGCATCACGGATGCGGTGGCGAACAGACCAGCGATGGCCGCGAGGAAGCCGGAAATCGCGTAGACGAGGAAGAGGATCTTCTTCGGCTTGATACCGGTCATACGGGAGGCTTCCTGGTTGATGCCCACGGCCTCAATCATCATGCCCATAGCGGTCTTGCGGCACAGCAGGCCAACGAGAATCACAATGATAACGGCGATGACGAAGTTGGCGGGAATGCCAGAATGAAGCCGTTGGCGAACCACTTCAGCGGTTCGTTGCCAGCAACTGCGGAGGCGTCGGTGTTCTCACCGGAGGTGATGACCTTGGCCATACCACGGCCGGCGAGCATCATAATCAGGGTGGTGATGAACGGCTGTAGGCCCAGGAAGGAAACCAGAGCGCCGTTGACGCAGCCAATGGCCAGACCAACAGCCAAGGCGATGAGGATGGAGAGCCACACGTTCATGCCATTGGACAGGGTCTGCATGGCGGCGGCACCTGCCACTGCCATAACGGAACCGACCGAAAGGTCGATACCGGCGGTGGAGATAACCAAGGTCATACCGGTTGCAATCATCAGGTATCGGGCAGATTCCTGGAGCATGGTGATCAGCGGGCCGGCCAGACCACCGGTGTTGCTGTTCCAGCTCAAAGCCAGGAAGTCATGCTGGAAGATGGTGCAGATGATGACCAGAAGAATGAATGCGACGATCGACCAGGTCAGGTTGCTGCTCAGCAGCTTCTTGACAAAGTTGTTGCCCTCGGCTTTTGCCTTTTCAGCCATCTCATGCCTCCTTTCCGGTGTTTACGTTGGTGTTAGCGATGGTTTCGACGATGGTCGCCTGAGAGACGGTGTCGTCGTTTTCGATTTCTGCGATCTTGTGGCGGTCCTTGAGAACCTCGATGTCGTCGGACAGACGCACGACCTCTTCAAGCTCGGAGGAGATGAAGACAACGCCCATGCCCTGAGAAGCCAGGTCAAGCACGACCTGCTGAATTTCAGCCTTGGCACCGATATCGATACCACGGGTCGGCTCGTCCAGAATCAGCAGCTCGGGGTGCGTGGCCAGCCAACGGCCAATGAGCACCTTCTGCTGGTTGCCGCCGGAGAGATTCTTGACCGGGCGATCCGGGTCGGCGGGACGAACGTTGAGTTCCTTCATGTACTTGTCAACGATGGCGTCCGCTTCCTTCTTGGGAATCGGCTTGAACATACCGCGCGTTGCCTGCAGGGCGATAAGGATGTTCTGGCGGACGGTCAGGTCGCCGATGATGCCCTCATCACGACGGTTTTCGGTGGAGTACGCGATTTTGTTCTTCAAAGCCGTGTACGGATCGGAGATGTTGACCTTCTTGCCGTTGAGCGTGTAGGTACCCGAATCCGGCTTGTCGGCACCATACAGGAGTCGACCAAGCTCGGTACGACCGGAGCCCAGCAGGCCAGCGAAGCCAACGACCTCACCCTTGTAGATGTCAACATCAACCGTTGATGGTGCCCTTCTTGCCGAGGCCCTTGACATCGACGATCGGCTTCTCGCAGGGTGATTTCACGGCGAGCCTTCTTGGCACCAATCTGGGACAGCTCGGCGGCGGACTTACCAATCATCATGCCGATGAGTTCGTCGCGCGGGGTGTCCTTGGTCATGACCTCCTTGATGAACTGGCCGTTACGCAGAATGGTCAGACGATCGGTAATCTCATAAATCTGATCGAGGAAGTGGGAGACGAAGAGGATGGCCACGCCCGAGTCACGCACCTTGCGCATGATCGCGAACAGGTCCCTGACCTCGTTGGCATCCAGCGAAGAGGTCGGCTCATCGAGAATCAGCACCTTGGCGTTGATAACCATAGCGCGGGCGATGGCGACCAGCTGCTGCATAGCGATGGAGATGGAGCTCAGCGGAGTGTGCGGGTCAATGGATTCGAGGCCCATCTGTGCCAAATACTTCTTGGCGGCCTCGTGGGTCTTCTTCCAGTCGATGCCGAAGGGGCCGCGCTTTTCGTGGCCCAGCATCACGTTCTCACCGACGGAAAGGTTGGTGCACAGGTTCACTTCCTGATACACGGTGGCGATACCGGCGTTTTGTGCGTCGAGGGTGCCGTTGAACTGCTGAGCTTGCCGTCCACCATAATGGAGCCGGCGTTGATCTTGTACACACCGGTCAGAGCCTTAATCATGGTGGACTTGCCTGCACCGTTCTCACCCATCAGGCGTGAACTTCGCCCGGGTAGAGAGTCAAATCAACACCATCCAAGCCTTGACGCCCGGGAATTCAATCGTAATGCCTTTCATTACGACGATGGGGTTTTTATCTGTCATGTCTTTGCCTTAAACGAGAATGAAGTGTTATCGTTTTGTGATATTTGAGCCACACATGAGTGATGGTGTGGAAGGAACATCCTTCTCACACCATCACATCAATTATTTGGTTCAGTTATCAATGAGTCGCAGCAGACTTATCAGTAGGCGCGGGTGTTGTTGTCCAGAGCTTCCTTGGCGGAGGCGGCGTCGAAGGTCTTGGACTCGATCTCGATGTCCTTCTCAACGGTCTTGCCATCCAGGTAGTCCTTGACGGCCTGAGCGGTTTCCTTGCCGAAAATCGGGTTGTACTCGATCACGTAGGAGAGGTCGCCATCAACAAGAGCCTGCAGAGCGTTCTTGGTACCGTCGATGGTGATGATCTTGACCTTGCCCTTGAGGCCGGCGGCGTCAACAGCCTGAGCGGCACCGAGGCCCATCTCGTCGTTCTGAGCGAAGATGAACTGCGGGTTGTCGGACTTGTACTTGTCGAGCAGACCAGCGGTCACGGTCTTGGCCTCATCAGTGGACCAGTTAGCGGACTGGGACTCAAGAACCTTGACGTTGGAGGCAACCTTGTTGCCCCAACCAGTGCCACGATCCTTCACCACGGACAGGCCGGCAGGGCCTTCGAGGATGAAGCCGTTGGCGCCATCCGGGAAGTTCTTGTTCACGAACTCGGCAGCCTGCTCGCCGCACCAGACGTTGGACGGTCCGATGTGAGCAACGATGGCCTTCTTGGCCTCGGCGTCCTTGACGTCCACGTTACGGTCAACGGTGAAGACCGGAATCTCAGCCTCAGCGGCCTTCTTCAGGGAGTCATCCCAACCGGAATCCTCGGTGGAGGACAGGATGATGGCGTCGACTTCGTCGTTAACGAACTTGTTGAACGCCTGAATCTGCTTCTGCTGATCGTTGTTCTGGGTCGGAGAGTAGGTCAGGTCAAAGCCGGCATCCTCGAATGCCTTCTGAATGTCCTTCTCGTTGGCGGTACGGAAGCCGCCCTCAGGACCGACAGCCACGAAGCCAACCGTCTTCTTGCCGGAGTCCGAGCTGCCACCTGCGTTGCTGGAACCGCATGCGGCAACGCTGACAAGCGCAGCAGCAGAAGCAACGAGGGCAATGGCCTTCTTCCAATTCTTCATAAATACTCCTCCTCGAGCAGTGTTTATTTTTGGATGATCTTTCATCCTGTTTGGTGACTGTTCGTCATCGACAATCTCTAGTGTGACGCTCACAGGCCAAATGTTCAATCGCATGCGATAACAGTTTGATAACAGGTTTATAACAAATTAATAACAGTGGTTCAAAAATGGCGTCGCAACACTGTTTTGCCTTGATAACAGACCAATAATAGTGATTGGTTGCGCAGCGGCAATGCCGCTCGCCAGCCGAGCGACAAAGCCGTTGCCTCATACAACAAGAAAGGTTATTATGAACACCGTTTTTCTTATACCATCTACTGCGCACCGAGGGCAGTGACCTGGCTATCGGCGATGGTCCAGGAACCGTCGAGTGAGCCGGAAACGGAGCGCACAATACCCAAATCGTCCACAATGGCCAGGCGACGGGACAGGCTGATCTGCCCCGATGCCATCGAGTTATGATTCCATTGGGTAAACGCTGCGCATTGGCCGGGCCTGGTGCCATTTGACGCCATGCCTCTTGTCGTTCGCTGTTTCCCTCAGGAGGTGTGGTGGCGTACACCAGATTCAGATCATTGTAGAACGTGAGCATGGTGACGTGCCTGAGCACACTCACTTGGGTGGCCGCTTTGCTCAGACCGCTCAGTGTTTTATCACCGTTGCGCGCCACACCGGTCATCATCACGCCGTTCGTGTCCTCGCCCCCGACTGCCAACGCCAATCGGCACCCTTCCGGAGAAACCGCCAATGCCACAATGCTGTCGGCAGCACCAAGCCAATCAAGCTTCAGATCGGTTTCCTTGCCCCCATCTGACACATGCAATTCGCGCCCGTTCTCGGATACAGCCCATACTTCGCCATCCAGACCTTCGGTAATCGATCGCATCGGCTCGCCGGAGAACATCACCCCACAGGACGCACCATCAGATTTCAGGCATTCGACCACGCCGTCCGCACGCAACACCGCGCCGCCGGATGAGGAAAAAACGAAGCCCCGAGCATCGTCATATCCGGGGGCCTCCCCTACACGCAACGGACTGGAGCTGGCCAGGGAAACGATATGACCACCGGTCAACGTGTATACGCCCGCTGTCGGCTGCTCGGTAGTAAGTTTCACATTTGCGTCGGCATCGGAATAGTCCACTCCATCGCCGGTAATCCTCAGCGCGTATTCGGCATTGCCGTCGCCCATAGTCAGACGGATGCGATGTACCAGCAGGCCTCGTTCTTCCTCGTTCAACGCATTGATACCGCTGTTGAGGTGTATCTCCACCACATTGTTCTTCACCGGCACGCTGTCGACCGCGAGTTTGATGGTAGACAAGCCGGCGCCTCGCAGCACTCCTTCCAACCAGGAGGGTGCATCCGAGAGCACTTCACCGACTGCCTGGGTGCGCCAGTTGCGCCAGCTCAACCAACGAATATCCGGGATAAGTTGCTTGCCGGAAGTACTCACCTGATACACGGATACTTGGCGGAACACCTGTTCAAAATCTGCGGTGGAAATCACCACGCCGCTTTCCAATGACGAGATGCGCCATTGGCCGCTTTTCTTCATCAGCGTATAGGGAAGCCTGCGCGTTTGGGTGCTGTTTGACGGCGTGTATACGCCATGCGAATCCAAGGAACCCACCACCTGAAGTTCCACTTCCACAATCAGTGAGCTTTCCGCACCTTGTGGCGCGCTTATGGTGTTGGCGCGTCGGCGGAAATCAGGGGTGCCGCTGTATACCAGTGCCGCAGAATCTCCATTCCACCCGGCAGAAGCCGAGCCAGTCAGGAATTCGCGAGCCACGCGATAGCCATCGGACTGCACGCCAGCAGGCATAGCGTCATAGAACCCTTTGACAATGGTTTCCGGCTGTGCATCGTCCGCAGGCCCCTGAGGATTGGTGTAAACACGCTGGGTCTGCTGTTCCACCGGTGCCAGAGTCTGCACCGAGCCGCTAATCGGCAAACCGAACGGACTTGAGCATGCCGTCATCGTGATGCAACAGGCTATGGCCGCGCCTGCGGCGGCAATCGTTCTGGTCACTCGTCTCATAGTGGCCTCCCCATCATCGTGTCGCGGCGAACCTCATGATAATCATGTGTGACTTGGCTGGTGGCCACACCAAACCCACCGGTAACACGCAGGTCATCCGGCGTTTCAGAAGCAAAATTCACCGGCAGTTCAGCGTCCGCCACCTCACCTTGGTCGGGGTCACGCGGCAGCAATACCAAGAACCAGGTGCCCTCCCCCACTGCCGAACGTACACGGATACTACCGTGGTGCAGCAAGGCATCAGTCATGGCGATGGACAGGCCCAATCCGGTGCCGCCGGTAACGCGTGAACGTGAAAGGTCGCCTCTCCAGAATCGATCGAATACATGAGCGACTTTGTCTTCGTCGATACCAACGCCATAGTCGCGAACGCTGATGGCCACGGCTTTGCGGTTGGCCGCGACGCGCACTTCGATCGGCCGGTCCTCAGCGAAATCGACGGCATTGGCCAACAGATTTCTGACGATGCGAATCACTCGACGCGAATCGATACGAGTCAAAACCTGCACATTGGGCAGATACGTGTGAATCGGCACCCGTTTGGCTTGGGCTATGCCGTCAACTTGGTCCACTGCCGTTTCAATTGGTTCGCATAAATCGGTTTCCACAAGGTCGAGTGCCGCATAACCGGCATCGTAGCGGGAGATTTCCAACAGATCGGCGAGCATGTCTTGGAATCGACTGATCTGGCCGGCCAACAGTTCGACCGTACGCTTGGTGGAGGGGTCGAAGCCGTCTTTTTTCATTTCGAGCAGGTCGGAAGCCATACGCATGGTGGTCACCGGGGTACGCAATTCATGACTGACGTCGGACACAAATCGTTTCTGGAAAACGCTTGCTTCCTCCAGCTCATCGATCTTCTGGTTGAGCGCATCAGCCATCGTATTGAAGGATTGCTGCAGCACACCAAGCTCATCCTTACGATCCACGGTAACGCGCATATCGAGATTGCCGGAGGCCAGTGTTTCCGAGGCCGCTGCCACTCGTTCAATCGGGCGCACGATGCCACGAATCACCAGCCAGATTACTACGCCCACCACGATGGACAGCAACGCACAGATGACCACCAGACTGAGCTGAATCTGCGTCAAGGACTGCTGCTGGAACGTGTACGAATAAATGGCGAAGAATTCGAGGTTGCCGGCCACGCCAAAGTCCAATACGGTGCCGAGCACCGCTGCGGGCGTCCCGCTGCCCGGCATGCCGGAATCACCGGGAATTTCGACCGGCTGATAGAACACGCTGTCATCCAAGTCGGAAGCCACGGATGAACGGATGTCGTCAGAAATCAGACTTTGATAGCTGGGTTCGGTGGATACGGGGATGATGGCACGCGAGTTGGTATCACGACTCCACAAATACACACCTATCAGGTTGGAGGACCCCTCGGATTGCAACGAGGACGCCAAGTCATTGACCAGCTGCTGGATCTGCACTGTGGCGGAGACATCGGCCGCGTCCAGACTGGTTTGGGCCTGCTGCACCATGTTTGAATAGTCGGCACGCGACTGCGAAGTGATTTGGGTAAGCAGCGAGGCGCGCACTGATACCATCGATACGCCAGAGAAGACGATGGCCACGGCCAGCGTAAGAATCACGGTGAGGGCCACGGTGCGGGCCTGCAGTGAGCGACGAACTTCAGCGCGTCCGTGGCGCAGCAAGCGTTTGAGGCTGAATCGAGGGCGCAGGTTCATTGTTCAGGAGTGACGAACTTGTAGCCAATACCGCGTACGGTCTGCACGATTTGCGGGTTCTCGGGGTCGTCCTCCACTTTGGCCCTAAGGCGTTGAACATGCACATTGACCAGGCGCGTATCGCCGGAATTCTCGTATCCCCAGACATTCTTGAGCAGGCTGGAACGACTGATGGCCTCGCCGGCGGCGGCCGCAAGCATGAACAGCAGCTCGAATTCCATCGGAGTAAGATTCAGGTCCTTGCCATCCTTGGTGGCGGTGTGTTCCAAACGGTCGATGACGATGGGTCCGCGTTCCAGATGGTTGACGTTTGCATTGCCACCGCTTGCGCACCGGTGGCACCGTCTTCGGCGCCGGCTTGGCGATGCGGAAGCGTGCACGGATACGCGCCAGCAGTTCGGCTACTTTGAAGGGCTTGGGCACGTAGTCGTCGGCACCGGCTTCCAAGCCGGCCACGACGTCAAGTGTGTCTGATTTGGCGGTGAGCATGATAATCGGCACATTAGAGGTAGCTCTGATGCGGCGGGCCACCTCCGTGCCGTCCAGCCCGGGGAGCATAACGTCAAGCAGAATCAAATCGGGCTTGACGATGGGGAACATTTCCACAGCCCTCAGCCCGTCCAGGCAGGTCACAGTCTGGAATCCCTCGTTTTCCAAAACAAGACTAAGCATTTCGCCGATGGCCTGATCATCGTCCACGATGAAGATGGTCGCCATGGTGTTTGCCTCCCCTTTTTCCACTGTTATTGTTGCGTTACACTTTACTCCCCTATGTTCATTTCTGTTCGGGTTCCCCACCATGCAGTATCGGGCGAATCTTGGCAAGACGCTGGCTGACTTCGTGTTCATAGCCGCGATCGTTGGGATGGTAGTACTCGGTGCCACGCAGCTCTTCGGGCATATATTCCTGTGGCGCCACGGCACCGGGCCAATCGTGCGCATACTTGTAGCCCTCGTGGTTGCCCCACTCTTTCATAAGCTTGGTGGGGGCGTTCCTCAAATACAGCGGAACAGCGCCGATCTTGCCGGCATCCACGTCCGCGAGCGCCTGGTTAATGGCGTTATAGCTGGCGTTTGATTTGGGCGCGGTGGCCACGGCAATCGTAGCTTCGGCCAAAATAATACGTGCCTCGGGCATGCCGACCAGCGCCACGGCCTGCGCCGCAGCCACGGTGACCTGCAAAATCTGCGGGGCGGCCATGCCGACTTCCTCGCTGGCGGCGATCATGATGCGACGGGCGATGAAGCGCGGATCTTCACCCGCTTTCAGCATGCGTGCCAGATAATGGATGGCGGCATCCGGATCGGAGCCCCGCATGGATTTGATGAATGCGGAAATCACGTCGTAATGGTCATCGCCGTCTTTGTCGTAGCGCACGGTGGCGGTGTCCATTACCGTAGCCACGATTTCGGGGGTGATGATGGGTCGGCGTGCGCCCTTTTTGCGGGCTTCGTCGCCAGTGACCGCGCCAGCCGCGGCCTCCAGAATCGTGAGACTCTTGCGTGCGTCACCACCGGCCATGCGCACGATGTCGGCGATGGCTTCGTCCGTGGCTTTGACCTCGCCCCTGAGACCGCGGTCATCAGTCAGCGCGCGCTGCACCAGTTCGATGAGCTGATCAGGCTCCAATGACTCAAGCTTGACGACCACCGAACGGGAGAGCAACGGTTTGATGATGGAAAAGCTCGGGTTCTCGGTGGTGGCGCCGATAAAGGTCACGTCGCGGTTTTCGACGGCGGGAAGCAGCGCATCCTGCTGGGATTTGGAGAAGCGATGTACCTCGTCGATGAACAGTACGGTTTCCTGGCCGCGTGACACGAGCCGTTCGTGAGCGCGGGTGAGTACGTCGCGCACGTCTTTGACGCCGGATGTCACGGCGGAGAGTTCCTCAAACACGCGGCCGGATTGGCCGGCCACGATGGTGGCGAGCGTGGTTTTGCCGACGCCTGGAGGGCCGAACAGGATTACGGAGCTCGGCGCGGTGAGACTGCCTTTGCTGGCCGGATTGGCGAGGCGGCGCAGCGGCGAGCCCTGGCCCAACACCTGCGTTTGGCCAATCACCTCGTCCAAAGTGCGTGGACGCATGCGCACCGCCAACGGCCGCGTCATCGACTCCGGCGCATCAGCCGCCCCAAACAAATCGTTCTCACTCATAACGTCCTATAGTACCCCAGTGTTCGAACAGACGTTCGAGCTGCACCCTGCTTCCCTCAGAGAGGGGAGCCAAGAAAGGAATCAGTTACTCACCTTGTAGTCGTGGAAGACTACTTCGCCGGTGTCTTGGGTGCGTCGAGGTCCACGATGCCTTCGATGGCCCAGTCGTGGTCGCCATCGGAATCATCGATAATCTGACGCACCTTCACGTATGCTCGTCGTTCTCGTGCTTGTCATCCAACATGAAC
>ENA-OQDD01000535-OQDD01000535.1-human-gut-metagenome-genome-assembly--contig:-NODE-535-length-15226-cov-1.762368_pt1 | contig 15226 bp, 14 predicted proteins | sample MGYA00242507_ERZ504598 | MGnify/ENA primary metagenome ERZ504598 (study PRJEB26092, sample SAMD00036318) | human gut metagenome | host: Homo sapiens | study: EMG produced TPA metagenomics assembly of... | reverse complement strand
TGTTCAGAATCGGGGTGGTGTGGATAGTATAGTCGTCATCTTCACTGCACGAAGCCAGCGAAAGACCCAATGCAAGTGAAAGTATTCCTAAATATATCTTTGTCTTCATATATACTAAATTCATTTAAGTGGTTATTCAATGGTCATCGAAATTATCTCAACCTTCACATCCGGCTGTCCGTCTTCGGTGGCAGCCACAGTAGCAAGTCCCTTATTCTGGATACCGATACAGATACAACTGCTTCCTTCGTAAGTCACAGTGGCACCGGTGGTATTGGTCACGGACACAGTCTGTACAGCTCCTTCGGCAGTGTCAAAGGCCACGGCGTGAGCCAGGTTGTAGCAGTCGTCTTCCCAAGCATTTCCGATGTTATTGTCCATAATCACGGTCTTAGGAGTCGCGCCCTCGTTCCAAGTGATTCCACTCAGCACTTTGTACTGTATCTTCAGCGTCTGGTTCTTTTTCAACTTCACCTTCGTGATGTCGATCGGCCATCCCGCGTCACCACCGCCCCAAGGATTGTAGAACTGCAAGCGCAAACGATCGGGATTTCCGTCACCGAAAAGAATTTGTACCTTGCTGTTGTCTACCTTGATTTCAGTAGGCCCGGTAGGTCCGGTAGCGATAGGTTTGTAGTTGAGGTTGGCACAAAGATAAGAATCCACGGCTCCCTTGTCATTGGTCGTTGCAGGCACACCCATCTGGAAAGAGCTGGTGACATCGCAAGCCATTACGGTAAACTCGCTTCCCTTCACTTCCACCGTGCGCTTATCACCGGTAGCGGTGAGGACGGTTATCTCAACCGGATTGCCGTCGGCATCCATAAATTTCAATTTGCCGTCTTCAATGGCAAGCTTACCGGCATTGGTACCGTCATCCCATTTGTAGCCATCGGCCGTGCTGCTCAATACCAGCTCATAGTCGGCAATGGAAGCATCGGCCACAGGTGCCCATGAAGAACCGTACTGTCCCTTCACTACGCTTTCCCAAGCAGCAGAGCCACCATTCCACCATGTCCAGTCATAAGGTTCTTCATCATTGATGAGGAAGCGTGCCTCATTGCCCACATAGGTGACACCGTTGATTTCAGTAGTGAACAGTTCGGTTGCCAAATCTTCAATGGCAGGCTGTTGTACTTCGGCAGGCTGAAGCAAACCCGGATCTTCAGTCGGTATGATACTGGGGTCATTATAAGCCTCTTCGGAAATGAAGTTCCACACCAGCCACCACGGACCTTCGCTATTGGTACGCATCGTAGCTACCTGCAGCAGATAAGGAGTACATTCTATAATCTTGATGTCGTTGGTATAGTTGGAACAGACATCATCAAAACCCTCGTTATGCAATGAATAGGTACCGCCATAGAAAGATATGACAGGGCGTTTCGGGTCAGACACATTCAAGTTGAAAGTTCCGGTGGCATCCGTCGTGCCCGAAGCAGCCACCCGATGAAGTTCCACCGTACAGCCTTTCACAGCATCCAGGCCGAAAGTGATGTACGACTGGAAATAGGGGTCGTCTGCCGGAATGAGCCACGATTGGATACCCGGATCCCAGTTGGGAGCCAATTGGCGCTACCAATCATAAGGTCGGTAATATTGCTTCCATCATTTTCACATCAGTGTGGCTCATGTACATCACCGGTCCCGAACAACGGCCAATACCAAAGTTCTTGTCAATGGGAACCCACTTACGGCTCTTGCCCACTCCACCTGCAAGGTTAGCCCAGATAGGGTCTTCGAGCATGGCAAAGTTATTGGTCTCTACCTTGAAGGTATATGGTTCGCCATATACCGGACCTGCCGGTGTGGAAGCGCCGAAAGTCACGCTATATTCTCCGGCAAAAGGAAGTGCCAAGTCAAGAGTGGTCTTTTGAGAAGGACCGCTTGGAGTGACCCACAAGGGAGTGGCTCCCTTGATGAGCGAAGTCAGATGAATCGTATTAGGATCATTGGCATCAGGGTCACCGTATAGGCGATACCTTCCACCAAATCATCGGAGACATAGGTTTTGCCCCATCTCGTACTCTTCGGGCGAGCAAGCGGAAAATATCAAAGCCGCTCCTGCCAATATGGAAAAGAATGATTTAAGTCTCATATCTTATTGTTTTATTTTTATTTACTCTATTAATGGTACTCACCATCCGGGATTCTGCACAAGTACACTCTGTGAAAGGTTAATTTGATTATAAGGAATCTGGCTCAAGCCTTTGGTGGCTTTCACACGGTCGGCCCGTATGGTTACCGCATCATCAGTGCCTCCACTCTTCACCTTGACACCATTCAAGGCGAGCTTCTCGGCTGCCACGTCTATACCTTGACGCAGGAGATCCCAATAATTAATGCTTTCAAAAGCAAATTCAAGACGACGTTCTTCCATAATAGCTTGTTGAGACACACTCTTAGCTTGATAGTTGGCCGATACTGTTCCGTTGTCATCAACCTGATAAGCACGCTTACGCACTTGGTCGAAATAAGTTTGCGCATTGGGGCTGCCCAGTTCTGCGGCCATCAACAATACGTCGGCATAACGGATAATAACGTAGTCTTGGCGGTTCTGTGTCTGGAAGTCACCGCTACCATCCTGCTTACCGGCATGGCTTCCATCGGCATAGCAAAGGGGAGCATACTTCTTCACAGCATAGCCGGTATATTCACGCCAGTCATTAAAACTGGTGGTAAAGTCGGCCGAACCGGTGATTCCTTCCCCTACCAAATCAATGATAGAAGCCGAACGGCGGAGGTCACCAGAGGGAAACGCTTCCACAAAATCAGGATTTACCGTCAATGCGCCCCATCCTTGCAATAGGGAGCAGCATTAAGCTGGCGCATACCCAACATCACCTGCCAACGGTTGGAGTCATTATTCCCGTTATAATCCTGAGTAGCGGTAAATTTCAACGCAAGAATGGTTTCCTTGTTTCCATCACCGGCATATGTACCCTTCAAAGTTTCATAGTCTCCTTTTTCGGCCACTTTTGCAGAAGAAGCCGGCCATAAATTCTTGAATTGCGGTACCAAACCATATTCTCCTGAAGCGATTACGTCTTCTACAGCAGCCAAAGCTTCGGCACGAGTCACCTCTACAGGTTCTTCACCGTAATATCCGGTATAGAAAAGATAGCACGTGCCAGCAAAGCCTCGGCGGCATATTTTGTAATATGTCCGTCGTTCTTGGTATAGTCGGCCTTGGGATAAGCGTCACCGGGAATATTCTCGATAGCATATTTTAAGTCAGTAAATATGGCACTGAACACCTCTTTGGCAGGTGAAGGAGCGCGATTTTCGTTTACCGGTTCCAGAAAGAGTGGGATATTCCCCCATAAACGAACCATATCCAGATAAAGCAATGCACGCAACGTACGACATTCGCCCATATAGATACCACGTTTGCTATCCGATTCATTCCATACAATCTGCTCTTCATGAGCTATCAGCTCGTTGCAACGATAGACGCCCGCATAATAATTTTTCCAGTCACCTTCGTATAGGTTGAGGTCAGCCGGCGATTGGGAGATGTCAAAACGGTCAATGGCCTGATAGCCACGTCCATCGGCATTTCCGGTAGCGCCAAAACACTCGGCACTCATCACCTCGGAAGCCATATAAAACCCTACCATCATGGCTGATGAAGTCTGGCGCCAACCATCATAACAACCTATCAGAGCACGATAAGCATCTTTTTCAGTCTTATAGAATGTACCGGTTGAAGATTCAGTCTTCGACGTAACATCGAGAAAACTGTCGGTACACGAAGCCAGTCCCAAACTCAGGAGCAGGACACTTGCCATAAATATATTTTTGTTTTTCTTCATATCAGTCTATATTTTAAAATTTCAAGTTAACGCCAAACAATACGGTACGGGGACGGGGGTAATAACCTAAATCAACGCCCGACACCCAACCTTGTCCGTTATCTCCTTCGGGACCATAACCTATTTCCGGATCCATGCCGTCATATTTGGTAAATGTGAACGCATTCTGTTCCTGAGCATAGATACGGCACTGGCTGATGGCCTTACATCTCAGTAGCTTGGCAAAGTCGTAGCCCAAAGTAATGTTACTGATTCGCAGGTAATCACCATCCTGCACGTAAAGGTCGGAGAACTGCCAGTTGAGATTCTGGTCTGTGACACGAGGTATGCGATTGCTGGTTCCCTCTCCTGTCCAACGCCCTAAAATAGCAGTAGTATAATTGGCTTGCTTGGAGGTATGGTTACGGTAACTCTGGACAATCTGCTGCCCGAAAGCGCCGTTGGCCACTACAGAGAAATCAAGCCCTTTCCAGTTGAAACCGAGATTGAAGCCCATGGTGAAATCAGGAATACCGTTGCCAAGATCGGTCTTGTCAAGCTCGGTTCACCCGTCCGTCATGGTTGATGTCCACAAACTTCACGTCACCCGGTTGTACGTCAGCCTGCAGCACACCGTTACCGGCCTTAATCCAATCCTCTATTTCCTGATTGTTTTGGAATACGCCTGTTGTCTTGAAACCATAGAAATAACCGATAGGCTTGCCATTCTCGGCACGATAGAATTCAGGAGTATTGTCATACAACTGGTTGGTAGAACCATGAATGATACCATCGTCGTTAGGAATCTCTCCGACCTTATTCTTATTGTAGCACCGTTGATACCGATATTGTAACTAAAGTCCTTGCCTATCTGGTCATTCCAAGTAAGATTGAGTTCCACACCGGTGTTTTTCACTCCACCGCCATTAATATAAGGAGCACCTGCTCCGGCAGTAGCAAGAATAGGAGCCACCACGAGCCAGTCTTTAGTATCTTTAATGTAGAAATCGAAATTAACACCCAGGCGACTGTTGAGGAATCGGGCATCAAGACCGATATTGGTCTGCTGTGAAGTCTCCCACTTGATGTTCGCATTAGCCAGACGACTGGGGTAAGCTCCCCAGTTGGTTCCGAGCTGTGCCGCAGCATCCGAATCGCCGTAACCGCTACCGAAAAGATAGTGAGTATTGGTACTCTTGATAGGAGCCAGATATTGGAATGCGTCAATGTTGGCATTACCCACTTGTCCCCAGCTGGCACGTAGTTTCAGGAAGTCGAGCCAGTTTTGCGTATTTTCCATGAATTTTTCGTTAGTAATGGTCCATCCTGCCGATACCGAAGGGAAGTAACCAAAACGGTTGCCTTTGGCAAAGTTGCTCGAACCGTCTGCACGCAAAGTAGCATTGACCATATAAGTTTCTTTCCAGTTCCAACCCAATCGGCCGAAATAGGACACCTTGCGGCTCTCGGTATGCGGATTGCCACTGGCACCCAAGCCGTTGGTCGAATCGGAGGCCGTTCCGTTGCCCACAAAAGCATGTTCCCAATCATCAAAACCTTCTTTCAGCATACCATTTTTAGCTTCGATATAAGTGCCCTCGTAACGATAGGCTTCCATACCCAGCAAGGCGTTGAACGAATGTTCTCCCATAGTCCAGTCATAAGAAGCCGTATTGGTCCATGTCATACCAAAGAGTGATTGGCATTCTGAGATACGGTAGTACGTTCTTCATTATATATATATTGGCTGAACTTGTAGAGAGGCTTGAAACTACGGTATTCGCTGGAACCATAAACCACACCGAATACAGACTTTATCTTCAAATTCTTGACAGGCTGCAATTCAGCATAAACATTACCGGAAAAAGTAGCCGTTTTGTTCTCATTGTTGCTGTCGGTCATCATTAAACCATAAGGGTTTCCATCACCTTTATTCCAGTCACTGGTACTGGTGTCATTGTAAGGCGAATCATAAAGATTATTATCGCTATAGACAGGAGCGATAGGCGATGTTCCGAATGCACCGCGTAAGGTATTATTATATTGGTTGCCTACACTGATACCGTTATTCATCTTATATACAAAACTCACCTGCTCGCCCACTTTCAAAATATCCTTGAAAAGTTTGTGCTCGCTGTTCACACGGAAATTGTAACGCGAATAGTTAGACACATCCGAACCGCCGACAATACCTTCCTGACTCATGTACCTAACGAAAGGGCATAAGTGGAAGTTGCGCTTCCACCAGTGACACCCAGCGTATAGCTCTCCGTTGTGGCATTATCTTTGAACATAGTATCTACCCAATCCGTATCATACACATTGCCGTTGGCATCGTAAATAGACTGGTATTGGCTCCAATCGTAAGCCGAAAGTCCGCTATTCAAAGCCTGCTCATCCATAATGGCCATATACTCTTTTGCATTCAGCATATTGGCCTTACGAGCTACATTCTGTATTCCATAATAAGCATCGAAACTAATCTGCGCTTTACCTTCGCGCCCTTGCTTGGTAGTAATAAGCACTACACCATTAGCACCGGCCGAACCGTAGATAGCCGCACTAGCCGCATCTTTCAGTACATCTATACTTTCAATATCGGCAGGATTCAAAGTAGAAATATCACCACCCACACCATCAATCAGATAAAGAGGAGCACTATTTCCCACGGTACCAAGACCACGGATACTCACTTTCATGTCAGCACCCGGTTGACCGGAAGTCGAAGCAATACTTACACCCGGTGTCTGTCCCTGCATAGCCTGCAAGGGATTGGTTGTATTCATCTTGGCTATTTCGTCACCCTTCACCTGAACAGTGGCACCCGTCACCAATTTCTTCTTCTGGACACCATAGCCCACTACAACCACTTCATCCAACATTTCCGTGTCCTCCTTCAGCACCACATTGATGACGGAAGAAGTACCTACCTTGATTTCCTGTGATTGATAACCGATGTAAGAAAACACCAGTGTCTGTCCTTGTTGGGCACTTACCGAATACCGGCCATCAATGTCGGTAATTCCACCCGTAGCGGTTTCTCTCACCTGCACGCTGACACCTATCAACGGCTCACTATCCGTAGCCGATGTCACAACACCCGAAATGGTCTTGTTTTGAGAAGGATTAGCCTGCAGGCTACTGATTGCAGGTACAAGAAACAAAAGTACCAATGCAACACGGCATAAACGCAGATTTATGCACTTTTCCAAGAATGTTTTTCTCATTGTACATTATTTAATGGTTAATATCAAAGATTCATTGTGTTCTTCAATTAATACCAAAGAACTCGGATGCAAATGTATGGAGGAACAAGAAAAGAATGTCGAGAAATTGTTACGAAGAGTATATGATTTCGTTAATCAAGGCTTCTAAAATGTTACTAAAAAAGGTATAATTTGTTTTCCGTCCCTTCTCTAAGCCTTTTGAAGAGGGGCTATTCTTCCCATTCCCCTCAATACCGGAATTGGTTTCACCTCACTTTTCCATCCCCAATATACTTTCTCCGGAGTACAAAGAACCATTTCTTTCTAAAAACGTTCTCAAGGAAGAACAACCTAAAGCTTAACAGATAATGAAAAAATTAGTAGTATTTGCAGTACTTGCCGCAATCGTGGCAAGCTGCGCCGATGACAATCCGCCCCAGATAGAAAAAAGCAGTGAGTTGGTATCACCACGACTTTTGATGGACGTGTCCACAGAAAGCGGACAAAGCCCGCTGACCGGCATACTGACCATCATGCCCTGCAAGGCGGGCACCTCTATTTATTATGGAAACTACATAAACCGGAAGCTGACACCTTTTTACGGTTACTACCAAGTTAAAGACGGAGCTTTCTATAACGATGGCGTCAATCGAGAGTTATCCTTACCCGCAGGTCTCTATAACATGATTTATTGGGGAACCCCTAAATACGAGGAGCCGATTTATGCACATCCTCTCATGAGGGACCCGGTCTACATCTTAGGCGAAGACATGTCCCGGCAACACTTCTCCCTATTCAAAATGGAAGCGGACACAACCTATTATCCGGTATTCGACCTGGTACACGCCGTCCAGCCTGCCAACATTGGAAGTGAGGACCTGAAAGCATCCCTCAAACGGGTAGTGACCGGACTGAAAGTAATCATCAAGGACAAGAACAACGGCATCCTCAGTTCGAGCATCGACAGCATGGTGGTGCGCATCACCAATATTGCTGGAGAACTGAATTTCTACACCGCCGCTCCTCAAGGAAGCCCACGCACAGTAGCCTTCCCTCTGGTCCGTTCCGTCGACGGTACACAAATGAGCAACGCCACCGTCATGCTCTTCCCTTCTTCGGGAAACCGGAATTCCAGATAAGCATCATACTGAAAAATGGAAACGTGAAAAGTTTCAAGCAAACATTGAACGGACCTTTGGAAGCAAACTCCAAACTGACCCTGACCCTCACTCTGGGAGACATCTTTTCCGAAGAATCATCCGGAGAATTCACCCTTGACAACTGGAACGAGGAAAGCCAGACAATCGATGTCCCTTCATTGGATTGAGCTTGCAGCATCAAGGAAAGATAGAACGGTGCGCGTCCATCTTATAAAAAGGCAACGTGAACCAGAAAGTGGAGCCCTTGCTCAACTGTGACTCCACCCCTATCTCTCCTTTCAGTTCCTTCACAATGTTTTGCGAAAATGGCCAGTCCCAGTCCGGTACCTTGCTTAAAGGAATCCAGCTTCACAAAGCGGTTAAAAATCCCCTGCGCATTCTCAGATGATATCCCCGTCCCGGTATCGGTGACATAAAAACGGATATAGCTATTTTCGGGCATTCCGTAACCAATGGTAATGCTACCGGCAGCAGTAAACTTCAGCGCATTACTGATGAAGTTATTGATACCTGAGTAATTCTGCGCTGATCGGTATACAGCAGCAAACCGGGCAATGGCGTAACCGTGACCAGACGCACGTCTTTATTGGTCAGCCTGATACTTGTAGCCTGCTCTATCTCGGACACCATTTTATTGATATCCACGTTAGCATAGACATACTCCAATGTACCGGCTTCTATCTTCGACAAATCCAGAATGTCATTGATGAGCTGCAACAGCAGTTCATTATTCCGCTCTATAATATCGAGATACTCCACCCGTTCTTCCTCAGACACTTCCGTGGCCAAAATACTCGAAAAACCAACTATTGCATTGAGCGGAGTACGTATCTCATGACTCATATTGGCCAGGAAAGCCGATTTTATCCGGTTGGACTCCTCAGCCTCCTCTTTGGCCAGACGTAGCTTGCGCTCCATGATTTTCAAATCAGTAATGTCCCAAGCAGTATAAACAATCCACTTGCGACCATCAGAAAGCTTTATAAAATTATTGTTCTGGAAGGTAAACCGCTCCTCGTTCTTCTTGGTAAAAAAACGTCGTATACCTTCTTGTGGAATCCCCGTCTTGACCAACTCTTCATCCTCCTTCCTAATTAAAGCCGCAGCCTCTGGCATTGTTTCAAAATCCGTCTTGCCTATAGCCTCTCTGGCCGAACATTCAAAGAGTTCCTCTGCCTTTTTATTCCAAAAAGTATAGCGCATCCCATCATTCACATCCTTCACTTTTGCCGCAATGGGAAGATTATCAAGAATGCCTTCCAACAGTTGCAGATACCTCTCCCGGTCCCTTTCCCTCAATTTCTTCATCCGCCTCTGCATGAAGAAAAAGAAGAGGCACAGCACCAATGTACCTAAAAGAATGGAAATATAGACCATCTCTCTTTGAACAAACCCGTCGGGAATATCAAGCCTTTCCTGCAAGGTGAAAGCAGTATCGAAAAGTTCGGGGCTTTCAGCCATTTTGTCAGCTAATGCCGGATGAACAAAGATTATACAAAAAGAGAAGAATATCGTCAGTAACCGAATACTTCCGAGAGGTAAAAAAAGAGGAACATGTTTTGTCATAATTGGCAAACATTTAATAATTAAATAGTTAGATAAGATTCCAGCTACTGCAAATTTAGAAAAAAATAAATGCGAAAACAGTATCTACGAAATAAATTTGCATTTTACACCCATTATTTTGTATTTAATGCCGAGAAGAGAATATTTTGAGAATAACCCAATACAAAAGGATGATACAGCACAATCAGCTAATGCCTATATGAGCTTATCAGGAAGGAATCGTCGCTTTTCAAAACATGAGATTAAAACCTTTTTACGTCCCGTATTGTATTTCTCAATCTCTGACGCAAATGATTTTTCAGCTGCGCTGCCATAAAGTCCAAGAAAGGCTGACTGTTCTCATCTTCTTGCGACTGCCGCAAAGAAAGAATATAGTCGCCCTATCTTCTTTAAAGATTTTCGTCGGAAAAAGATGATGGCAGAACTGGATATAGTTCATCAACAAACGAGCCGTTCTCCCATTGCCATCTACCCACGGATGAACGGTTACCAAATTGAGATGAGCATTGAAACTCAATTCATATCGTTCCCGAAATGTTTCCATATTCTTTTGCTTTTCTCTCAATATAGAACAAAGTTCTTCTACTTTAGCGGGAACTTTAGGATAGCTCATATAAGAACACCCGCCCACCCCAGCAGTAACGCCGCACAAACGAAATTCACCTTTAGAAGAATCAAAAGAACCGCCCATTACATTATATACACTCCCAGTAGTACGCATTAGAGCAGCATTCAATTTTTGTAAGAAAACAGGCGTAATTTCCGCATTTTGTGCACTTTCTTCTTTGGCGAGTTCGTATGCCTTCTTCAAATCCTCATTCATCAGATGATAGACCAACGGCTTTCCTTTAGCTGTTATCCCCTCATCAAAAAGCAACTGGGTATCCAATTCGGTAAGTGTAGAGCCTCAATAGCAGTAGAATGGGTAATAAGCGAATAGAGGTAGTACTTTTCATAGTCTACCGACTGACTGATACCAAGCCTCACAAATTCTTGATTCAGTACTTCTATCTCTTGCCAGATATCTGTTCCCATGAGCAAAGGGCATAAAAGATAAGTATAAAAAGAAAGCGGGAAAAGCATTAAAACTTTCCCCGCTTCTTTATTTCGTACCCAGACCCGCATTTGAAATATCTAAATTGGGAGCAATCATATTAAATAGAAAATCAAAGAAAAATAAAGCATTATACACTAATATTCAATGTATTACAAATACACACTTAGTTAATTCTATTTAATCGAATTGAAATAAATTCGGGATGATTGGGAACAATTTGGGAACAATTTATATATTTGTACCGTTACTAAAAATCCCGATTATGAAAGCAACAGCCTTTATCCGAAAATCCGCAAGTAAAAACGACACCAATAGTGTAGCTACAATCTATTTCCGATTAAGAGATGGTAAAAAGGACATTAAAGCTGCCAGTGAGCTAACAATTAACCCAAATCACTGGAGTAGCGAGAAGCAAGGTTATAAAGACAGAGTAGCCCTTGTTCATGAAGAAAAGAAGCTGGCACTGAACAACGAGGTACAGAACATCATCAACCTGATAAGTCAAGAGTACACACCGGAAGCTGACAGCGAATGGCTAAGCACACTCATAGACAAATATCATCATCCAAACAGATATAAAACAGAAGAAGAGATTGCAGCGGAAACCAAACCCACCTTGCTGGATTTGTTTGCTGAATTTCTTGTCAAGCATAAATTATCAGAAGTTCGCATCAAGAACTTTCGAGTAGTACAACGTGCGTTAGCACGTTATGAACTATATGTAAGGGCAACGAAGAGAGGACAAAAGGGCTTTATCTTCGACGTGGATTTGGTAACACCTGACACGCTTCGGGATATGTGGGATTCTTTCAGAACGAATACCAGTACTATGAACTTTACCCGAGCATTTATGAAGCCATTCCCGAAAAGAGGACACCACAGCCCAGAAGCAAGAACACGCTGATAGACTGTTTTTCAAGAATACGCACATTCTTCCTGTGGTGCTTCGATAACAAGCGTACCACAAACAGACCTTTTGACAAATTCCCGATAGAAGAATGTACATACGGTACACCTTATTATATAACACTTGAAGAAAGGGACAGAATTTTCAATGCCGACCTATCAGCACTCCGCAACTGGCAATACAGAGGGATATATTTATATTCCAAACACTGATAGCTGTCGAGTGAGCGACCTATACCGTATGACCAAACTAAATGTGGTTAATGAAGCCATAGAATACATTCCCAAGAAAACAAAAGAAGGGAATCCGGTCACGGTACGTGTCCCTCTTAATGACAAGGCAAAAGAAATCCTTGAACGCCATAAAGAATATAAAGGGAAACTGTTACCGTTCATATCCGAACAAAAGTACAACGATGCCATAAAAAAGATATTCAAATTGGCTGGAGTTGACCGAATCGTAACTATCTTAGACCCATTGACTCATAACGAAGTCAACGACCTATTTATGAAGTGGCAAGCAGCCATTTGGCAAGGCGTACTTTTATCGGCAATATCTACAAAAAGGTGAAAGACCCGAACCTCGTTTCCGCACTATCGGGACACAAGGAGGGAAGCAAAGCTTCAGGCGATACAGAGATATTGACGAAGAAATGAAAAAAGACCTTGTGAAACTATTAGATTAATATACTTTAAACTTTTTTAGCGTATAAAATCAAGAAACAAATAAAAGAAATTCCTAACTTTGCAAGAAAATAAATTTAAAATTTGTATTATGGATAGATTGTTGCCAATAAGAATAGAAGCATGCCCACTTATAGACGCTTTAATTGAGTTCCGTTTTGAAGCAGCTATTACCAAAAGCGCAGTTTTTGGCATCATATACAATCTCATAAAAGAAGAGTATAGAGGAAATGTCATTAATTTGCCCATTTTACAAATCCCAGAACAAATTAGGGAGGTTGACCCTAACTTAAAATTTAAGCCCCTATACAGAATTGAAAACGAAAGATTTGTAATTCAAATAGGATATGATGTTTTGAGCATAAGCTCAAAAATGCCATATATAGGTTGGAGCGATTTTTCTAAACATTCATTTTCAATAATCAACAAGGTTATTAGTTCTGGAATAATAAAGCGTGTATCAAGAATAGGACATAGATATATTAATTTCTTCAAAGGAGATATTACCAATGGTCTTACGATGTCTTTTTCCATGACAGAAAAATACACATCTGAAAACTTATTGATACGGACAGATGTCAAAGATGGTAATTTTATGAACACCCTACAATTTGTAAATAATGCAAACTACAAACCACATCCTAATTCTATAGAAGTGGTAGGCTCATTAATTGATATTGATACGTCTCGTGAATATTCCGACAACTATTTCACTTCTAATATAGAACAAGAAATAAATATGGCTCATAAATGCGAAAAAAAAGTTGTTTTTCTCTTTGTTAAAACCAGACTTCCTAAATAGTCTAAAACCTGTTTTTGAAAATGAATAGTTTAACGACTTACATAAATACCAATATCCTATTAATGTCTGCCTTATCATGTATGACATTAACAGACACGGAATTGCTTTCTTTATCAAGTAGGCAAACATATAATGATGCTATAATACCGTCTATTAACACTCCTGTCAATCCAATAAATATTTATACAAATTATTCCATTAAGGACATTCCTATCTCAACAGAGACCATTCATGTTAATATTCCCGAGCATGAAGATTTTGAGATAATCAATCTTTTGCGAATAAGATGTTAACGGAAGCAACTCCTATAGATGAAGAAATTCAAAATGTCATTAATGACCACTTTTGGGATATGCTATGATTACAGAAGATGAATTAAAAAAATATCTACCCAAATATTTGTCAGAAGAAAATTACAAGACCCTTTGGCAGAACTCAAATCTTTCCCTTATAACATAGATGGAAGGATGTACACTTCTATGCTTGACAAGAATGTCATTTTTCAAGGAGATGGCTTAAAAAAAATGCCTATAATTGATTTAGTTAACATCGAAAGAGGTGTAAAAAATGTAAGCTGTTTGATTTTATCAAACACTTGTGATATGGATTTATCTAATTCTCGTATGTTTCCTGCTTCAATCATGTATGCTCCTATTATAAATCTCACAACATATATTTCAGTTCTTCAAAACAAGGTGTTAATAGTAGCAAAATTGAAAACCACATTTCAGATCTCAAACAACAAAAAATAACCCAAATAATCTTTCTTCCTGCAAATTCCCAAATGGAAGATTCAATAGTTTTTCTTGATAAAATCTATCATGTTGACAATCGCTTTATAAACCGAGACACATTAGAAGATCAACGCTTATTTTCTTTAAGCGATTATGGTTTCTATATGTTAATATTCAAATTGTCGATACATTTCTCACGCATACAAGAGAAAGTTAATAGAGGTTGCATTGCTAATTAACTTGTATGGGACAACAAGAATATGATAATTTCAAAAGGCTGATAAAGGAATGGCTTGACAACCATCCGGATGAATACGCCGATTTCGTAGAGGAAATGAACGACAAGAAGTTTAAAGGATTCTTCAAAGTTTCAAGATAGCCACGAAATTAGCACCGAAATACAAGGAAGCCGCACGTAAAAGGATAGGCGATGACAGAACACCCGACTTTGAAGAACTGGAAAATATCCTTTTGCATTCAGACCTTGCCGAGAAAATAGTGAACGAGTTTCATAACCCAAACAAGAAAAGTATTGTCCCCGCCATGCTCGCATGGCTGTATTACGGACGGAGCTATGAATGCATGGTGGAACAGGGAGAGGAACTGACCCAAAGAAAGGATATACCTAAATTGTACAAATGGCTTATTTCCGGCATGGTCAAGTTCATTATAAGAAAAAGCATCACCAATGGAATGAGAAGTAAAGAGGACTGGCAAGTTTCAGGAAGCAACAGAAAGCCATAGAAGAGAACACTCTTGTGGAATGGGCAATAGAAGAAGATGAAGATACGGACGAGGAAGACACAGATACCTTATCAGAAGAACAACCGAAGACCGCAGGACGCAAAGCCGACACACGCACACTGTCTGAACTTCTGATAGAAAGACATGCCATACTGATTGAAAGAATTGGCACACGATTGAAAACCCATGCTACGGAAACAGATATAGCACGGTTGTTTATCGCATTGGTAGAATACCGTTTCATGAGGAAGTGTCCCATCAAGACTTTCAGAAATGCGCTGCACAATCAATTCAAAGAACAAGAAATAGTCCACGAAAGAGGTATTCAGAAAGCATACAGAAATCTCATTTCACCACTTGGAAACAGCAAAAAACTGATAAAAGACATTGGTGAAGACCATGAAGCTATCGAAGAATTGAAAGCATATCTATCCAATTGAAATTCGTTTAATTCGCTTTTGATTTTACGAATTTAACGAATTGAATATCATTGTTTACGATTAATTTCACTATATATTTGCGCCACTATCCTAATCGGGGTAGTGGCTTTTCGTTTATAATACTGCCAAACGG
>ENA-OQDD01000534-OQDD01000534.1-human-gut-metagenome-genome-assembly--contig:-NODE-534-length-15232-cov-3.178021_pt1 | contig 15232 bp, 19 predicted proteins | sample MGYA00242507_ERZ504598 | MGnify/ENA primary metagenome ERZ504598 (study PRJEB26092, sample SAMD00036318) | human gut metagenome | host: Homo sapiens | study: EMG produced TPA metagenomics assembly of... | reverse complement strand
AAAAAATACAACAACAATGAAAAAAGAATACATTTGACAGAAACAGGAAATTTCCACATAGGAGAGACAGATGTGGATGAGAAATGCACAAAATGAATTCGGGTGGGGATAACTTTTCATCTTAATCCAGCCCATCAGAGTGTGAAATCCTGCGTCAGATAAAATCAGCCGGATGAATATTTACTATTCATCCGGCTGATTTCTGATATATACTATTTTTGTTTCATCCGTTTGATGACTTTCAGACGGGTAAATTCCTCACGTTCTTTCTCCTCCAGTGCATTCTGGATATCTTTGGTCAGTGCTCGTACTTCGGAATAGTGATATTCTTCAGAGCATTGGCACGTTTCTGAGTTTTCTTGATATTGGCTGCAAGGCGGATGGCTGCATTTTCCACCATGGACAGGCGGATGGACAGCTCTTTTACCTTTTCAAAGGCAGCCTTGGCTTCGTCCAGAGACATCTTTGTGCTGTAGTAGGCATAGGTGGGAGTGTTAGTGGTTTTGTCATATTCCACCAGAGGAATTTCCGTACCCATAACACTTCGGGTTTTAATGCGTATAGAGTTCTCGACAGGAACCGTACACGCGATCTGCTGGACAAAGGCGATACCAATCTCCATATTGGCTTTCTGCAGTGCTGTATAGGCAGTGCGGAAAGTCACATCAATCTGTGTCTGGATATCCTTTGCCTGATCGATCAGCTCCATCATTTCACGAATCAGGATGTTACGCTTCTTGTCCATCAGCTCATAGCTGACGGGAAGCTTCAGTGAGTTCTTTGCAAGTATCAGGTTTCCCTTGGTGGGAAAGGTATTCGGATCCATGTAATCACCTCGCTTCTTTTAGCGTACTGTTTCGTGATAGTACTTGTCGAGGATCTTCGTATCAATCGGTCGAGCTCTTCTTTCGGAAGAAGTCCCAGAAGCTCCCAGCCTTATCCAGGGTTTCGGTGATGCTTCGGTTCTCGGTTTCAGACTGGCCGACAAATTCACTCTCAAAGGCTTTACCAAATACCAGATAGCGTTTATCCAGCGGGGAAAGCTCATCCTCACCGATAACGGAAGCAAGGCTCTGGCATCTCCAACCTTTGCATAGCAGGAGAAAAGCTGATTTGCCACGTCCTGATGGTCTGCTCTTGTATAGCCTTCACCGATACCGTCCTTCATCAGACGGGAAAGAGATGGCAGTACGTTAATAGGCGGATAGATTGCCTGTCCATGAAGCTGTCTGTCCAGAACGATCTGACCTTCGGTGATATAACCGGTAAGGTCAGGGATCGGGTGAGTGATATCATCGTTTGGCATGGTCAGGATCGGGATCTGGGTTACGGAACCGGTTTGCCTTTTACGATACCTGCACGTTCGTACAGGGTTGCAAGCTCACTGTACAGATAACCCGGATAACCTTTACGGGACGGAATCTCACCTTTGGAGGAGGAAACCTCTCGCATGGCCTCGCAGAAGGATGTGATGTCTGTCAGGATGACTAGGATGTGCATTCCTTTTTCAAAAGCAAGATACTCTGCGGCAGTGAGGGCGATCTTCGGTGTAAGAAGACGTTCAACAACCGGATCATTTGCAAGATTCAGGAACATAACTACATGGTCTGCAGCACCGCTTTCCTCGAAGGTACGGCGGAAAAATTCCGCTACGTCATATTTGACGCCCATTGCCGCGAAAACAATGGCAAAATCTTCATCAGAGTCCTCTCCCAGAGAAGCCTGCTGTACGATCTGTGCAGCCAGCTTGTCGTGTGGAAGACCATTCCGGAAAAGATCGGAAGCTTCTGTCCTCGGATCAGGGTGGTCAGTCCGTCGATTGCGGAAATACCGGTGTTGATATAGTTTCGGGGATATTCACGTGCTACCGGGTTCAGTGGCAGACCATTGATGTTTAATTTTACATCCGGGGTGATGTCCCCCAGACCGTCGATGGGCTGTCCGATACCGTTAAAGGTTCGTCCGAGGATTTCCGGGGAAAGCCCGATCTCCATGGGACGTCCGGTCAGCCGGGTATGGGTGTTGCCTAAGGACATACCGTCTGTTCCTTCAAAAACCTGGATAACAGCCTTGTCCTCATAAATCTCAATAATACGGCCGATCTTGCGAGTCCCGTCATCCATGTGAAATTCAACGATTTCCTCATAGGAGCATTCTTGACGCCTTCCAGGACCACCAGAGGTCCGTTTATTTCGCTTAAGCCTAAATATTCAATTGCCATAAACTTCTCCTCTCTGTTACGACTCATAGCCGGTTATGGCTATGAATGTAACTGTTCCGGCATCAGCCGTTTTTTTCCATTATGTTATCATAGAAAGTATCAATGTCCTGCTTGTATTGGTCGAATTTATCAAGCTGATTATTTGCCACATCATATTTAATGGAAATAATTTTTTCAAAAATGTTGTTCCCCTCTTTCAGTACGGAAACCGGCATTCCACGGTTGATGAGTGCACGGCATTTTTCATAAAGATAGAGGATCGTTTCCATCATTTTAAACTGTTTTTCCATTGGTACGCAGGTGTCTTCTGCGTGAAAAGCGTTCTGCTGGAGGAAGCCCAGACGGATGACTCTGGCAATTTCCAGCGTCAGTTTCTGGTCATCCGGAAGAACGTCGCTTCCGATCAGCTTGACGATCTCCATCAGGGAGCTCTCCTGATTCAGGATTGCCATGAGCTGATTTCTGTCTGCTACAAATTTCGGGGAAACATGTTCTCTGTACCATGGAGTCAGGTCTTCCAGATATTCACTGTAGCTGGTGAGCCAGTGGATTGCCGGGAAGTGACGGGCATAGGCAAGGGATTTGTCCAGTCCCCAGAAACAGCGGACGAAGCGCTTGGTATTCTGTGTGACAGGCTCTGAGAAATCACCACCCTGTGGAGAAACTGCTCCGATAATGGAGACAGAGCCTTCGGTTCCGTTTAAGTTCTGCATCATTCCTGCACGTTCATAGAATGCGGACAGCTTGGATGCCAGATATGCAGGGAAACCTTCCTCTGCAGGCATTTCCTCCAGACGGCCGGACAGTTCTCGAAGAGCTTCTGCCCAACGGGAAGTGGAGTCTGCATGATAGCTACGTCGTAACCCATGTCCCGGTAATATTCCGCAAGAGTTACACCTGTATAAATAGAAGCTTCACGCGCCGCAACCGGCATGTTGGAAGTATTGGCGATCAATGTGGTTCTGTCCATCATCAGGTTTCCGGATTTCGGGTCGATCAGTTTACTGAAATCTTCCAGAACCTGAGTCATCTCGTTTCCACGTTCTCCGCATCCAATGTAGATGATAATGTCTGCGTCAGACCATTTTGCAATCTGATGCTGAGTCATGGTCTTACCTGTACCGAAACCTCCCGGAACAGCGGCTGTACCGCCCTTTGCGATAGGGAAAAGAGTGTCCAGGATACGCTGGCCTGTGACAAGCGGGACGCTTGCGGGGAAACGTTTGTGGGTTGGTCTCGGGATACGGATCGGCCATTTCTGTGCAAGTGCCAGATCTTTGGTGGTTCCGTCTGCGAACTGAATGGTTACGATCGGTTCCAGAATGGTGTATGCTCCGTCAGATGCCGCGTGGATAACTGTGGCTTCTGTAAGATTCGGAGGAACCATGGATTTATGGAGAATGGAGTCTGTTTCCTGAGTTTCTGCGATAACAGAGCCGGGACCTACAACATCTCCTTCTTTTACTATGATGTGAGTGTTCCATTTCTTTTCTGTGTCAAGAGAATCAACGCTGACACCTCGTGAAATATATTTGCCTGAGGCTTTGGCAATCTCTTCCAGAGGGCGCTGGATACCATCAAAAATATTGTGGATGATTCCAGGTCCCAGAAGTACAGAAATGGCATCTCCGGTTCCTGTAACTGTATCGCCCGGTTTCAGTCCTGTAGTCTCCTCGAAAACCTGTACGGTGGTCATGCCTTTCTTCAGGCCGATGATCTCACCTACCAGATGTTCCGGACCTACATAGACCATCTCGGAAATCTTAAATCCGCTGTCGCCCTTCAGATAAATGACGGGGCCGTTGACACCGTAGATAATACCTGTATTACTCATGTTCTGGTCCTCCGTCAAACTTGAATTCTTTGTATGCTGCCTCAAAATTTCCTGCAAAAGAGTGATCGATCAGGATGTTTTTCTGAGGAATCGTAGCGCGGATACCGCCAAGAAAAGAGTCCTTTGCAAGCTGGATAGCAGTACCTGTTGTATGCTGAAGTTTCTCTGCAAGAGATCTGTCCTCCGGAGAGAGATAGATGGTAATCTCATCATTTCCCGCGAAATCCAGAGCTTCTTTGATCTTAGCAGTTAAATAGTTCTCATACTCCGGAGTTTTGGTAAAGGATTCCAGAAGTCCTTTTACTTCGGAGAAAATTTTCTCTTTTAATTCGTTTTGTTTTCTGGTCCAGTCACGCTTGATCGTGAGCTGTTCTGCGGAGAGAGCCTTGTTTATTTCACGTCGGGCGCTGGCAGTTTCCGCTTTGATCTGTGTCTGGGCGTTTTCTTCACTGAGAGTTTTGTGTTCTTCTGCCATTTTCTCCAGAGCCGCTTTATGCTCATCGAGAATGGCGGCAGCTTTTTCGTGGGCTTCCTCTACAGTGATATCATAAAATGGCTGAGTTTTCATCAATTGTCATGTTAACACCTGCCTGTAATATTTAGATTGTAACTGTTCACTCCGTTCACAGTAACGTAGCCAAAATTCATTCTAGATTGCCTGCGGCAATGGGATTTTAGCTTGTATGTCTCGAGATAGTGGTGTGTGAACAGTAACATTAGATTTACTATTGGTAACTGTTTTACAGTTTTAAACCAATAGCTTCATTCACATATGAAGTGATAAAATCCGGTTTGCGACCAGTACCGTGCCTGTCGGGAATTTCGATGATCAGAGGGGTCTTGTGATGAAGCTTTACATCATCTATAATTTCGGGAAACTCCCGGCCGAATTTCTCGGTCAGGAGTATGATTCCGATTTCTTTATTGGAAATAGCTTTTTGTAAAGCATCTTTTAATTCATCATGTGTGTGTACGACCACGCCCTCCACACCTGCCAGTCTCATCCCTGTGTAGGTATCGATATTGTCGCTGATCAAAAACATCTGCATCTTATAACTGTCCCAGGATCATGAAGGAGATGATCAGTCCATAAAGGGCAACACCTTCTGCAAGACCTACGAAAATAAGGGATTTACCAAGGATACTCTGATCCTCGCTGATAGCACCTAAGGCTGCGCTTGCCGCACTGGCAACGGCAATACCACCACCGATACAGGAAAGTCCGGTTACAAGAGCTGCTGCGATATAACCCATACCTGTTGCAAGTGTGCCTTCAGAGCCTGCAGCGGCCTGTACGGAAGAAGCACCTGTGAACATAACTGCAATGGCGATAAGCATGGTTCCAAAGAAGAAGAATGCGTTTACACCGAGAGCTGTTTTGTAACGTCCGCGGTTTTTTCACCGATGAGATAGTAGCCAAATGGAAGAATGATGCTGAGTACCAGTGCGATTGCTAAAATGATCTGTGCGATTGTTGTCATAATTAAATCTCCTCTTAGTTCTTGATTTTGCTGTTCATATATATCATATTTATTCGGCTTCGAATATCTGGCTGACCGACAGATATGGGTTTCCCGAGGATGATATATAAATGAAAATAGTATAATTTCTGATGATCTTTCTGTCTATTTTACAGAGCGGAACGGCTCAAATTTACGTCCTGTACCTTTGTAGAAGCGGCTGAACATTTCATAATATTCCAGACGAAGCACCTGGATACCGACGATCAGGCCCTCCATACCACATACAAAAAGGTTTCCCAGAACTACTACTATCCAGTTCAGGTTTCCGCTTTCTGCGCCTGCAAGCATGAGAACGACTTCCATCATCGCTGCATGGCTGACTGCGAAAGCTCCGATGCGGACGAAGGAAAGGGTATTGGAGAAGTAGCTTAACAGGACTTCAAACATTTCAAAAAGTCCCTGTACAACGAACATTCCCTTCTCTTTTGGCATAACTTCTGATTTCTTCTCAATGAGGGCTGTAAGTGGCTCTTTCAGGAAGATCAGGATCAATGGTACGCCGAACATGATAAACAGTACGATTCCGCCGGGAAGTGTTTTGCCATTCAGTATAAGTGCAATGGAGACAACTGCAGAGCCGTAGAATACCAGACCAGCTACTGAGTTTGTATCAAACCAGATGTGTTCTACATCTCCGGCTTTCCAGGCATTCAGGATGTTAAATACCATACATAAAAGGATCAGGCACATACCAAAACCAATGGCAACAATAAATACTGTATTCAGCTTTCCGATAAACGGAACCGACATCATATTGTTCATCGGGCGAAGCCACAGGGCAGGTATCACATCTTCGAATCCGAAGATACTTCCGAACATAAATCCGAAGATTGTGGAGAACACACCTGCACAACTGATAATGCCTGCCAGTGTGATATGTTTGAATTTATAAAGCAGGAAACCTCCGATAAAGAGCAGCAATCCCTGTCCCACATCACCGAACATTGCACCGAAAATAAAGGAATAAGTCAGTGCTACAAACCATGTGGGATCCATCTCGTTATAGGCCGGAAGACCATACATCTTAATGTACATTTCAAATGGTTTAAACAGTTTCGGGTTCTTCAGTTTGGTAGGTGGCTGCTGGTGGATGCCTGGCTTCAGATGTTCGTCCTCTTCACCGTCAATAATACAGAAAATGCGGCTGTCGTCTTTGATATCATTCTGGAAAGAATGGGCATCTTTCTCTGTCATCCATCCACATAAGATATAGAAAACGTCTTTATCCCCATGTGTACATGCCGCAAGTCTGCGCACATCAAAGTTACCGGAAAGCTGTGCGATAGCATTGCGTGATGCAACGATATCCTTCTGATTTCTAAGAAGAAAATCTGCTTTTTTCTGATCGGCAGATGCCAGATCAGCAGCAGCTCTGTTGCGTGTTTCAGTCAGTTGTTCGAAAGCTTCTTTTGCTGTTCCCTCATAAGTATCCGGCATATAAATACGCTCGAAGTGCATGGAAGAATAGACGGCTTTTACTTTCTGGGCTTCGTGCTCCGGGACAAAATACAGACCCCAGACATACTGGTCATCTTCATCACATTTAATGAAAATTGTGTCCAGATTTTCGTAAATATACTTTTCAAATTTCTGGTAATATTCCTTCTCAATCCTTCCGAAACGGAAGTGGATGAACTGGAATTTCAGGATTGAGGAAATATTGTAATTAATATTTCTGAACGGGCGGATCACTCGCAGAGATTCATCCAGAGCTGCAAGCTGACTCTCCAGATCAGCACGTTTATTGCTTAGTTCCCGATAATCAGACTGAATCCGGCGGATTGTATTTAAAGCCTGTTCAGTATCCATAGGTTTGGCAGAAATCTTCTCCGGATCTGCCAGTTCATCATAGAAACTGTTGGCAGTAGAGAGTGCTTCCTTATATGGATTGATTTCCATAAACGGAGAAAGACTCTCTACTGCGGTCAGCTCGGAAAGGGCATTTTCCAGATGAATTTCGTACTTGGAAAGATAGGTGTTTACCACTCTGTCAATATCGGCCTTAGGACCGGTAATGCTCAGGAACTTCATTTTCTCAATCATAAATTCACCTCCTGGTTAATGTTCTTTAAACTGCGAAGCAGTTATTCAGTTATGCGTCATATAGAAATCAACTGTTGCAAATATAACGCATGGCTTCATCATGCTGCACACCGTAACGTACGCATTCAATGGCGATAGTCAGGCGGTTTACTTCGTGTTCCTTGTTATACAGATAAGAATAGATCACTGCTACAGAATATGGATTTCTGTGGGATTCCTTCTCAAGGATCGAGCGGTGGATGTGGTTGTAGAATTCTTCCAGATTGGCTGCGGTAAGCTGTTCATATTTGTTGCCGTACCATGTTTTCTGGAAAATTCTTCGACCTTCTTCGTATGAAGGTGCTTCCACCAAAGCTGTGATCTCTTCTTTCTTTAACTTATAATTTACAGGGATCAGCAGGGCATAAATACTTGCCGGATCCATGTTGTAATACCTTTTGGAACGCTGGATAAACTGCAGGTTCAGCATATCAAATTTCTCGCCGTAAGTGCAGGTAATCTCTTCCAGATCTTTACCTTTAAACAGCTTCTTACGGATGTTCCAGATCTGGGTAAAATAGTACAGATCCAGTGCCATACCATAGTCGAAGAGAAGTGCTGTTTCATGCTCCTGGATCTTCGAAAGCGGGATGTAAAATTCGTTTCCTTTGAGGCAGGAGATCAGTTCCTCCATGGTGGAACAGGTAGTGATCCGGTCTACATCAATATTGGAATGCAGACGGAAAAATTCACGGTACGGAGAAACATCTACAGGATCCGTGTCGCGGTGATCGAAGATATTTGTCATGACTTCCTTCAGTACACGGATTTCATATCGCTTGGAATACAGATCCAGAAATTTACGCTGCTCCGGGTTGGCAAAGTGATAAATTCTGGAGAAATTCTGGAATATGGATTTCTTCAGAAGCTTCTCAATCTGGCCACGGTGCAGGGTATTTTCATCCAGTGCATCCCACCTGGAAGAGTATTCCGGCATTCGCTTCAGATAGGCGGCTACCTGCGTGACATCGGAGAGTTGGAGGATTTCCTCGAACTGATCCATGGTAGTAAGCCTGCTCTGCATTGCGCGGATTTTCGTGGAAAGTCCGCTGTAGGAGAGTACGCCTCCCATTGTTTTTCACTTCCTTTCCTGATGTCATTTAGCGTTTGAGACAGATCTTTACATAGCCAGTATTTTCTCAAACAATTCTCTGGAAGTTGTGAGTGCTGCTGTTCGTAATGAGCATCCAGTGAAGAAAAGGTAGCGTCTGTGTCTGCACGTAACTGTGCCAGGCGAGAATCTTTTTCTTCTTCCAGTTGCTGACGGATCCGTCGAATCTGCTCTGCTGTCCGGGATTCCAGCTGTCTGTCATAATTTTTACATTTCTGTTCTGCCTCTTCAGAAAGCTGTTGCTTTTGCCGGTCGCAGTCTTCCATGATGCGTTGGGCTGTAAGCTCGATTTCAGATAATTTGTTAAGTATCTGCTCCATCTTCAACCTCCTTGGTTGTCAAAATTTTACAAAAAAACCAGATTTACTATGTGAAAAATAGTAATATCTGTTAGATATCATACACCCTTTTGTTAAAAAAAACCATCTAAATTTTTTCCAGAAATAAAAAAATTGTTATTTTTTAGACAAGTTAAAGAAATCTCCTGCGAATATCTGTCCGGGATGTAATTGACGTTAGGAGTATGGTATGGTAGTTTATTGGTGGCAGGAAATTGCACGCACATCTTGCGTAAAGCATTTTTCAAACACGCTCTGGAGATATAAGAAAAGGAACAGGAGATTTTTATGAGATTAAGAAATATTCCGGGAGCTCAGGATGCAATTCTGGAGAGCTCTTATGTGGTGCAGGAACACAGACAAAGAAAGGACACTGGGGGGAGGTTTTTGTGAAAAAGCAGCCTCTTCATATTGAAGTAGGGATGGGAAAAGGAAGATTTCTTATGGATCTGGCCCGGCTGCATCCGGATATCAATTATATAGGAATCGAGATGTATGACAGCGTTCTTCTTCGCGCATTGCAGAAGAGAGAAGAACTGGAGGAGAATGGAGAGGTTTATTCTAATTTATTTTTATGAGAGTGGATGCCAGACTTCTGCCGGAAATCTTTGAGAAAGGTGAAGTAGATAAGATTTATCTGAACTTTTCCGATCCATGGCCAAAAGCCCGCCATGCAAAACGTCGCCTGACATCCAGAGAATTTCTGGCACGTTACGACCAGATTCTGGTTCAGGATGGAAAAGTGGAATTTAAGACAGATAATAAGGAACTGTTTGAATTTTCCCTGGAAGAAGTGGAGGAAGCCGGATGGAATCTGGAAGCTTCTACCTTTGATCTGCATCATAATGAAGAGATGGTACAGGGAAATGTTATGACAGAATATGAAGAGAAATTTTCTTCTATGGGAAATCCAATCTGTAAGATGGTGATTTCCAGAGGGTGTCACAGATAAAAAAGCAGAGCAATCATCTGGTTTATAGCAATTCCGTAGTGAAGTGGATTGCGATTATTCATTTGATTATCTATTGTGGCTGGCAGTGCATATTATAGTATAAGAAAATTTCGGGGCGCGAAGCGCCCCGAAGGAGTCAGCCAGTGAAACGAAAAAGTTTTTTCCATAATAAGATGCTACAATTCCGCTATGAACACAAAAACTTTGATAATACCTTCAGCCGCCTGCGGAAATCCGCAGAAGAGGTCAATAAAACACTTAACAAAATGTCCCAAAACGACGAAAAAAAGGAAAAATAAATGAAATAAAAAAAAATCTGATTTTTTTTGAAAAAACCTATTGACATTTAAACGACTATTATATATAATATCACTTGCGTTGAAGGTGATGCAAAACTTCAACACAGAGAAAAACAAAAGAATATGCGCTTTTAGCTCAGTTGGTAGAGCACCTGACTCTTAATCAGGGTGTCCAGGGTTCGAACCTGAAGGCGCACTAAGAACACTGTTTTTGCGGACAAAGCGATTGCCGCGGGGACGGTGTTTTTTATGTTTTACGGGAAAGTGAAAAATAAAGGTGTCTGGGAAATAGATAGAAATGAAATATTTACGCTTGCGGAGAAAGTTCCACAAGGGCGTAAAAGTATTTTAATGCTGCTGATAGCGCTTGAAGAACACAGGGTCAAGCTGGTAAATATCTTCATGCAGGAGAGAAGACTGCTGTGCAAGATGCAGATAAACTCTCTTTATAACCAGTCATCACACTTTATACAAACCATCCTGATAACATTGAAATCCCTCCCTGTTGGAAAGAGTTGATGACATTGAATTTTTATAAGTCGGAAACATATAAGACATTGCAAGAAAAAGAAAAGGGTTTGTGAAAAGATTTTAACGCTTTTCGTATCAAAAGATGCACTATGGCTTCTGATTATGTTATACTCTATACTCAGTGTATTGTCGAAAGAAGAGGAATAAGTCAAATATCTGGGTTCCGGTCTGGTCAAAGGAGGTTACGGTATCGAATGAAAAAAATACTAAAAAGAACAGGAAAAATATTTTGCCTTTTCCTGCTGATCGTGGTGCTGGTAAATATACTTTCACCTCTTTTTTGCAGGAAACCGGACGAAACATATGTGGAAAGTCTGAGAAAGACAGAATTTACATCAGAGACAGCAGGCGTAGAAAGAATTTGCTGCATTGACGATAATGAAGAGGCACTTTTGTGGAGGCTTCGTATGATTGGCACTGCGAAGGAGAGCATTGTACTGTCTACCTTTGACTTACGCGCGGATGATAATGGCACTAAAATTCTTGCCGCATTGAATTGCGCTGCGGCAAGAGGTGTGAAGATTCAGTTATTGATCGATGGAATTTATCAGCAACTGTTTCTGGCTGGAAGCAACGATTTCCAGGCTCTGGCATCATATGAGAATGTGGAAGTGGGAGTTTACAATCCGGTGACACCGGTCAATCTGTTTAAGGTGAATTATCGCATGCATGATAAATATCTGATCGTGGATGAGAAAATGTATCTGCTGGGCGGACGCAACAGCAATGATATCTTTCTGGGGAATCAGACAAAAGGCATTAATGAGGACAGAGATATCCTGGTGTATGATACATCAGAAGGACAGGGAGAGTCTCTGAACCAGCTTGAGAATTATTTCCATAAAATATGGAAGGAAAGCTGTGTGAGCATTAAAAAAGGCAAACAATCTTCCAGATATACGGATGCATACCGGCACATGGAAGAAATTTACATATCTCTGCTGAAAAGGTACAATGATATAGAAACCTACAGTGCATGGGAAAAGGATACGATAGAAGCAAACAAGATCACTCTGATCAATAATGGAATTGAGGCGGGACGAAAAACACCGCAGGTTCTCCAGACAATTCAGTATCTTACTGAAAATGCAGATCATGTAATAATACAGACTCCTTATGTGATCTGTAATGGTTACATGTATGATGTATTGCAGGGGATTTCAGATCATGCAAAACTCAGATCGTGCTGAATGCAGTGGAAAAAGGCTCTAATCCATGGGGCTGTACAGATTATCTTAATCAGAAAAAGAAAATTCTGGAAACAGGGGCAGATGTGTATGAACTGATGAATGATTATCCGGTTCATACAAAAGCTGTGCTGATAAATGACCGTCTGTCAGTAGTAGGTTCCTATAATCTGGATATGCGAAGTACTTATCTGGATACGGAACTGATGTTGGTAATTGACAGCGAAAAACTGAGTCAGCAGATTCACGAAACAGAATCAGATTATATGGAAAAAAGCAAAGAGGTACTTGCAAACGGTCAGGAAACCGAAGGCGCAAAGTACCAGGGGAAAGTGTTGAATCGGAAAAAGAAGTTATACTACGGTGTGCTCAGGATTATCATTCGTCCTCTTCGGCAGCTGCTTTAGAGTGTGTTTGGAAAATCATTCCCAAAATCTCCTGCAAATTGTGACGCACATCTTGCGTAAAGCATTTTTCAGACACGTTCTAGAAAATAGTATCACAAGTATATGTCATATAAATGTTCAGTAGCTGAAAAAAAGCGTTGTCAATCAGACTACAGAAGATTAAAATAGACATAAAAGCAGCTGTTACAACTGTTGTTGATGTAAAGGAGGAAAAGCTTTTATGGACTTAAAGAAATTTATGCTGGAAGGTAATCCTGTATGCAGAAAGGAAGCTGTGATCGTGGGCGATCATTTCAGGATTACAATGTTGACAACTGCCCTGATTCGTTTTGAGTACAGCGAAGACGGAGGATTTGAGGACAGAGCAACACAGATGGTATGCAATCGTGATTTCCCGGTGCCGGAATTCAGGGTGAGCGATGGCGGTGAGGAATTACATATTTACACCAAAGACCTGGAAATCCACTATGACAGACAGAAATTTTCTCCAAGCGGTCTGATGATACGTGTAGCGGGTGGAAAAGCCAGCGAGCGCGTGTGGCATTATGGTGATGAACCAAAAGATCTGCTGGGAACAGCCAGAACCCTGGATGAAGCAGACGGTGAGATTCCGCTGAGTCATGGAATTATGTCCAGAAACGGTTTTTCAGTGCTGGATGATTCCCACACAATGGCTATGGGCGAAGATGGAATGGTAGAGCCACGTCAGGGAAACAGAGCAGACTTTTATTTCTTTGGATATGGTCACAGATATGTGGAATGTCTGCAGGATTTTTACAGATTATGTGGAAAAACACCTCTGCTTCCAAGATATACGTTCGGAAACTGGTGGAGCAGATATCACAAATACACAGAGACAGAGTACAAAGAACTGGTAGAGCGTTTTGAGAAAGAAGAAGTGCCATTTTCTGTTGCAGTTGTAGATATGGACTGGCATCTGGTAGAGGATGTACCTCCTGTATATGGAAGCGGATGGACAGGATATACCTGGAATAAGAAGTTTTTCCCCAATCCGCCTGAATTTATGGACTGGCTGCACAAACATGGATATAAGATCACACTGAACGTACATCCGGCAGATGGAGTGCGTGCTTATGAAGAAGCCTATCCGAGAGTTGCAGAGAAGATGGGAATTGATCCTGCAAGTAAGAACCGGTACTTTTTGATATGACAGATCCGAAATTCATTGAGACATATTTTGAGGAACTGCATCATCCGATGGAAGAAGAGGGAGTAGACTTCTGGTGGCTTGACTGGCAGCAGGGAACTGTAACCAAGGTTCCGGGACTGGATCCGCTCTGGATGCTGAACCACTATCACTATCTGGACAGCAAGTGGAAAGGAAAACGTGCGCTGACTTTCTCAAGATATGCAGGTCCAGGAAGCCACAGATACCCGGTTGGTTTTTCCGGTGATACGTTCATTACCTGGGAGAGTCTGAAATTCCAGCCATATTTCACAGCAAATGCCAGCAACATCGGTTTTGGATGGTGGAGTCATGATATCGGTGGACATATGTTTGGATACAGAGACGACGAGCTCACTGCAAGGTGGGTACAGCTTGGAGTCTTTTCACCAATGAATCGTGTGCACAGCACAGATAACCCGTTTAATGGAAAAGAACCGTGGAAATACAACCAGATTGTAGAAACAGTAATGAAGAATTTCCTGAAACTGCGTCATAAGCTAGTTCCGTATCTTTACACCATGAACCGTCGTGCAAGCAGAGCGGGACTGCCGCTGGTACAGCCGATGTATTATCTGGAGCCGGAGCGTGAGGAAACCTATGAAGTACCGAACAACTATTATTTCGGCACAGAGATGATGGTATCTCCAATCACAGATAAGCTGGATCCGGTAACAGGACTTGCAGGCGCAAAGACATGGATTCCGCAGGGAATCTGGTATGATTCTTTAACGGAAGAGCATATAAGGGCGGCAGAAAAGTGGATCTCTGGAGAGATATTTATGAGATGCCGGTACTTGTGCGTGAAGGCAGCATCATTCCACTGAAGGACATGGAAGGATATGATAATTCCATTGAGAATCCTGAGAAACTGGAAGTACTTGTATATCCTGGAGAATCAGGAGAATTTGTACTTTGGGAAGACGGTGGGGACACACCGGAAGACCTGGATGAGAATTGGGTATCCACCAGAATGACGAAGACTGCAGATGAGAATGGAACAGTATTTATTGTAGAAGCTGCACAGGGAAATACAGCAGTGATCCCGCAGAAACGTTCCTGGAAGATCCGCTTCTGCAACATTCAGGACAAACCGCAGGAGGTTACTGTAAACGGACAGGTATATAAGGATGCAGAGTTCGCAGAGGATAAGAAGCTTCATGGAACAATAGTGATCCTCAAGGATGTGCCGGCAGATGCACAGGTGAAGGTTACTTTTGCGGCAGATGCAGCTGTTTATCAGAGAGATTATGCAGAAGAGGTCTATGAGATTCTGGAAAAAGCACAGATTACCTATGCACAGAAGACAGAGGTTTATAAAGTAGTGAAAGAGCTGGGCACAGAGGCAGTGCCAGTTCTGGTATCCATGAATTTGAATCCGTCATTGCTTGGGGTACTGATGGAGATTCTTACAATGGGAATTTAACCGAATCAAGTAAGTGTGCCAACAAGTTGATTTCTCGAACAATCTTGCGTCTAAATTTCTTATTTCCGCGTTGTCGTCGGTCGCCGTAGCCACCGCTACGCCTCCTTCCTCCGCCTTGAAATAAAAAAATTTATC
>ENA-OQDD01000533-OQDD01000533.1-human-gut-metagenome-genome-assembly--contig:-NODE-533-length-15244-cov-2.141827_pt1 | contig 15244 bp, 18 predicted proteins | sample MGYA00242507_ERZ504598 | MGnify/ENA primary metagenome ERZ504598 (study PRJEB26092, sample SAMD00036318) | human gut metagenome | host: Homo sapiens | study: EMG produced TPA metagenomics assembly of... | reverse complement strand
CTTAAATGCAAAAGATATTGCCCAAATCCTTTCGGGATCTTATAAAACATGGGATATGAATTTGTTTGAAGAATATATGAAACGCCTTGATGTTCCATTAAATAAATCAATAGGGCAACTTTCAAAAGGTATGAAGATGAAATTGTCAATTATTTGTTCACTATCGCATAGACCCCAGATTCTGATTTTAGACGAAGCAACAATAGGGTTAGATCCTGTTGTACGAGATGAAATTTTGGATATTTTTTTAGAATTTATTCAAGATGAAGAACACTCTATTTTGTTCTCTACACATATAACCTCTGACATACAAAAGGTTGCTGACTATGTAATTCTGATTCATAATGGAAAAATTATTTTTGAGGAAAAGAAAGATGACCTTATTTATAATTATGGAATTATACGCTGTAAAAAATCAGAATTTAATACTGTTTCGCCAGATGACTATGTATGTTGTCGAGAAACAAATCTTAGCGTGGAATGCTTAATACATGACAAAGTAGCTGCAAAAAAAAGATACAAAAATCTAATTATTGATAATGCTTCTATTGAGGACATTATGCTGTTCTATATCAAAGGAGGTGTCAAATGAAAGGATTGGTTTTTAAGGATTTATTGCTTATGAAGAAAATGAATAAAAAAGTCATTTTTGTAATGTATTTTTTTGTAATAGCAATTTCATTCTTCGGAGAGAATGAAGTTTACTCAATTATGTCATCGGCTTTTTTTCACTTTTTATCGGTATGCACTTAATGATGACCATGACCTATGATGGATTGACTTCATGGAAACAATATGAATTAACCTTGCCGATGAGTAAGTACCAAATCATTTTCAGTAAGTATTTGACTAGCTTGCTTCTTGTTCCGATTAGTATAATGGGTACAGTTATCATTTATATCATTCGTTATGTGGTTTATCATAATTTTACACTTAGCCAGTTTGGTTTTTCTATCGCCATTGCAATAGCATTACCTGTTTTATGGTGTTCTATATGTTTAGCAATAGCACAGTGGTTTGGCTATATGAGTGTTCAGTATGTGAGAATGATTTGCACACTTCTCGTTATCTTTTTCGTAAGTAAAATATCAAAAGATATGAAATACGTTACTCAAAATTTGGTTAAAAATCCTATGTTGATTACTATTTTTGCTTTGGGTATAGTAGTCGCATCGTATTTTGTTAGTGTTATAGGATACTCAAGAAAAAAAATAAAAAGTAGAAGTGCAAATAAAAGTAAGTGTCGAGCGAGTACGTTGCCCTGTCTGCGGAAATAAAACACGTGACAAAATCCGAGAAGATACTGTACTAAAAAATTTTCCACTCTTTTGTTCGAAGTGCAAAAGAGAATGTCTAATCAACATTGAACAATTCCATATAACTGTTATTAAAGCGCCAGACGCAGAGCCGATAATACACAGTTCTTTGAACTGTAGTTATCGGTTTTTGTATTTTCCCAATCATAGTGATTATCAGCTATTGATTTACACTTAAAACTGATCCAGATTTAATGCTTAAAACTGACCCATGGTATAATTTGGCCTTATGGCCTTGATAACTGATAATTATTTGTATAAGTCAGTTTTATATTCCTGTGACCTCTCTTTCGTTTTAATATGTTGTCTGTAACAGAATCGGCTGTTCATGTTACGTCATTGCTACAAGTCTTTCTTTCCATATCATTTTGAATCCAACCCGGGCAGATTTTCTTCAAAATCATGGTGAAAGTGCTTCGTTTCTGTGTTGGGAAAATGAACGGAAACACTTGATTTTACTGACTTTCTTCAATGTAACCTTATTATAACGTCCTCCCCCCATCCCACCTCTTCATTGGGATACTCCTCATACCCCGGCAATGGTCTGGCGCCTTTTCGGAGATAGGCTTTTACTTTTTCCCCATAGAGGTAGGGATCGTTTCCATTTACAATCCCCCATTGCATTAACAATGCTGCGGATCCGCTGACAAAGGGTGTTGCAAAGGAAGTCCCTGTTACTGTTCTGTAACCACCACCGGGTACGGGAGCAACTATGTTTACTCCCGGTGCCACCAGATCAGGTTTCAGATATGGCAGCATTCTGCTGCCCCTTCCGGAAAATCCGCATAAGAGTCAACCAGCGAATCATATGCTCCAACTGCAATAACCCGCCGGGCTGTGGCAGGTATGGTCAAAGTCCCATATGCCCTTGGTTCATAAAACCCAGTCCCTCTGTTCAGAGTATTTCCACCCGGCAGCCACAGGTAATATTCCCCTCCTCTGACCTTTTTTCCACTTAGGATGATTTTCCAGTCTCCACTGTCCACATAAGTTTTCCCAGGAAGGAAATCTATGTAGATTTCCTGTGTCAGATGATAGGGTCCAGGTTTGCCATAATAGATTAAAAGATCTGTATTTCCCAGTCTGTACCTCTGAGGACCAAGCTTTTCGTCTAAGGGGCCGATCCGGTTTCCGGATGGATTTTCAATATAAATACTCATCTCATCCTCATAAGATTTCCATAACTGCACATTTAATGTTGGTTCCCTGCTGCTCACAGATAATTCTATCTGTCTGGTCTGTCCCTGTTTCAGGTTCCTCCCTCATGCAGAGGCTGATTGCCGTTGTTCCCTGTACCTGTACAGATAGCCAGACGTCCTATGGAAGAAACCATATCTATATATGTTTCAAGAAGGGAATCTCCCTTGTGTGAGCCATAATTATTTCCAAAACTGAGATTAATTGCCATTGGCCGTCCCATAGTCAGTGCCTGTCGCACCAGATAATCAATCCCCTGTATCAGCTCCGTAGTCCTGGGAAAGGAGTTTTCTCTGGGAATTCCCATTTTCACAACCAATAGATCACTTTCACAGGCAACTCCCTGATTCACCCCATCTGATGCCTCCCATTTCCTGCTGCAATTCCCAGCACGGAAGTTCCATGTCCACTGTAATCTGAAGATGGAACAAGACGCCTGCCCTGGTTTTCTCCAAATGCAAGCGCCTCATCTATCTGCCCTTTCGTATATTCAGTTCCTGTCACATATCCCTGAGGTGGATTTCCCTGTATGCTCTGATCCCATAAACGTAAAATTCTGCTGCTCCCATCTGCATTTCGGAAATCAGAGTGAAAATAATCCACTCCTGAATCCACAACTCCTGTCAGGATTCCTTTTCCCGTCAGTCCATTCCTGCCGGTCTGCACTGTGCGGATGCAACTCGCTCCCTTCGCCTGAAACAATTCAAAATACAGGCGTTTGGGTTTCTCCATAAATTCCACCTGCACTCTGTGGGAATACTCATCAATCTCACTTTCCGGCAAAGTTACCACTGCATAGCCGCCTAACAATGGCACTACCTGAATTCCATTTCCAGCCAGACCACTTTCCGGTCCGCTGTACTTTATGATCACATCCCATAGCCTGGTTGCAGGATCATATCCTATGTTAAGATTTCCTGACTTTCTACGCTCCTGTGGGGTTGCATCCATTGCAAGATTTAAAAGGTTATCTATTTTCTGGTCTGGCATTTTAATCTCATTTCCAGATATTCACTTAGTCTATTATATACAAAAGTTCTGCATACGGACTCTTATTATAACAATTTTAGGATAATAAGCGGGAATCCTCGGCAATTCAATTACCGAGATGAAAGCGCAAACTGTGCATATCTACACTCATAATAAATAAAAATAACAAAACGGTTTTCATTCAATTTCTCCCTATAAAAGTATATTTGATAAGAATAGTATTAAACCAACTGGTGGAAAGGGAAATTACAAATTATCTATTGAGTTCATGAATACAAAGACACATGGAAGGATTACTGAAGAAATTGTTTTTAAATAATCGAATGTGAGATCTTTTGTATATTGAGAATGAAAATTTCTGAAAAAGTTCAATATTAGTGCTGGATAATCCGAAAATTACTTCGGCGCAGTTGTATAATAAAAAATATATTATATTATAAAAATTTATGATATAATATCCAGCTACCACCCCTAAACAGGTACAGGAAGGGGGGTGCTATCAATGGATACAATTTTATCATTTATGCTTTCTATTCTGGCAGGTGTAATCACCTATTACATTTGCAAATGGCTGGATAGAAAATAGTAGCTGGTAGCCAGCCTGGGGAATAAGCCACCCTTGCCAAAACGGAATAAAAAAGCCTCGGAGATGCGACCTCCGAGGCTTTTTGCTGTGTTACCAATGAATTTAATTTTATCATTTTGCCTATGGCAATTATAGCATATGCAGAAAATGAAATCAATATACTTTTGTGGATGATAATTTCGATTAATTTAGATAGAAAATCATTTCATCGGCAGTATTCTAATCTTCAAACTGCTTTTAAGAAACAATTTTGAATGACTCCCAACGAGTACAGACGCAAGCGGTCATAAAAACCATTCCATCTTCTCCCGCACATCCGCATGCTTCAGATAAATAACATTAAATTCTCTGACTATGGGCTCACCCTTTAATGTAAAAATCCCAAGCTCCGGGTCACTTTTGGCAAGTACTTCATATACAAATGAAATTCCATACCCGGACTTGATCAGGTCGATGATCATCTTAAAGCTGGAAATACATATATGCCGGTGAAAACGCTCCAAAGATTCATTATGCTCCAGAAGCTTTTCCTCCAGGATAGCCAGCGTTCCGGAGCCTTTTTCGCGATGGATCAGAGTTTCTTTCAGAATCTCTTCTACAGATACTTCACGGCCTGCAAAGGGATGATCCTTCGGGCAAATCCCCACAAAAGGTTCCCGGCGATATAACTGGCTTCCGAATCTGTTTTTGTCAAAAAATCCTTCTATGATGGCATAATCCAGAGTATTTTGTTCCAATAGATGCAAAAGATGCTTTGTGTTATCCACGATCAGAGTCAGTGCCGTATCCGGCTGATTTAAAAAATCGTGAATCCTGTCTGTGATCACACAGTCACCAATGGTCTTGGTTGCACCGATACGCAGTTCCCGGAGACCATTGTTTTTATCTTTTCCCTGAGAAAATTTTCACGCTGCTGAACCGATCGCAGGTAATCCTCCAGCATCTGTGCAGCAGGGGTCTTGATCAGTTTTCTGTTTTCATAAATAAAAAGACGGCAGCCATATTCCTTCTCCAAAAACTGAATATGCTGGGTAACTGCCGGCTGGGTAATATGTAACAGCTCTGCCGCCTCCCTGTAATTCATAACATTGCATACAGCCATAAAGGTTTCCGTTCTGTGATCTAACATAATCTTTTTGAACTCTCCCATTCTATTGATATCAGAATTTCATAACTATTACTTATCGTATAATAAAAACTCATAAATTGATTTTATCATTCATAAAGCCTATAATCAACAAAAGAAACGCCGTATACATCAGAGAACAATAACGGCTATATAAAGGAGATACTGAATCATGAATGATGAAAAACCAGTAACATCTAACAATCAAAAACTGAGTCCCGAGGAAATCAAGCGGGTAAAAGGTCTGGGATGTCTTCAGGACAAACGATATGATGACATCTTTAATATTCGGGTCATCACAGGAAATGGTCATATTACCACAGATGAACATCGTGCTATTGCAGATGCAGCAGACAAATTTGGAAACGGACAGATTACCATGACAACCCGCCTGAGTATGGAAATCCAGGGAGTTCCTTATGATAATATTGAGAAAACAATTGCCTTCCTTGGAGAACACGGCCTGATGACAGGCGGAACCGGAGCCAAAGTGCGTCCTGTTGTCTCATGCAAGGGAACAACCTGCCAGTATGGTCTGATTGATACCTTTGCACTCAGCAGGAAGATTCATGAGCGTTTTTATGTGGGTTATCACGATGTAGTGCTCCCGCACAAATTCAAGATTGCAGTTGGCGGATGTCCAAATAACTGTGTAAAACCTAATCTGAATGATATGGGAATTATAGGTCAGAAGATCCCAAAACCGGATGCAGAGAAATGCCGGGGATGTAAGAAATGTCAGATTGAAAAGAGCTGTCCTGTCCATGTCCCGAAATTAGTTGACGGTAAACTTTACATTGATCCTGAAGAATGTATCCATTGCGGACGATGCAAAGGAAAATGTCCTTTCGGCGCAGTACCAGAATATCAGAATGGTTATAAGATCTATATCGGAGGCCGTTGGGGTAAAAGAATCTCACACGGTCAGGCTCTTACAAGAATTTTCACAGAGGAAGAAGAGGTAATGACAGTCATAGAGAAAGCAATCCTTCTCTTCAAAGATGAAGGAATCGCTGGAGAACGATTTGCTGATACTGTGAAACGTCTCGGATTTGAGTATGTAAATGAGAAATTGATTGGCTGAGTATCAACAGATCTGCCTTGTCCTTTCTCCGTCCTCTGTGTATAATAGAAATATTATTATCCTCTGAAATATCTATAATAATCAAGATTCAGGAGTACACTATGAAAAAAATTCTACTTATCGCTACCGGCGGTACAATTGCTTCAAAATATACCCAGGAAGGACTTTCCCCGCAGATTTCCGCTGAAGAACTGCTGAAATATATCCCTGCTGCCAGAGAGTTCTGCACGATCGACACAGTGCAGCCTTTTTCTCTGGACAGTACCAATGTGCGTGCTGCCCACTGGCTGCAGCTGGCACAGCTCATTGAAAAAAAATACGAATTCTACGACGGGTTCGTGATCTGTCACGGCACTGATACCATGGCTTACACCGCAGCTGCCCTGTCATATCTGATCCAGAATAACCGCCGTCCTATAGTGATCACTGGAGCCCAGAAGCCAATTGATCTGGCTATCACAGATGCTCGCTCCAATCTGCTGGACAGTCTGCGTTTTGCCTCCCACGACAGAGCTCACGGTGTTTCCATTGTATTTGGCGGCAAAGTAATCGCCGGTACCAGAGCCAAAAAGGAATTCTCAAAAAGCTACAATGCTTCTCCAGCATTAATTATCCTGATATTGCCTCAATTCACGATAACAGGATCATCTTTATATTGATGACAAGGATCACAACACGCATCCACTGGTATTCTATCATCAGATGAATACCAACATCTTTCTTATGAAACTGATTCCCGGAACAGATGGCCGGATTCTGGACACTCTGGCTGCTTCCTATGACGCTGATCATTGAGTCCTTCGGAGTAGGCGGTCTTCCAAACTATGGAAATGACAGTTTTCTGAATGCACTTTCTGACTGGATCAGTGCCGGTAAGCTTGTATGTATGGCTACTCAGGTAACTCACGAGGGCAGCGACATGGAGGTCTATCAGGTAGGAAAAGTGATTAAGGAGAAATTCCCGGTTCTGGAATCCTATGATATGACTCTTGAGGCTTCCGTTACCAAAATGATGTGGGTCCTTGGACAGACACAGGACATCGAAGAATGCAGGAAATTATTTTACAAGACTATCAACCACGATATGCTGTTTGTATAATATGATTTCTCAAACACGCTCTGGCTACCTCTGACTTGATATCACAGAAAAAGAAATTTTACAGAGATTTTTCATTAGTGCGCATGTGTATTTTACAAACTGTTTCTATAATAAAAACCAAAGAATAGAAATAGAAAAGAGGAATCATTATGTATAAGACATTATGGAATTCTATTAATAAACAGGTAAAAGACTCACATGCTTCCACAGCTTTTCTGGCTGTTTCACTTATGGGCTGGACAACGATCGGTCTTCTGGCAGGATTTTTAATCTGCATGATCGGCGGTATGTCCTTTGTTACAAAGGTAACTGTTGTCCTTTGCAGTGGCGGATATACAGGACTGATTTTGGGGTTCTTTGGCGGCATTTTATATCTGTACAGATCAGAACCCCGCCATTTGACTGACTCTGCCACCTCACAGGTTTCCACTGTTTCTAAAATATCTCTCAACGCCAAAACAGCTACCCGGTAATAGATCAGGCAGTTGTTTTGCTACATTCCAACTTATAATACAGGCTTTTTGTAAACTTAACGATACTCTTCCAGAAATTTCTCGCCACAGGCAGAATCAATGATCAGCGTATTAATAAAACCACCTCGCAAAGCACCTGCAACAGCTGCTGCTTTTGCTTCTCCATAAGCAACACAGACTACATTTTTACACCTCTTCAAATCATCATACCCAATTCCTATCATTCTGTCATTTAAAGAAGTGTTGATTTCTTTCCCATTGATATCATAGAAATGACCGCCAATATGTCCAACCGCTCCTTTATTTCCCAGAAGATGAAAAGTGCTTTCCCCAAGGTAATTCTCCCAGGTTTTATATTCCACAGAACCGACACTTGTCAGAATTACATCTGCATTCTGTGCAAGCTGCAGAGCTGTTTTAATAGTATCATCCTGAATAAGAATTTCTTTTAATTCTCTATTTTTCACAAAAAGAGGGGCATAAATATACTGATATGTTCCACCGTATGCAGACGCCAGGTCTTTTGCCAGATCCATGGCATCCCGTTCCGGACGTTTCACATTTGAGGCACCCATAATCGGAACCACTGTAATAGGAATATTTTTCTTATTATTTGCATCAATATATTTCACTATATGATAAAGGGTATTTCCCCATGAGATTCCTACTACCATCTTTTCTTTAACAACAGAATCCAGATAATATGCGGAAACTTCTGACAGACGGCTGGTAATCTGTTCCTTGCCGGTATCTCTTGAGGAAACAACTCTTACTGTTTTGACACCGTAAGTCTGTTGGATTTCTTTTTCCAGATTCAAGTCACGTTCCCAGGGTTCTTTAATGGAAATTTCTACAATACCGAGTTCTCTTGCTTCTTTCAGCATTCTGGAAATTTTGGATCTGGATGTATACATCCTGTCTGCAATTTCATTTTGTGTCATTTCTGAATTGTAATATAAATTCGCTACCATGGCCAGAATGCTCCATTTCTCCTGAACGGTCATATTTTCATATTTTTTTATGTCTTCCATTGCTGTTCCATATCCCTTTCCATTATATCAGTATCAAAAGATGTTTTAACTCTGACCTCATTATATTCGAAAAAAGGATAATTTGTAAAGTCTCTGCAGACTTTCACAAACTATCCTCTGTTTCTGCCATTTACATTTTTATGGTCTGGCTTTTCTGATCACACGTACTATATTACATTTCACACGTTCTGTCCGTAGTATGCATTTGCACCGTGTTTTCTATAATAATGTTTATCCTGTAATTCCTGCGGTGCAGGTTTTACCTGTGAATTGATAAGTTCGGCACGCATTGCCATTTTGGCGCATTCTTCAAGGACTACTGCATTGTGAACTGCTTCCATACCGTCTTTCCCCCAGGTGAATGGACCATGATTTTTGCATAAGACTGCCGGAACTGCAAGAATATCTTTTTTCATTTTCCTGAATTCATTGACAATCAGAATACCTGTATTTTGCTCATATGCCTGGTCAATTTCTTCTTTTGTAAGACATCTGAGACATGGGACTTCTCCATAAATATAGTCTGCATGAGTGGTACCGTAGCATGGGATGTCTCTTCCTGCCTGTGCCCAGCTTGTTGCATAGGACGAGTGAGTATGCACAATACCGCCGATTTCCGGAAATGCTTTGTAAGTTCAATATGAGTCGGAGTATCGGAGGATGGATTATATTTGCCCTCAATTTTATTTCCGTTCAGATCCATGATAACCATGTCTTCCGGTTTAATTTTTCATATGGTACACACTTGGTTTAATGGCGAAATAGCCTGTTTCTCTGTCAATTTCGCTGACATTTCCCCAGGTAAATGTAACCAGACCATGTACAGGGAGCTGCATATTCGCTTCATATACCCGTTGTTTCAGTTCTTCTAACATTATCTGTTTTCCTTTCCATAATCAACTATAGCTAATTCCATAAAATAATGCAATCAAGACAGTTCAGCAGAGTGCGAAAGACAAGGAAGATACCTGCAGGCGTGCTGACACACGGCAAAGATATCTGACGCAGGACTTCACGCTATGATGGGCTGGATTAAGATGCATTATTTTAAAGGATTGCTATAGCCAAATTCATACATAGTAATCTCATTAATTTCACGGTTTGTAGAAATCACATAGTCTTTCCCATCCTTATGGAATCCATAAGCATTTGCCGGACCGCAGTCGTGGTCTATCAGTCTGCGTGATACTGTCCGTTTTCCCAGCAGAATTTCAGAAGATCTCTGTTTCCTTTTCTGTGACCGATCATGACTACCGGTTTTCCCTGGATTTCCCCACTCCAGATTGCATGAAGAAATTCGATTTTCTCCGGATATTCATAGTCAAGCTCATATTTACCATCTTTTTCTCTGTAAATCAGAACAGTGTCACCGTGGAATGGAGATAATACCAGCAATTCATCTTTTCCATCTCCGTCAAAGTCGATGAGAGTGGCATCGCTTGCAGGAGTTTCCAACAGGGTTTCTATTGTCCATTCCGGGTTTGCAGATGTGGGCGGATAGAAACGGAAGACTCCACCATCACAGCAGACGATGGATGACATTTTTCCATCTCTTACTACTCTGTAGTATCCGTGGTTTTTCAGCATATTATCTTTAATTACTTCCAGCTTCAGCTGATGTTTATCATCAAAGCCGCTGAGATCATCCGGAAGAAGTGCTGCATATACTTTTCCAGGGCTTGACCAGTCATCCTTGTATTCGTGTCCGGATTTGAGGCAGCATGCGATCAGATAATGTTTTCCCTCGCTTTCAATGATGTCAAATCTGTGTACAAACGGCAGATCTGTCAGAGTGCGTATCTCCCATTCTCCGTCCTTTGGTGTAGCGATGATGATCTTTGCTTCTTTGGAATCATTAGGAGAATAGAATTTATGGGTTGCCAGAAACTGTCCGTCTGTTCCCGGGACCTGTACCATTGTCATAACTCCGCCAGGGCCTTCCCACACGGTTTCTTCTTCCTTTCCATTGATATCAAACAGAATACATCTGTCAGTTTTTTCTGCTGCTACCAGAATGTGGTCTGTATTTTTATAATGTAATGGAGCTATGGAATAACATTTTTCCAGATTTGCCAGTACTTTTTTATTCATTGTGATTACTTCCTTTCTGAATCAGATACTCTTGCCTGATTCATCTAAAAATAATTTTCTTTATCCGATTTTGCATACTGGATCTGCGGAACCAGAAGCATCAGTATGATAGCGATGATCGCACCTGGAAGTCCAAGCCATTTCAACAGTGCAGAAATTCCAAGCCATACAGTCGAGAAGTCAGTTGTTCCATGCCATCCGCCGTACGGCACCAGTTCTACAAGCCATACAGTAACTGCGCCCAGCAGTACCTGGATCAGGCCACAGATAAACGGGATGATCATGGCTGCTTTTACACCGCCCCGTTTGTTTGCAAAAATAGCGATAATAGCGTTGTCAAAGAATACTGTAGTAAATCCCATGATAATGATAACCGGGGAATGGAACACGATGAGTCCCAGAATTGCAATCACCTGTCCTACCATTCCACAGAGGAATCCGATGGTTACTGCATTTCCCGGTGCATAGTTGAATGCAACTGCGCAGTCTACTGCTGGAACTGCACCCGGGAGAAGTTTATCTGAAATTCCCTTGAATGACGCTGTCAGTTCACCTACAAAGAGCTTCACACCCATATTTAAAATCTGAAGATATACGGTAAAATATAATGACTGAATCAGAATATATACCGGAAAAGCCGTTGTTTCTGCAAATCCGCTGTCAATCTGGCGCATGAAATCTTCACCGAGGATTGCCATGATGGTTCCGAAAAACACAAGCATTAAAGTAGATGTTGCAGTAATGTTGTCCTCAAACATCTTGAGGAATCCCGGAAATTTAAGGTTTTCAATGGAGTTTTCTTTTTTCCGAATATGTGTGCTACTTTATCCGTGATCCATACTGCAACCATCTGCTGATGCCCAATTGCAAATCTGTCTTTTCCGTCTGTAAGGTTGAGACAGGCATCTACTGTAAGATTGGAGCTGACTGCCTGATAAGTACCTACCAGCATTCCTACCAGGATCGCACCTGTAATATTTCTCAAATATGGAATAAACAGAAATACGATCCAGGTAACTGTAGTAGCCTGCTGCACCATAATATGTCCGGTGAGAAGAAGTGTTCTCAGCTTCGTCCACTTTTTGAAAATCAGTAAAATAATGTTCCAGATAAATGCAATAAGAAGTGATGTCATTGCCCATGCAGCAGAGCAGCCGATACTCTCTAATGCTTCATTTGCAGCATTCAGTCCAAAATACGGATCAATTACAACTGCATTTAACTGAAATCTTTCATTTAATCCAACAAGGATCGGACGGAATGTGGTGATCAGTCCATTTGCACCTGCCATCAGGATCAGGTATCCGATCACACCCTTGAAAAATCCGCCTACACATTCGTACCATTTTTTTCGCTGAAGAATATATCCAAGCAAGATGATCAGACCTACAAAAAGCTCTGCTCTTGTCAGGATATTGCTTGTTAAAAAATTAAATATGGAATTCAAACCTGCCATCTTTTTGCTTCTCCCCCACACTCTCTTATAAATACGGTTCATCTGTGCTCTGTATCTTTCGTATTCCAGAATCTTTTTATCATCAGGAAGATAAATTTTCACTTCATCCTGACGGCTGATACACTCAAATGCTTTTTCTACATTCTCAAAAATTCCCATTGCTGTGACTGCGATCATAAGTGCCCTCTGGCTGTGGCATCTGCTTTTCCTCTGCGGATGATCTTCATACCATAGACATTGGTCTGTATGTCATTGAATGGAACGCTGTTGGAAAGACCTCCATTGATGTAGATGTCAGAAACTTTTACATATTTGTTCATAATATCGATTCCATTGCGGATTTCATAGCAGATTCCCTCCAGAAGGCTTCTCAGCATATCCTGCTTTGTTGTTCCGAGAGTTACATTTGCAAACTCTGCTTTTGCCATATTGTTCCAGTCCGGTGTGGATCTTCCCATAAAGTATGGAACACAGAGACATCCGTGTGAACCGATCGGTGTCTGTTCTACTTCACGGTTAATCTCATCAAAAGAACTGTCCGGATAAAACTGTCTTCTGAACCAGTCAAATGCAGAACAGCAGGTTAATACACTGGATTCCAGAATATACTGGCCTTTTACAGATGAGAAGTTGCAGATTGCATCCTGTTCCAGATTTTCCGGCACCTGATCTGTTGCTGTGATAAGATAGCCACCTGTTCCGGTTGTTACAGACATGACACCTTTTTTGACTACTCCCTGTCCGATGGCTCCACACTGCTGGTCACCTCCAGCTGTGATCACAGGAATTCCTTCCTGACATCCCGTGATCTCTGCAAAGGCTTTTGTAATATGTCCGCAGACACTTCCCGGCTCTACCAGTTCGCACAATTTTTCTTTTTCTACATGAAAAATTTCCAGAAGTTCATCATCCCATTCATGAGTACGGATGTTCATCAGAAGTGAACGACTTCCATATGTATAATCTGTGCAGATACGTCCGGTCATCAGATAAATGAGATAATCCGGGATGACCATGAATTTATATGTTTTTGCATAGATTTCCGGACGTTCTTCACGAATCCACATCATCTTGGAGCCGGAAAACACCGGATTGACTCTGGAACCGCATAGAGAAAATACCTTGTCATTCAGGTTTTCCATAGATTCGCAGATATAATTTGTTCTTTTATCCTGCCACATGATCGCATTACTCAGCGGACGGATATTCTCATCTACCGGAATTACAGAAGAACGCTGTGAAGTAATGGAAATTGCATCAATCTTCTCTCCCATATTCTCAGCTTCTGCTACGGACTGTTTCAAAATGCTGTACAATGCATTTTCCCAGTCTGCAGGATTCTGTTCTACCCAGCTGTTTTCCAGATAGGTGGCCTGATAGAATTCCTGCTTCTCTGTCAGACATTTTCCCTGATGTTCAAAAAGTATTCCTCGCATACTTGATGTTCCTACATCAATAACCAGTACATTCATCCCAAATTTCTCCTTATATACTTTTTCTCCACATAATAAACCCTTCGTTGACCGTTTTCAGACAATTCTGTTTTTATAAGCAAGAACGGAACGGAATATTCTGTGGTGCTTCGAAGCAGTCTTCAAATCCTCTTCTGTGGTGATAGTAAATCTTGTCCTTGTCTGCCGGGTATGTGTATTTGCCGCCTACCTGCCAGAAGAATGGATGGAATTTATATTCATTTCTGTCTTTCTTGAAATCATACAGAACCTTTATCTCATCGCAATCTGCCTGGAAGTTTGTCCATACATCCCAGTGGATTGGAACTACTACTTTACATTTCAGATTTTCTGCCATACGAAGGATATCGATAGATGTCATTTTATCCTGCATACCGATGGGATTTTCTCCAAATGAACCGAATGCTACATCGATATCATAGTCTTTTCCATGTTTTGCAAAGTAGATGGAGAAGTGTGAATCTCCGGAATGATAAATATTTCCGCCTGGTGTCTTTACCAGATAGTTGACTGCTTTGTCGTCCATGTCTGTCGGGCACACACCTGTAAGTTCTTCTCTGTCCGGACCTGTGGAATCTGTTGTTACGATACAGGTTCTGTCAAAGGAATCCAGAGCCACGATCTCGATGTCTTTGATCTTAATGGCGTCACCAGGTTTTACTGTGATGCAGCGGTCTGCCGGAACACCCCATTTCTGCCAGAGTTCTACAGATTTCTTTGGTCCGATAAATGGCACCGGGATTTCTTTTCCGTTTTCATCTATAGTTGTCATTCCACTGTTGATCACATGTGCCGCCCACTCCGGTGACATATGATCCTGATGATAGTGTGTAGCAAGAACTGCATCTACTTTCTTAAATGCAAATGGATCAATTACAAATGGAACGTTTCTCAGATTTGGCTGCATGGCTCTTCCTCCACACATGTTTGCATCTGATGTCCGATTTTCATTTTTCCATCACCGTGTGTACGTTTTCCGTTTCCGCACCAGAGGTCGATGGTGATATTTGTGTCTGCCGGTGTCTTGAACCATACACCTGTACATCCTAACCACCACATTGCTACATTTCCCGGTGCTACTGCTTCGTTCTCAATATCTTCTACTAACCATGTACCCCATTCCGGAAAGTACTTTCAATCCAGCTCTGTCTTGTCATTTCACTAATCTTACTCATGAATCTCTCTCCTTTTGATTATAACGTTTTTCTCTTGTTGAGAGTATATTATCACCTGTATTTTTATATTTCAACATATTTTCACCATCTGCACAAATGTGCAATCTGCATTTTTCAGCGTTTGATCATTTGTACTTTGCAAATATAT
>ENA-OQDD01000531-OQDD01000531.1-human-gut-metagenome-genome-assembly--contig:-NODE-531-length-15253-cov-3.934550_pt1 | contig 15253 bp, 20 predicted proteins | sample MGYA00242507_ERZ504598 | MGnify/ENA primary metagenome ERZ504598 (study PRJEB26092, sample SAMD00036318) | human gut metagenome | host: Homo sapiens | study: EMG produced TPA metagenomics assembly of... | reverse complement strand
CGGTATTGGCAGCTGCGGTGGCCGCCTGCCGGAATGCTGCCTGTGTCCTGCGTGGCGGGCCGAAGGCGGCATCTCACCGGAGAGCATTCCACAGCTCCAGCGCCAGAAGGCGACGGTGCTGCTGCTGGGCCCGGGCCTTGGCGGTACGGCCCAGAGTGCAGCCCGCGCGGCAGAGACACGCACGCTGGTGCAGAAGCTGCTGCCCGGCTTTGCAGGCAGCGCGGTGCTGGATGCGGACGGCCTGAACGCCGCCGCGCAGCTGCTGGCTGAGGGCAAAACGCTGCCACACCCGGCGGGAGAGCTGATCGTGACCCCGCACCCCGGCGAGATGGCCCGGCTCACCGGGCTTTCGGTGGCGCAGATCAATGCGGACCGTGAAAATACTGCCTGCCAGTATGCAGAAAAATGGAACGCTGTGGTGGTACTCAAGGGCTGCCGTACCGTGGTGGCTGCACCAGATGGCCGCGTGTGCACAAACCCTACCGGCAACCCCGGCCTTGCCCGGGGCGCAGCGGAGATGTACTGGCCGGTATGACGGCGGCCCTGCTGGCCTGCGGCCTGCCTGCATACGAAGCTGCGGCCTGCGCGGTGTATCTGCACGGTGCCGCTGCGACCGTGCCGCTGCTGCGCTTGGCGAGTACGGAATGCTGCCGCATGATATCCTGTCCCAGCTGGCCGGATATTTGCGGAAAACCACAGATAAAAAGAAAAGGGGTGTCTCTCTGTCTGCCGGAGAGACACCCCTTTTAACATTACATCACATCGCCAGCACTTCGGCCCACTTTTCCTCGGCTACCGGGATGCCAAGCTCCATGTTCTCCTTGCGGCTGCGGTGCTCGCCCATGCCGGGGCAGCGCACCTCACGGCCCGGCTCTGCAGGCTCACTGGATGCCACATCGGCGGCAATGCGCAATCGGCATCAGGGCAGTGCAGGCGGTGAAAGGAGTATACGAGCACACACCGACAGCTATGTGAAAAAACAAATGAATATACGAACTTCATAATTTTTTAAGAGTTATTTTGTGAAAAAGTCATATTGAAAAACGAAAAGAGGATTGATATACTAATACCACAATATCCAGTTGGACATGTTACTGGTAATGCAGGCAGGATCTGATGGAATGACGAATACCTTTTCTTTTGGGTGAATTGTAGCCAGATACTATGATTCCGGGAGAAATTGTACACGGGGTCATTCTGTTGGGTCTTTTTTCTTTTGTCCGCTTCGGCCGGGCGGCAGGGAAATGCCACCACACACAAGATAAAGGAGAACAAAATGAAGAACTACAAGCAGACTGCCTCCGACGTGCTGCGTCTGGTTGGCGGCGAGAAGAACGTTGTGCAGGTCGAGCACTGCTCCACCCGCCTGCGCTTCACTCTGGCAGACACCTCCAAGGCGGATGCTGCAGCCCTGAAAAAGACTGCCGGTGTTATGGGCGTTATTTCCAGCGGCCCGCAGTGTCAGGTGGTCATCGGCAACGATGTCATCGAAGTGTACGATGAGCTGCTCAAGCTGGGCACATTCAACGCAGGTCAGGCTGCAGCTCCCGCTGCCCCCAAGGGCAAAAAAGAGATCGGCGGCATTATTCTGGACTACATGGTCGGCATCTTCCAGCCGCTGGTCCCCGCCATTGCAGGTGCAGGCGTTCTGAAGGCTCTGATGGTGCTGCTGAGCACTCTGGGCCTGATGAGCAGCGGAGATATCGCCTATAAGGTGTTTGTCGGCGTGGCAGATGCAGCTCTGTACTACCTGCCCGTCATGGTCGCCTTCACCACTGCAACCAAGTTCAACTGCAACAAGCTGGTGGCGGTGGCTCTGGCTGCTGCCATGATCCACCCCAGCGTTTCCGCTCTGCTGGCTACCGAGGGTGGTGCTTACTTCCTCGGCATCAAGCTGCAGAACATCGCTTACGGCGGCCAGGTGTTCCCGGCCATCCTGACCGTCATTTTCATGTCCTTTATTGAAAAGTGGGCCAACAAGTGGTGCCCCAAGGCCATCCGCGTGTTCTTTGTGCCCATGCTGTGCTTCGGCATCGGCTTCCCTGTGGCACTGGTCGTCCTCGGACCTCTGGGCTACAACATCGGTGCTCTGCTGACCACCGTGATCCTGGCTCTGTACAACACGCTGGCTGGCTGGCCGTTGCTCTGCTGGCTGCCGTGCTGCCTTCATGATCTCCATGGGCATGCATAAGGCTCTGGTCCCCTACGCAGTTGCTTCTATTTCTGACCCCGGCTTTGAAATGCTGTACATGCCTGCTTCTCTGGCACACAACATCTCTGAGGGCGGTGCCTGCCTGGGCGTTGCACTGAAGACCAAGGACGAAAACCTGCGCGCTACCGCGATCTCCGCTGGCATCTCCGGCCTGTTCGGCATCACCGAGCCTGCTCTGTACGGTGTTACCCTGCAGCACAAGAAGGTCATGATGTCCGTTGTGGCCTCCAGCTTCATCGGCGGTCTGTTCGTTGGCCTGATGAAGGTCAAGGCATTCGTTGCCATGGGCCCCGGTCTGGCTGGCATGGCCATGTTCGTTGACCCGGATAACGGCAAGAACATCCTGTGGGCTGCAGTTGGTCTGGTGATCTCCGTTGTTGTTTCCTTCGCACTGTCCTTCTTCCTGTATAAGGACGAGACCCCCGCAGAGGATGAGACCGCCGCACCCGCTCCCGAGACTGCTGCAGACGCAGCAGCTGCGGATTCCACCATCAGCAGCCCCCTGCAGGGCAAGGCCATTGCTCTGGAAGAGGTCAAGGATGAAGTTTTCTCCCAGAAGATCCTGGGCGACGGCATTGCGTGGTGCCCGAGAAGGGTGAGCTGTACGCTCCCGCTGACGGCGTGATCGAGTCCGTGTTCGGCACCAAGCACGCTATTTCCATGAAGACCGCTGCCGGTGCCGAGTTGCTCATGCACATCGGCATGGACACCGTCAAGCGCGATGGCAAGGGCTTTGATCCGCAGGTCAAGGACGGCGAGACTGTCAAGAAGGGCCAGCTGCTGATGAAGTTTGACCTTGACGGAATCAAAGCAGACGGTTATGATGTAACTACCCCCATCGTCGTGACCAACGCCGATGAGTTCACCATCAAGACTGTGGCCGAGGGCGCTGTGGTGCCCGGTGCCGCACTGCTGAAACTGGAGGCAAATAAATGAGTTTCCCCAAAGGCTTTTTCTGGGGCGGCGCTGTTGCCGCGAACCAGGTAGAGGCGCATGGAACGTGGATGGCAAGGGCCCCAGCGTGGCGGACGTTGCCACCTACAAGCCCAACACCGACGTGAAGGATTACAAGTCCCATGTTGCCATGGACGACGCACACATTGCTGCCGCCATGGCCGACCCGGATGATACCTATTATCCCAAGCGCCGCGGCATCGACTTCTACCATCATTACAAAGAAGACCTGAAGCTGTTTGCCGAGATGGGCTTTACCATGCTGCGCGTTTCCATTGCATGGACCCGCATCTTCCCCACCGGCGAGGAAGCAGAGCCGAACGAAAAGGGCCTGCAGTTCTACAGCGACCTGTTCGCTGAGATGCACAAGAACGGCATCGAGCCGCTGGTCACGCTGAGCCACTACGAAATGCCGCTGGCACTGGCCACCAAGTACAATGGCTGGGTGGATCGCCGCGTGATCGACTGCTTTGCAAAGTTCTGCCATGCGTGCTTTGAGCGCTACAAGGATCAGGTCAAGTACTGGCTCACTTTCAACGAGGTGGACAGCGTGATCCGTCACCCGTTCACCACCGCCGGCATCATCCCCAGCCGCGTGCCCGAGGATAAGATGCTGGAGACCTGCTATCAGGCCCTGCACCACCAGCTGGTGGCCAGCGCTATGGTAGTAAAGGACTGCCACGAGATCATCCCCGGCAGCAAGGTGGGCTGCATGCTGACCAAGCTCACCACCTATGCCCGCACCTGCGCACCCGATGATGAGCTGGCTACTCAGGCAAAGAATCTGGAAAACCTGTTCTATGCCGATGTGCATGTCTGGGGCGAGTACCCCCGCCTGATCCTCAAGATGTTCGAGCGCAAGGGCATCCACGTGGAAATGCTGCCCGAGGATGCCGCTACCCTGAAGGCAGGCTGTGTGGACTTTGTTTCCTGCAGCTACTATATGACCATGACCGAGTCTGTGGACCCGAACGCAGAGCGTACCCCCGGCAACACCGTGCTGGGTGTCAAGAACCCGTATCTGCCTCCACCGACTGGGGCTGGCAGATCGATCCCAAGGGCCTGCGCTACAGCCTGATCGAGCTGTACGACCGTTACCGCAAGCCGCTGATGGTGGTGGAGAACGGCATGGGTGCCAAGGACGTGGTGGAGGCCGACGGCTCCATCCACGACCCCTACCGTGTAGAGTACTTCCGCCAGCACATCAGCGAAATGGGCAAGGCCATCGATGAGGGTGTTGAGATGTGGGGCTACACCACATGGGCACCCATCGACCTGATCTCTGCATCCACCAACCAGATGTCCAAACGCTATGGCTTTATCTATGTGGATCAGGATGATATGGCAACGGTACTCTGGCCCGCAGCCGTAAGGACAGCTTCTACTGGTACAAGAAGGTCATTGCTTCCAACGGCGAAGATCTGGACTAAGCGGCAGTCTTAAGGTTTCAACGGAAGGAGGAGGGACCGATGCACATTCAGAAGGTGCTGAACAGCAGTGTTGTGCTGGTGCAGGATGACAGCGGCGAGGAATCCATCCTGCTGGGCAAGGGCATCGGCTATGGCCGTAAGGCGGGCGAGCCCATTGAACGGCAGCCCTCAGACCGCGTGTTCCTTCCATTGTCCAACCCGGACGCACAGCCTATGCTGGAGCTGTTTTCCAGCATTCCGGCATCCTATCTGGAACTGACGCAGGATATTGTGGACGACGCAGAGCAGTCGCTGGGAGTCAAGCTTTCGGCGCACATCTATCTGCTGCTGACCGACCACCTGCATTTTGCAGTGGAGCGCCAGCAAAAGGGTCTTGTGGTGACCAACCGCATCTTCTGGGAAATCAAGCATTTTTATCCCAAGGAGTACGCGGTGGGCCAGCGCGGCCTGCAGAAGGTAAAGGCAAAGCTTGGCATTGAGCTGCCGGACGAAGAGGCAGGCAACATCGCCTTCCATATCGTCAACGCCCGGCAGGACCCGCAGGCCGGCTACGATGCCATGCGGGCAGCGCAGCTGATCGGTGAGCTGTCCAACATTGTCACCTACAGTATGCACTGCCCGGTGAGCACCGAGAGCATCCACTATGCGCGGTTCGTGAGCCACCTGCAGTATTTTGCCGAGCGGTTCTTCTCCGGCAAACTGATGGACAGCGAAGACGACTTTTTGTTCCAGCAGATGCAGCAGAATTATCCGGCAGCGGTGACTTGCGCGGAAAAAATACGCACCTTTGTGCTGCGCAAGTACGGCGTGTTTTTGCCCAACGAGGAAACCGCCTATCTGGCGTTGCATGTGGCGCGGCTGACGAGCGGCAAATAAAATCAGAAAAAGGGGAGAGCTGCCTTGCGGAAGGCGGCTCTCCCTTTGGGTTTTGAAAAAGGGAAGGGGAAAGGAAAAAACAATGGAGATAAGTCTGTTATTGATGCAGCAGATCGCACAGCTGTTCCTCATTCTGATCATGGGCTATGCTGTGGTCAAGGCAGGGCTGCTGAAGGCCAGCGACAGCCGGGTGCTCTCGGTGGTCATGGTGTATCTGGTCACGCCCTGCGTGATCATCAACGCATTCCAGATCGACGATACGCCGGAGATCCGCAAGGGACTTTTGTACTCCATGGCTATTGCGGCGGCTATCCATGTAGTGCTGCTGGTGCTCAGCGCCCTGCTGAGCCGCCCGCTCAAGCTGGATGCCGTGGAACAGGTGAATGTGATCTACAGCAACGCCGCTGCACTGGTGATCCCGTTGGTCAAGGCTCTGATGGGCGATGCGTATGTCATTTACTCCTGCGCATTCATCATTGTGCAGCTGGTGCTGCTGTGGACCCACGCCAGTTCCCTTTTGCAGGGCAGCAGTGCGCTGGACTGGAAAAGGTGCTCACCAATATCAACATGATCGCCATTGCAGCCGGTGCACTGCTGTACTGGTTCCGTGTGGTGCTGCCTGCACCGCTGCAGAATACCATGAGCACAGTGGGCAACATGATGGGACCGATGGGCATGCTGCTGGCCGGTATGGCCATTGCAGAAAAGCCGCTGCGGGAGGTGTTCTGCACCCGCCGCAACTATCTGCCACAGTGCTGCGTCTGGTGGTATGTCCGCTGGTGGTTCTGGTGCTGCTGTGGGTCTGCCATGCATCCAGCTGGGTGGCCGACGGCAAGAACATCCTGATGACGGTCTACCTTGCCGCCATCACCCCTGCCTGTGCTACTGTTACCTCCATGGCTCAGCTCTATGACCGCGATGCGGCGCATTCCAGCGCGCTGTATGTGCTGACCACTCTGCTTTCCATTGTGTCTATGCCGATAATGATCGGCCTGTTCGATCTGCTGCTGTGATGAGCTGCGCTTATTCCCTCTGCCAAAATACAATAGAAAGGAACCAACCTCAATGAATCAACCCAGAGACAAGGGCCTGAACGGCAACGAAAAGATCGAGCAGGCGGTAGCCGCCCTGCAGCAGGAGCCCACACAGGAACAGCTGGCCCACACCCTTACCGTGATCCGGCGGCGCATAAAGGAGCATGGCCAGCTTGTCGTGGCGGTGGAGCCCAATTTGGGCAGTGAACAGATGCAGCTGCGGGCCATCCGGACGGCCGATGGCGCAAGCTGGTGGTATGCATTCACCAGCTTTGACGAGGAAATGAAGGGAGCCGAGCCGGTGCAGTCCACCTTTCTTGTGGATATGGAAAAGCTGTTTGATGCAGCGCTTGCCGTGCCGGAGATCAGCGGCATCATCCTGAACCCGTGGAACCGCACCATCCAGCTGGATAAGACCCTCATCCGCATTATCAAGGTGCATGAGTGCGCACCGCAAACCTGCGATACATGGAGAAAACAAAAATGTTCAGACCCATGAGAAGAGCCAGCCGCGCCATCCCGGAAGAAGCTGCAAAGCACCTGCTGCAGCAGTCCCGGCGGGGCGTGCTGGCAGTGAACGGCGACAACGGCTATCCCTTTGCGATCCCGGTAAATTATTACTACGATCAGGAGCACGACAAAATCTACTTCCACGGTGCAAAGTCCGGCCAGAAGGTGGACGCGCTGAAACAGAATGATAAGGTATGCTTTACCGTTTACGGCAACGAACACTTTGAGCCGGGCGACTGGGCACCTTATGTGCAGAGCACCGTGGTGTTTGGCCGCTGCCATCTGATCGACGATGCTGCTGCTACCGAGGCCCGCGTGCGGGAGCTTGGCATGAAGTATTACCCCGGCAAGGAAGAGGTGGAAAAGGAAATTGCGCTGGACATCAAGGCCGTGCAGCTTTACGAGATCACCATTGAACACCTCACCGGCAAACAGATCCAGGAAAAGTAAAAATAAAACAGGGGACTGTTGCAAAATAAAAATGCGATAGCAACTTGCACAAAGAAATAGCACAAAATCAAAAACCCGGAGCCTTTTTTAAGCCGTTTTGGCTGTGAAAAGGTTCCGGGTTTTGTGCATTGTTTTTTCAGAGAGCTATTTTGCAACAGTCCCGTATAGATCAGTTTGCAGGGAAAGGCCCGGCGGTTATCTGTGTTCCGGGCATTTGGGGGCCGCCTTGGTCAGCATCTGCTGGAACTTGCGGGCTGCCGTGTTCAGCGGACGGTGATGGTCGTACACAAGGCAGATGGAGCGCTGAGGATGATCTCCTGCAGATGCAGCTGCACGATCTCACCGCGGGCCAGTGCATCCTGTGCCATGGGCTGGGGCAGGAACGCAATGCCCAGCTCACTTTTGACAAGGGTCAGCATCTGGTCGGTGGTGGCAGCCTCGGTATCCGGCTTCAGCACCGCACCGTGATCCAGAAAGAACTGCCGGTAAAAGGCGCGGGTCATGCTTTCGTCGCTCAGGGAGATCAGCGGATAATTGTTCAGCTCCTTCAGCGAAAGGTTCTGGCTGGAAAGGGCAGTAAAGGTCCTGCCGCCCACAAGCACCTCATAAAAGGGCTTCAGCTCCACCATTTTCAGGCCGCTTTCCACCTCGGCAGGGGTGGTGATGATGGCAAAATCCACCTCGCCGTTTTTCACGGCCTGCAAAGCCTGCGGCGTGGAGTGGTTGGAGATGCGCAGGCGGATGCCGGGATAGTCCGTGTGGAAGGCGCGCAGCTTTTCTGCAAGGTAGATGTTCAGCGCAGTTTCGGTAGCGCTGATGCTGATCGCACCGTGTTCCAGCGTGGCGCTGGCGCTCAGCTCTTCTTCTGCATCCTGAATCTGCACCGCCGCAGATGCAATGCGGGAGTAAAGCAGTTCACCCTCCGGGGTAAGGGTAACGCCGCGGTTGGAGCGGATGAACAGTACACAATTCAGCTGGCTTTCCAGCCGGTTCATCGAGTGGGTGATGTTGGGCTGGTTGTTGCCCAGCACCCGCGCGGCTTTGGTGAAATTCTGATATTTCGCGACATAATAAAAGATTTTGTAATATTCCCAGTCCACATACATGGCGGCGTGCCCTCTTTCATGTCAATTTTGTATCGTGATCATGTGCAGGATACTTTTTACACATTCTCTGCTTGCTAGTATAATAACACCGCAATCAAAAATTGCAAGAGGGAATTCAAAAGTATAAAGTGGTTTGAACGGAGGCGGTTCTTATGTCTGAGATCAAAAAGGTCGTGCTGGCCTATTCCGGCGGTCTGGATACTTCCATTATCATCCCATGGCTGAAAGAGCATTACAACAACTGCGAGGTCATTGCAGTGTGCGGCAATGTGGGCCAGAAGGGCGAGCTGGAAGGTCTGGAAGAGCGCGCCAAGGCAAGCGGTGCTTCCAAGCTGTACGTAGAAGATCTGACCGATGAATTTGTGGAGGATTACGTCATCCCCACCATGCAGGCCGGGGCCGATTACGAGGGCTATCTGCTGGGCACCAGCTTTGCACGACCCATTCTGGCAAAGCGTGTGGTGGAGATCGCCCGTGCCGAGGGTGCAGATGCCGTGTGCCACGGCAGCACCGGCAAGGGCAACGATCAGGTGCGCTTTGAACTGGCCATCATGCACTTTGCACCGGACCTGAAGATCATCACTCCGTGGCGTGAGTGGGATATCCAGAGCCGTGACGAAGAGATCGACTATGCGAGGCACATCACATCCCGCTGAAGATCAACCGCGAGACCAACTACTCCAAGGATAAGAACCTGTGGCACCTGAGCATGAGGGCCTTGACCTTGAGGACCCGGGCAACGAGCCGCAGTACGATAAGCCGGGCTTTTTGGAGCTGGGTGTCAGCCCCAAGACCGCACCGGACAAGTCCGAGTTCGTGGAGCTGGCATTTGAAAAGGGCGTGCCGGTGAGCCTGAACGGCGAAAAGATGAAGCCCGCCGTCCTCATTGCCAAGCTGAATGAGATCGGCGGCCGCAATGGCATCGGCCTGTACGATGTGGTGGAGAACCGTCTGGTGGGCATGAAGAGCCGCGGTGTGTACGAGACGCCCGGTGGTACCATTCTCTATAAGGCTCATGAGGTGCTGGAAACTCTGACTCTGGATAAGCTCACTGCCCACAAAAAGCGCGAGCTGGCCATCACATTTGGTGAGCTGGTCTATGACGGCCAGTGGTTCAGCCCCCTGCGCAAAGCTCTGAGCGCCTTCGTCACCTCCACGCAGGAAAACGTTACCGGTAAGGTGCGTCTGGAGTTGTACAAGGGTAACATGATCAATGCCGGTGTCTGGTCTCCGTATTCCCTCTACCGTGAGGACATTGCAACTTTTGCCGCCGGCGGCGACTACAAGCAGAGTGATGCTACCGGTTTTATCAGCATCTATGGTCTGCCCACCAAGGTACAGGCTATTGTAAATAACGAAAAAGAAGGTAAATAAGAAGTTATGCTTACCGCAGTTACTGGTATCAATTGGGGCGATGAGGCAAGGGCCGCGTCATCGATCTGTTAGCCGAACATGCCGATGTTGTTGCCCGCTATCAGGCGGCAACAATGCCGGCCACACCGTTGTAACGGAGCAGGGCAAGTTCATCCTGAACCTGCTGCCCTCCGGCATCCTGCACCCGGACGTTGTCTGTGTACTGGGTGCGGGCATGGTGATCGACCTCGACCATCTGGCCGGAGAAATGGATGCCATTGAGGAGCGCGGCGTAAAGGTAGGCTCAGAAAACCTGAAACTTTCAGATAAGGCCACCATCTCCATGCCGTGGCACAAGGTGCAGGACGGCTTGGAAGAGGACCGCCTTGCCCAGAAGGGTGCGGCCTTTGGTTCTACCCGCCGCGGCATTGCCTACGCCTACAGCGACAAATACCGCAAAAAGACCCTGCGTCTGGGCGATCTACTGCATCTGGACGAAAAGCGCGTGCAGGACCGCCTGCACATGATTCTGGAATCCAAGAATCTGGAGCTGGGTGGCTGCTATCATCAGGAACCCATGAGCTACGATGCTCTGCTGGAATGGTGCCGGATGCAGGCCGGACAGTTTGCACCGTATATCTGTGATGTGGGTGCATTTTTGCAGCAGGCTCACGACAGCGGCAAGCGCATCGTGCTGGAAGCCCAGCTGGGTGCCATGCGCGATATCGATTACGGTATCTTCCCGTTCACTTCCAGCTCCAACACGCTGGCTGCCTATGCGCCGCTGGGCGCAGGCATTCCGAACTGCCGTCTTGACCATGTGGTGGGCGTGCTGAAAGCCTACTCCACCTGCGTGGGTGCAGGCCCCTTTGCCGCCGAGAACGCCATGAGCGAGGATTGGAATGAACAGCTGCGCAAGGCAGGCGGCGAGTATGGTGCGGCCACCGGCCGTCCGCGCCGTGTCGGCCCCTTCGACTGTGTGGCCAGCCGCTACGGCCTTACCTGTCAGGGCGCAGACAAGATCGCCTGACGAAGCTGGATGTGCTCAGCAGCATGAAAGAGATCCCGGTGATCACCGGTTACACATTGGATGGCGTGCAAGTCCCCAGCTTCGACCGCTGTCCGACCTTGACCGTGTAAAGCCGGTGGTCACTACGCTGCCAGGCTGGAACAAGGATATCTCCGGCTGCAAGAGCTGGGATGAGCTGCCCAAAGAGGCCAAGGCTTACGTGGAATTTCTGGAAAAGCAGCTGGGCCATGAGATCCAGTTCGTCTCTACCGGAGCCGAGCGCGAGAAGTTCGTGCTGAAAGGAGAATGGCTGTGAGACACTTTATTGAGCCCAACAGCTTTTCTCTGGAAGAGCAGCTGGCCCTTCTGGATCTTGCCGACCGAATGGAGGCCGACCCGGCACCCTATGCCCACCTGTGCGATGGGCGCATTCTGGCAACGCTGTTCTACGAGCCTTCCACCCGCACCCGCCTTTCGTTTGAATCGGCCATGCTGCGGCTGGGCGGCAAGACACTGGCTTTGCAGGGGCACAGCTTTCTTCCGCCAGCAAGGGCGAGACGGTGGAGGACACCGCCCGCGTGGTGAGCAACTACGCCGATGTGATCGCCATGCGCCATCCCAAAGAGGGCGCACCGCTGCGGGCATCCCTTTCTGCACGTGTGCCGGTGATCAATGCAGGCGACGGTGGGCACGCGCATCCCAGCCAGACGATGATCGACCTCATGACGATCCGCCAGCGCAAGGGGCGGCTGGATCATTTGACTATCGGCTTCTGCGGCGACCTCAAGTTTGGCCGCACGGTCCACTCCCTGACCGCTGCGCTGAGCCAGTTTGAGGGCAACCGGTTCGTGTTCATCTCGCCGGAAGATCTGCGCCTGCCGCAGTATGTGAAGAATGAATCGCTGGAGCCGACCCATCAGATCTATAAGGAAACGGCTGACCTTGAAGCCGAGCTGCCGCATCTGGATGTGCTGTACATGACTCGTATCCAGCAGGAGCGCTTTTTCAACGAGGAAGAATACCTGCGCTTGAAAGGCTGCTACCAGCTGGACGAAGCGCTGCTGCAGAAGGCACCGCAGGATATGCCGGTGCTGCATCCGCTGCCCCGCATCGACGAGATCAAAAAGGATGTGGATGACGACCCGCGTGCCGCCTACTTTGATCAAGTGCACAATGGCGTGTATATCCGCATGGCCATCATTCTGGCATTGCTTGATATCCCTGATCCAGTTACCGGCAAAAAGGTGCTGGAAGCATGATATAAACCTCTTCCCCGAATCCTAAAAAGAAAGCCGGGCAGACCGCAGTCTGCCCGGCTTTCTGATATTACTTTAATCCACCACCGGAATGTTCAGCCCGAATTCCAGCGGGCGGAAGCGGGGGCAGACGTTCTCGGTGATGCAGATGACCGATGCGGCCAGTCGGCTGCCGATCTCGCAGGACTCGGCCAGCGTTTTGCCGTAGGTCAGGCCGATGGTGGTGCCGGCAAAGAAGGCATCGCCTGCGCCGGTGGTGTCGATCACATCCACCTTCTTGGCAGGCACCACGCCGCACTCGCCGTTGGCGCGGCATATACGGCACCCTGACCGCCCATGGTGATCACCATACTGGGAATGTTGGCGCTGTGCACATTGGCGGCCAGAACCCTGCACATTTCGTCCGGGGCCAGATGGCCGTAATCATCGGAGAACAGCAGCCCGGCTTCCTGCTGGTTGCACACAAAGCAATCGATCTGCTGCAGGAAATCCCGGCGCTCCATGGCAATACTCATGTTGGAAATGGCCGCAAAAACCTTTTTGTTGTACTTTTTGGCGTAGTGCAGCACCTGTTTTACAGTATCTTTTTCCAGATCCAGCTCCAGCGCAATGGCATCGCAGTCGGCAAAGATCTCGTCGCCCTTTTCCTTTAAAAGGACGGTGAGGGGAGTGGTGTCCGGCCGCTTGGAAATGGCTGCATGCACATCGCCGTCGTTGTCAAAGATGGCCAGCCAGGTGCCCATGCCGTCCGGCACGCGCTGGATGTACTTGGTGTTCACCTTGTGGTTCTCCAGCTTGTTGATCACATCCTGTCCCATGCCGGTGTCGTCCACCAGACTGACAAAGGTAGGGCGCAGCTCTACATTGGCGATATCCTCCACCACGTTGCGGCTCACTCCGCCGTGTACCTGCTCAATGCGGCCGGCATTGCGCCCGCCCGGAATATAGGCGGAAAGGGGATAGCCTTTGATATCCACAAAAACAGCACCGAGCACAACGATTCCCATAGCAAAAAACCTTTCTGAACAAGAAATATTTACGTCTATTATACTGTATTCTGACACAATGCGCCATCCCTTTTGCGCAAAAACTCCGCAAAGGTCAGGCAAGGGCTGTCTGCGCTGTGCGCACCAGATATTCCATGGCCTGCATCGGGTACTGTCCGGCAGCAGTCTCACCGGTCAGCATCACGCTGGCCGCGCCGTCCAGCACGGCGTTGTAAATGTCACTCACCTCGGCACGGGTGGGCACCGCGCGGGTGCACATGCTGTCCAGCATCTGGGTCACTACCATAAAGGGCACGCCTGCAGCCCGGCAGGCGGCGGAAAGCTGCTTCTGGCAGCGGGGCAGCTCCCACAGCGGCATGGCATTGCCAAGGTCTCCGCGGGCAATCACCACCTCATCCACAAGGTGGATGAATTCCGGCAGGGCACGCACACCGGTCATGTTTTCAATTTTGGCAAAGATACGGATATCCGCAGCCCCGGCTTCTTCCAGCGCATGGCGCAGGGCCAGAATATCTGCTTTGCCGCGCACAAAAGGCAGCATCACACCGGTAACACCGCACTGCTTTGCAATTTTCAGGTTCTGCAGGTCTTCCTCCGTCAGGGTAGGCGAGGGCACCGCAAGGCCCGGTGCAGCAATGCTTTTGCGGCTCTGCAGGGTGCCGCCGCGCACCACGGTGCACACAAGGGCTTCCGGCAATGCCTGTGTGACCTGCACCAGAAGCTTGCCGTCGTCCAGCAGAAGCTGCTGCCCGGGCGCAGCCGCCTGTACCAGAGCTGCCGGGCAAGGTACGCCGTCTGCGCCAAGGCGTACAGAGCTGCCCTCAACCAGAGCAACAGGCTCTGCCAGCGTGCCGATGCGCAGTTCCGGCCCCTGCAGGTCGATCAGCAGCTGACGGATGCCGGCTGCGCGGATCATGGCCAGCCAGTCGGTGTGCGCCGCCAGCGGCCCGTGGGAAAGATTCATGCGGATGCCGGTCATGCCGGCTTCCACCATGTGCTGCAAGATCGCCGGCTGTGCGCAGGCCGGGCCGATGGTACCATAAAAATCCAAGGTTCATTCCCTCGATTCATTTTTTATTTCTAATGTATATTGTAACATGAACTGTCCGGGTTGAAAAGAGCCGGACGCGGGCAGAATAAGGGGATTGAAAAAATGCGGTAGCAGCCTGCGCGGGGAAATTGCGAAAAATCAAAGACCCGGAACCTTTTGGAGCCGTTTTGGCCCTGAAAAAGTTCCGGGTTTCGTACAATGTTTTTGGAGAGCTGTCTTGCAACAGCCTCTTTTTGTTGTGGGCAATCAGCCTCCGATGCAAAAAATTCTTTGGTCAGCCTGACCACTGTGCCGGAAAGCAGCAGCAACGCGAGCAGGTTCGGAATGCTCATCAGGCCGTTGAAGGTATCGGCAATGCTCCACAGCAGGCCAGATCCATCGTTGCGCCCAGAATGGACACAAAGGAGTAGACCAGAAAGAAGGGCTTTGCCACCTTATCGCTGCGGCACAGGAACACCAGGAACCGGGAACCATACAGGCCCCAGCCGATGATGGTGGAAAAAGCAAAGCAGCACAGGGCCACGGCGGTAAAGATGGAAGCCCAGCCGCCGTAGGTGGTGGTAAAGCCGCTGATGGTCAGCTCTGCACCGGCGGCGGTGCCGTAGTTCACGGTGGTGCCGCTGCACAGAATGACCATGCAGTCAGGGTGCAGATGACGATGGTATCGGCAAACACTTCAAAGATGCCGAACATGCCCTGCTTGACCGGCTTTTTGGTGTCGGCGCAGGCGTGGGCAATGGAACCGGTGCCAAGGCCGGCCTCGTTGGAGAAAATGCCGCGGGACACACCCTTCTGCATACTGACGAACAGGCTGCCGATGGTGCCGCCGGTGAACGCTGCCGGGTTGAACGCACCCGCAATGATGGACTCGAACACATAGGGCAGGCGCTCAAAGTTCAGCACCATAACGCCCACGGACAGCACGATGTAGAACAGAGCCATAAAGGGCACCAGCTTTTCGCTCACGCTGCCAATGCGCTTGATGCCGCCCAGCAGCACCATGGC